>Ga0209410_1001402_pt1 | contig 11646 bp, 9 predicted proteins | sample Mar14436cmmetaG_FD_184135 | JGI IMG/M metagenome (GOLD analysis project Ga0209410, IMG submission 184135) | Marine hydrothermal vent microbial communities from Guaymas Basin, Gulf of California to study Microbial Dark Matter (Phase II) - Marker... ... | reverse complement strand
CTCCAAGGCAAAGCTAAATAATCAAACTTTATATCTTTGCCTAAAACTGTTTTTAAAATATTCAAGACCTTTTTCTCTCTAAAATTTTTACAAGAAGACATCTCATATCTCATATACTTCTTCTCTGGCCAAGTATGAATATAAACATGACTTTCTACTAAAACCATACCAGCAGATAATCCATACTCACCTTTGAACCCATTCCCACCAGGAATAGGAAAATGTGCAATCTGTAATGTGTGCAGAACTGGCGTCATATTAGCAGCTTCAATTGTTCTTATTAAAAGCAACTTCATAATTTCATCTGAAGATAAAAGCTCAGGAGGGACCTCATATACATTTACTAAAAGAACTTTCCCCTCCATTCATAAGTTTCTCCTTTTTTTTATTATTTCTTTTTCTTTCTACCTCTTTTCCTTTTAATTGTTTTTACCTTAGCTACTTTAGCCAATCTTTGTCCTTTCTTAGTTTTTAAACTTCTTAATAAGCTAATAGCCTTTGTTCTTCCTCCTCTTGGTCCTTTCTTTGCAGTTATACAAACTAAAACTTTCCGTCCTGGTTTATTTGGCACAGGAACTACCCTATAAGCAATACATCCTCTTTTACTACCTAATTTTTCTCTTACATATTTGCCAGTCTTATACTTATAGATTGCTCCTTTTTTAAGAGGCATTTCATTACTCCTTCTTCTTTCTTCTTGACCTTGAAATTTTCATTCTTCTTTGCAAGTCTTTCCCCCATCGAGTAAGTTTTTGAGTTCCTGGCCTTAATAGCCCAACAGCTTGCAGCGCCACAGTTGCAACCCTAAAAGCTTCCTTCTCATCAAGATGCCTGTGCTTTTCCAATGCTCCTACAGCTTTCATAAGGAGGTAGGGCTTATCAACATCTCTCTTTTTAGCCATACCCTTCCCTCCTTTAATCATTTTCTCTTTTTCCTTTTTTTAGCAATCTTTCTTACATTTTGAGCAAAAACAGCTTCTCTTAAAAGCTCAGTATTTCCTGTTTTTCTGGCTTCTCTTTTTGCTTCATTAATACATTCCTGAGTCACTCCTTTATATCCCTTTCTCTTACAATAAGCTGTAAATTTCCCTACTGTCCCCTTCCTTTCCATCCTTTCTTTAGCTTCCTGTAACCAATACCTGTCCTCTTTTTTGGTTGCTTTTTTCTTTTTTCTTGCCATGGCACACCTCCTTACTACATTATTTGTCTTGCAAAAGCTTGAATCTCTTTTCTTATTCCTTTTTCAGCTCTCTTATTCAATTCAGCCCACCTTACCACTTCTTCAGGTGTAATATACATTAAGTTCCAATATCTATAATAAATCATATCTCCCTTTTTACCAGCCTCCATTGCCTTTTCTTTAATTTTCTTATTATATTCTATTAATGCTCTTAAAACAGCTCTTTTATCTTCCGCTGTTTCTGCTTTACTAAACGAGGTCCCAAACTTTCTCAATATCTCATTTCTTCTTCTTTGAATTTCTCTTTCTAAAGCTCTCATATCAAAAACTTTCTGAATACGCATTGGTTTAAATCCTAAAGCCATCATAAAAGCTTCTTTGCCTGTTAAACTTACAGGTCTTCCTTCTTCATCTAAAACAACTTCTCCAAATGTAGTTCTTAATCCAGCTTTACCCTTTATTCCTCTATATATATCTCTTATAGCAAGAGGCATGAGTTCCATTATAGCCCCTTCTTTATTTCCTCTTTTCCAAAGACTGATTGATCTTTTAACTTGCCTTAAAATATTCTGAGCAACTCCACCATAAATTCTCATTGGATCTTCGCTTAATCCAACCCCTACACTTATGGAAAGAGAAGGAGAAATATAACCAAGTGGTCCATATTTAAGCTCAGGATGTTTGCTTAAATCTATCTCTAATTCTTTACCTGTTAATTTCCTGTAAAGAGGCTTAACTACATGTTCTTCAACCAATTCTCCACCAGGTAAAGCAACTACCCCACCCAGCACCATTGGTGATCCTAATAACCAACCCAAAGCTTTCCAATCTTTCTTTCTTGCAAGATTAAATGCATATCTGAAATAATGAAAAGTAAATGTTTGTAATGCAGTTAATAATCTTCCCCAAGATTTTCTTTCTATTGGTGCTCTATTATATCTGCTTGCCCAGAAATGACCTTCTAACATTACCTCTATAGCTTTTTTATAAGCTTCATCAAAAGGCATCTTTTTAACTTTATGAAAATAATCAAAAGCTCCTATAAAATGAGTTGCCCTATTAACATAAGTTTCCACATATCTAAAAGGAAGCATTACAGTATCTACAATAGTATTCATTCCTCTCCACTGATTCATCATTTCGTCAACAATATTCGCATCAAGCCAACCTTCCTGAATTGCCTTTCTTAAAGCCCTTCTATCTTCCAAACTTAATCCTTTTTTCCCAAATACTTTTTTAAGCCCAATAAGTAATTGTTTGGCAGGAATTTTATGATGAATATAAGCAGCTAAACCAGAAGTCAAATTCTGAGTAGCATTAATAAGAGCAGACTTTACTCTTCCTCCTAAGAACCAAAGAACAATCAATCTATTAAGCTGCCTAACCTCTCTTGGTTCAGGTGTTCCAAATGCATAACTCAAATAATCACTTAATTCTCTAATAAGCCCTTCAGGTTTATATCCTTTTCTGTGAACAAGCTTATAAAACGCCTTATAAGCATGTTCCATTGCTTGCTTCTTAGCTTTAGACAATCCATATCCATATAAATATCCTCTTAATCTTTTTTCAGCATCTTCAAGCTTTAGACTAAATCCAGGAATATTTTTTCTTCTAATTAAATGAACACTCCATCCTAAACTTTTTAAGAAATTATCTATATCCTCTGCTAAATTCATATAGAAATTAGCAACATCTTCTTTAGGAAGCTTCTTAGCTCTTTCAGCTGAAGTATGTAAAAATGCTATAATCTTAGAAAATGGAATTTCTGCTCCTGCTTCAACAGGAATTCTGCTTATTTCTTCAGCAACTACTTTAACATTTTTAGGAATTGATTTAACATCAAAAGGAACTCCTAATTCTTTAAACCACTTTTCAACTACAGAATAATCTCCTTTTTCAAAAGCTTCAGCAATTCTTTTTGCTTCTGCACTTGTTTCAACATCATGAGCAAAAATAACTTCACCAGTCTTAGGATCAATAAGCTTAACCATAAATCCGCCAGTTCTTCTCTGAGGCATGTAGTAAGGAACTGGATACATTTCAGCATACCTTACAAGATGACGATAAAAAGCAGCATGCTTAGTTTTCAATTCATCAGGAACAACTTTAGGATCTGCCTTTTTTAATGCTTCAGTTAAAATCTTCTTTTCTTCATTTGACATTGGTTTAGCATCTATATATTTCTTTAAAGCCTCTTTGTAGCTATCCTTAATATCCTTCCAAACTATCTCCAAAAACTTTCTCACCCTTCTATAAACATTCTTTTCTTCAGAAGACAAATTTTTGACATTAGGATCAGGTTTACCTGTTAAAGATTCTCTATAAAGAATTCTAAAAACTTTTTCTTTGCTTTCTTTAGAAAGTTTATTAAGAGGTTTCATAATTGTTTCATCAACAGCATAAGCCCACCTATTGGCTTGAGGCTCTCTTATCCACTTCATCGCATATTCAATTTCTTTAACCTCAGGATAATAATCTCCATACCTTCTAACAATATCCTCCAAATTATATAATTTTGCTGTCCAAGTTTTAATCCCTTTTATATCTTTTCCTCTAATCTCCTTTCCATAACCTAAAATATCAGCAAGTCTATATAACCCTTTTTTAGCTGCTTTTTCTCTTGTAATCCTGGCAAGCTGATTTAATGTTTCAAATCCTTTTTTAATAACTTCATCTAAAGGCAAACCAGCATAAAGCTTAACTTCAGATAAAGCAGGCTTGTATTTTTTTACTAAATCAGGATAATCTTTGAGGACTTCTTCAGGAACAGGCTTACCTTCTTTAAGAGCCTGCTCTACAAAATATTTATGTGGATTACGCCAATATTCTCTTGGAAGCTTAGCAACTATTTCTACAGGCTTTCTAATTGCAAATTCATGTGGACCAGATTTTATAATCTTTTTAGGATCATAACGCAAAACATACATTGTTCCTTCTTGTGCATACGGAACATTTATAAGACACCTCAAAGGAGAATCAGAAGCAAATCCTTTTACTATTTTATTTCCTTTAATTTCAGCTTTAGATAAATGATATAAAGTATGAGGTTTATCTTTAAGCATATTATTAGTTTCAAATTCTTCCTTTGTCATCCGCCAAGGTTCTTTTCCTGGCGGATACTTTTCTTCTATTTTAGCTTTTAATTCTGCTTCTGGTTTTGTCTCTGATTTGACTTTAACTAATTTATATTTTTCAGCTAAATCTGGATAATCTTTTAATACATTTTCAGGAACAGGTTTGCCTTCTTTAAGAGCTTGTTCTACTATACCTTTATGAAATTCTTTAGCTGATTCTATTTCTTTCGGAGTAGGAACAGGAGATTTTCCTATTACTCCTAAATCAGCAAAAGTAATTTTTTTGCCAGCTTCTTTAAAACGAAATCCTAAATAATCTTTCAAAGGAACTTTCCAGAGTTCTCCATGATAAAACATTCTATCTATTTCTTTAGCTCTTTTTTCACTAATTTTAGGAAAACCAAAAGCTTTTTCCCATTCCTTTTTAGTCATTTTCCAAGGTTCTTTTTCTTGTAAAGATTTTTCTTTTATTCCAGCTTTTAATTCTGTTTCTGGTTTAATTCCTGGCTTAATTTCTGGTTCTGTTTTAACAAATTTATACTTCTCAACTAAGTCTGGATAATATTCTAAAACTTCTTCAGATACAGGCTCTCCTTTTTTAAGAGCTTGCATAACTTGCCATCTTTCATGCCGTGGTTGAACTATCTTAACATCAACAATTCCAGCACGATCAGGAGTATATAATTTAACTTCTTTCTTACTTAATTTATCTGCTAATGTATGCATAAGAAAAGACTCTTGCCAGGGATTAAGATTTTTATTAACATAAACAAAATAATCTACATCAGAAATAGGACGAGCTTCTCCACGAGCACGACTTCCTGTAAGCTGAACTTCAATTATTTCCAAATCTTCAGGAAGTTTTTGTTTTTCTAAAGAAGGAGTTATCTTTTTGATTTCCTCTAAAGCTTTATCAAAGTCTTCTTTAGTTAATTTTTCAACTTCTAATTCTTGTTCACGAGCTTGTATTTCTTTTTCAACTTTCGGTTCAATCTCTGGTTTTGCTTTAACTATTTCTTCAGCTTCCTTAACTCCTTTAGTAATTTCTTCTAAATCGGGAACTAATCCTTTTTCAACTTTCAAAACTTTCTTAGACTTTTCTTCTAAAACTTTAGGTTCTTCAACAAGCTTTGCTTCTTCAGCAATTTCAGGTTCTTTAACAGCCTTAGGTTCTTCTTTTAAAATTTCAGATTCTTTAATTTCTGGTTTTAATATTTCTTCAACCTTTTCAACTTCTTCTTCTAATTTAGGCTTAACAGGTTTTTTGGCAGCTTTAAATAAAGCTCTTGTTCCTTTTTCTGCTGCTACACCAACTCCGACTCCTACTAAAGGAGCTAAAATGCTTGCAAGGACAGGATGTTTTTCCTCTAAAGGTTCAGCTACAGCTGTTGTTCCTACCTCAGCAAGCAAACTGCTACCAACAGCACCAGCAGTTCTTCCTGTCTCTTTCAAAGCTGCTTTAGCTCCTGCTCTAATAGCCTGTCGAGCTATATCTTTTATTCCAAACCCTACAGGAGCAGATAAAGCAAAAACAGGATCAAACCAAGGCCACTTCTCTAATTCTTCTATTTGTTCAGGAGAATAAATTGCAGACATGATTTTCTTTTTCTTCTCTACAGGAAACTTATCCCAATCCTTTACATTAATAGCCAAAACCTGAGCAAAAACATCAGGTTTTTCAGCAAGAGCTTCTGTAAGCTTAACTTGTTTCTCTTTAGATAAATTCTTAAAATCAGGTAGAACAAAAGGTAAAATCTTAAAAAGCTGTGTTTTAGCCCAACTTAATCTTGCTTCTTCTGTATTTGGCATTCCTTACTCCCCAAATAAAATCTGATATAAAGTCTCTCCAGTTATTTTCGCTTCCTCAGGAATAGCAGTAGTCTTTTTAGTTTTTTCAATTTTTCTTCCTAAAAGTTCTTTAAGCCTGTTATAATAATCTCTTACCAACTCCCATCTCTCTTCTTCAGATTCAGCAGTAATCCATCTTGTATCTTTCTGAGCAAGTTGAATTGCTCTATCTAATATTCTTCTTTCTTCTGCTGGGCTTAAACCTGTTTCTCCCTTTTCTTTTTCTGAACGATAAATAACAACTTTAGGTGGAGTAGGTTTACCAAGAAGTTCAGTTTCTTTCTTAGTTTTAGCAGCAGTAGCTTTGGCTTTTTCAACTTGAGCAAGATTTAAAGCACTTCTTGCTAAACTTTCTAAAATTTGAGCTTTAGATTTCTCTAAATTAGTCAAAGTTTTTGAAGCATTTAAAAAAGCTTCCTGTATTTCTCTTGTTGTTTTAGGCTCTAACCCAAGTTCTAAAGCTCTTAAAGTTGCTTCATGAGAAAATCCTATCCAATCAAAACTACCATCTTCTTTACAATATTTAGGATAAATACTTCTAAGATGATCTGCATAATTCTTTAAAACGCTTCTTTTTTGTTCATCTTTAGCTTGATCAGCAAGAAATTCAAGATTAGTTATAATCAATTTAGTAGCTAATTTATTTTTAAAATCCTGCCACATCTTTTCTCTTTCTAAATATCCCTGCAAATAATCCTGTCCTATTAATAACCCACCCTTTGTTAATCCTGCTGCAAATCTTTCATCTGCTCCCAATGCCTTTGCCAAAGCACCTCCTAAAGCTGAACCTATCATTGCCAATGCTGCTTGCTTATAGACTCTTTGCCTTTCTTCCTCACTTATAGGCTGAAACCAATCCTTTAAAGCAGACAAATCAAAAAGCCCAACATTAGGTTGAGCTCCTTGATTTAATGCATTTGTCACAGCACTTGCTAATGCTCTGTCTTTTTCTTCTTTTATTCTTCTACCTAAATTTGTATTGCTAAGTATTTCTAAAAGCCCTGTAGGCATTTTCTTAACCTCCCACACTTACTTTTAGGTGTTTTATCCAACAAAGAGAATAAACATAAGCATCATAAGCATCCTCTTCAGCATTTCCCTTTTTAAGAGCTTCCCTTAAATCCTTGCTCCAGCTTGTAGCAGATAAAAACATTTGTTTATCAAAAGCTTTTGTTTCAATTTTATTTAATCTTTCCCATTTAGGTTCTATTTTATCTACATTTGTTGCAAACCAAAATCCTTGTATCCCAGATAACATTTCTACCTTTAAAGGCACAACCCATTTGAATAATTTTCTTAACTTTGCTCCAATCACTGCCATAACAGGTAGCATCAATGCTCCACCAGATTGAACCACTAAAACTCCAGTAGGTTTTAAAATCCTTTTTATCTCTTCATAATGTTCTAAAGAAAAAAGCTTATTCAAATTTGGGCTTGTAGGGTCAGGATAATCAGCAAAAACTATATCGAATTTATGCTTTCTGCATTCTCTAACCCAATAATAAGCATCTTTGTTATAGATTTTTACTCTTTCATCATTAAAAGCATAACAGTTGAGGGCAGATACAAGAGGATGTTTTTTAGCAAGATCTGTTACATCTGGATCTATATCAACTACAATCACTTTTTCAGCAAATTTAAGAGCTTCTCTGCAAGCTAAACCATCTCCACCTCCTAAAATCAGCACTTTCTTAGGTTCTTTTCCTGCTATAACATAAGCAGAATGTATAGCTAATTCATGATACCTATACTCATCAGCAGAATGAAATTGAGTGCAAAGATTTAAATCAAGCCTTAAATGCCCTGTTTCAGGATCATGGAAAAGTTCTATCAAATTATATTGAGACTTAAGATAAACTATTCTTTGCCACATTTAATCTATCTCCTCTTTAAAAAACTAAAGCTCCTAAAGCACTTGAAAATGGAGAACCAAATTGTGCAGCCAATTTTCCAGCCATACTACCTGCAGCAGCTTCAGCAGCAGCACTACTACCTAAACCTAATAATCCAGCTAAACCAGATCCCAACCAAGATAACCCACCACCAGGACCCAACCAATAACCAAGCCCTAATCCTAAAGCAGAACCAGCTATTTGACTAAATGGACTTGGCCCTTCTGTTGTGCTTACAGTAGTAGGAACACCCATTCTTCCACTATATAATGTGCTCCAAAGATTAAATAAATTTTTATATCTTTCTTCACCAGAATATCTTAAAGCTTCTTCTCTTGTTGCTGCTCTTGCCAATTCATCAGCTAAAGCTCTTCTTCTTGCTTCTTCTTCTAATTCTGCTCTTCTTAATTTATCCTCTAAGGAAGCTCTATAAGCTCTTTCATACTCTAAAGCTCTCCTCCACTGATCCATTTTAGATGCACTTATTGCCTTTTCTTTTTCTAAAGCTCTTCTAAATTCATCTTCCATTGATTTTATTATTGCTCTTTCCCTTTCTAAAGACCTTCTATATTCATCCTCTAAAGCTTGCCTTCTTGCTGCTTCCAAAGCCTGCAATCCAGCCCATCTTAATTCTCTTCCTCTTTCAGCAAGCCTTGTTCCTAATTCTTTCATTGCCTCCTGAGCAATTGTTGAATTAATCACTCCTCTTGTTGCCATTTGATTTAAATATCTTCCCCATTCTTCCTGATAAGGTAGCATTGACAAATAAGGATTGCTCATTTCACTTACAAATTGCGGAGAAGGTTCATAATGCTTAGCTAAAACATCTAAAAGCTCTTTACTTGGTTCATAATGCTTAGACATAACCTTTAAAAATTCTTCGCTTGGCTGATAATACTGCCCTACTAAAGAAGTAAAAGAAGGAGTTGGTGTATATGGTGAGGCTAATGTTTCTAAATATTTTTCACTTGGTTCATAATGTTTAGATAAAACATCTAAAAATTCTTCACTGGGCTTATAATACTCTGTATGGGCTATATCAAAAAGATCAGAAAGTAATTGTGTTTCTTGCGATGTAGGAGGGGGAATTTGTCTTGTCTGAGTAACTTTAGTTTCAGTGCTTCCTCCACCAAAAATGCTACCCATTTTTTATCCCTCCTTAAAAGGTAATTCTAATGTAGTTGCAATTTTCTTAGTTCCCACCAACCTTTCCCAAGCTTCAGGATTTCTTTCTGTAGAAAAATACATTGCAGATGCTCCTATTTTCTTAGCTAAAAAACTTAATTCCTCATACATTTCTTTACGCTTATCAGTTGCTTCTTGCAAAAGAATTAAAGCTCCATAATGTTCGTCCAGATACATTACACAAAATCCATGAACTTCCTTTTCTTTTTCATCAACCAACACAAAAAACCTATAAGAACTATTAGGAATAAAGCAAGCAGCTAATCTATTTAATTCTGCTTCATCTAAAGAATACTTAATCTTTGCTAAATATTTTTTCCAGAAAGGCAAAACTTTTTTAATCATTTCTGGGTTTTGTGTTTGTATTAATTGCATTGCTAATGTGGTTTAACATCAGTATAAACAGTAAAGCTTTGCTCTGTAGCAGTAAAGCTTACTCCTGTTGCACTCCAGCTTTGGCTTGTTGCAGAATAAGAAGCTTCACTTAAAGTAAGAGAAGTCTTTCTTAAAGAATAATCAGCATCATATTTTGCAAAAACATTATCATTAAGAGTATAAGCAATTGTTCCGTCATATTCATCAAAATCAGCTAATTTTGCTATAAAAGCACGAGAATAATCACTAAAAGTGCAATAACCACAAACATAAATATCTCCATTGCTATTACTGCAAACTCCTGTTAAATGAACATCTACATCTCCTCTGTTTATTCCACATTGTTTTAAAATGCCTAAAAGAAATCTATCTGTCTTAAGCACATATCCACTGCCTTCTACCATTGATGCCATACAAACATTGCCATCTGGTAAAGAACATAAACCAAAGAAAGAATCTGGTTCTTTATCTATTGCTTGTTGTCTAACAGCATTAAGATCATTATCAAACTTTGTTAATCTTAAACTATTATCACTTGATGAAGCATAATAACGGTTAATAATTAAAACATTATTATCACTATCTATTGCAATACCGTAAGCTGTATAATAATCACCCAAATAAACCTGTTTCTGAACTGTTAAATCATTGTCAAGCTTTATTACATATCCTTTGTTACCACAAGCAAAAACATTACCATTTGAATCAATAGCAATATCATATAAATAATCATCCCCACCACTATCCAAAGTAATCTGCTTAACAATATTAAGATCATTATCAAGTTTAGCAATATAAAAATCATTATCAGTGCCATTATTAACATAGCCACAAACAAAAATATTGTTATTAGAATCTATAGCAATATTAGTCAAAATATCATTATCACCACTTTCTATTCTAATTTGAGTTATAAAATTCAAATCATTACCCAATTTAGCTATATAAAAATCATTATCTACTCCATTATTCATATAACCACAAACAAAAACATTATCATTTGAATCAACAGCTATTCCCATTAATCTATCAGCACCATGTCCACCATCTACAGTAATTTGCTTAAGAACTTTCAGATTCTTATCAAATTTGACAATATAAAAATCATAATCACTTCCATTATACCAATAACCACAAACAAAAACATTTCCATTAGAATCTACAGCTACATCTTTAAAAACAAGACCAGCTCCTCCATCTATAAGCCCTAAAACAGATAAATCAGCATAAATGGTTACAAAATCTGCCTTAGTTGTTGTTATTGAAGCATTTTTCACATGATAAGTAAAAACAACAGAAGTATCGCTTATATAATCAGGTAAAGTAACTGTAAAGCTATTGCTATCGCTCCAATCAGAAGGATCTATTGTTACATTTGAATCACTACAAGTTATTTTATACTGTAAACTACCACCTTCAGGATCAGAAGCATCAATAGTAAAAGTATAAGATTCTCCACCTACCAAAACCTCTTCTCTATCTACTGAATTAATCTCAGGTGGAAGGCTATCAGTAACATCTACAGTAAAACTTGCCCACGAACTTACATTGCCGATGTTATCAACTGCTCTGCATTTAAAAGTTAAAGTTTCTCCTACATGAGTTGAATCAGGCATGGTATAATCAATGCTATCTCCTGTAGTAGTAGAACCATCTGGTAATTGCCACTCAAAATGATCGATAACTGCTTTATTATCTTTGTAAGCTGTCAAAGATCCAGTAGCTGAAAGAGTAATAGTAGTATTATACTTGCCACCATAAGGACCATAAATGGTTGGCATAGTAACAGTTCCACCCACACTGTTAAGTATCTCTGCCAAAAAATCAACCCAATTCTCACCATCATAAAGTTTAAATTTGTAAGTTCCCTCTGAAGTATCAAGCCATAAATGATATGTTATAGGATCAGTAGGAGGAGTATCTCCTGCATCCAGCTTTCTTACACGGTTAAGTAAATTGTAAATTCTATCAAACTCATTTATATGCTTTTCTATTGCTTGCGAAGTTGTATCTCCTGTAGGACTAAAATCTACAGGATATTGCTTTGTCCATTCACCCATCTTTTACACCTCCACTACTTCTAAAATTAATC
>Ga0209410_1001401_pt1 | contig 11650 bp, 15 predicted proteins | sample Mar14436cmmetaG_FD_184135 | JGI IMG/M metagenome (GOLD analysis project Ga0209410, IMG submission 184135) | Marine hydrothermal vent microbial communities from Guaymas Basin, Gulf of California to study Microbial Dark Matter (Phase II) - Marker... ... | reverse complement strand
CCTGTATAGGGGTAGACCTATTCGCTGGGGTACAAAAGGGACTGAGTATGGCACTTTATTCGCTTTTGAAGACCCTCTGCTTAAAGGTGAGGAAGAACAGGCGCTCCTCAGGAAAGTGGAAGCGAATGAACTGACGATGGCTATGTTTGAGCAGAAACGCAGACTTGCAGGTGTCATATGTTTGGTCTCGGACATGGATAAAGATGGAATCGATATGTTCGATCTGTATAAGGGTAGAGAGGATGTGGAACTGGCATTTGATACGATGAAAAATAGATTAGAGTCAGATAAGACGTATTTGAGATCCGACGAGGCGGTAAGAGGGTATTTCCTGGCAACATTCCTTGCTATGAGGATATACTTCAAGATCTTGAGGAGTTTGAGAGAAAAGGGACTCACAAACAAGATTTCTGTCGAGGAAGTGCTATTTGAGCTTTCAAAGGTCACAAAAATTGTAGAAAAGAGTGGAAGAGAGTACTTCGCTAAGATCCCGAAGAGAGCAAGACAGATGTGTTCATTGTTCCCTGAGGTTCTACCTATGGGTTAACTTGCGGAGTTACGGTTAAAAAGTCAGGCTGATTTTCATGAAAGCAATAATATTCGATCTGGATAATACATTGTATGATGTAGAACAGTATTACTCGGGAGGTTTTAAAGAAATAGCTAACTATTTATCAAAGAAATACGGCCTGTCCAAACAAGAGATTTATAAGAGATTGGTAAATTGTTGGAATGAAAAAACGAGTATGTATTCGCACTTATTTGATGATTTGTTAGATTCTTTCAATTTGGAAAATGAGTTAGAGAATGTAATCAAAGTATTTAATGACTATGATGGCGAACTCAAACCATATTCTGATGTAATTCCAACTTTAAAGGAACTGAAAGAGAGGAACTATAAGTTAGGAATAGTTACAGATGGAAATGTAGAAAGACAGAAGAGAAAGATAGAGTTACTGGGGTTTGAGAGATTTTTTGATATAATTGTTTTCACAAAAGAACTCAATAATCCCAAACCATCAGAAATACCTTTTCAAGAAGTAATTAATAAATTGGAAGTAAGTCCACAGAAATCTTTTTATGTTGGCGATAACCCTTTAATTGACTTTGAAGGTGCCAAAAAGGTGGGAATGAAAACGGTGAGGTTATTAAAAGGTGAATTTAAGAATATACCGAAAAATAAATTTATAGATTATGAGATAAAAGAGTTTAAAGAACTACTTGAGTTTATAAACAATGAGTAAGAAGATAGGGGTAGTAACTGGAACAAGAGCAGAATATGGGATTTTAAAACCGTTACTAATAAAAATTAAAGAATCTAAAGATTTAGAATTAAATCTAATAGTTACAGGTTTGCACTTATTGAAAAAATACGGATTAACAATTAAAGAAATAGAGAAAGAGGGATTTAAAATAGATGGTATTGTTGAAATGTATGACGATGACAAAGAAGATATCACCTATCACGGAAAAGCGTTGGCGAAAGGAATTGCAGGTTTTGCTTCTTTGCTTTCTAAAATAAAACCAGACATATTGGTTGTTTTGGGAGATAGATTAGAACCGTTAGCAGCGACACTTGCAGCAGCTACTTTACGCATACCGATAGCACATATTCACGGAGGAGACAAGACAGATAGTGGTCATATAGATGAAAATATAAGACATTCGATAACCAGATTTGCAAATATCCATTTTACTGCGACAAAAGAACATACAAAAAGATTGATTAAGATGGGCGAGGAACCTTGGAGAATATTTCAGGTGGGTGCTTTAGGGTTAGACTCTGTAATTAATCAAAAAACTATTTCAAAAGAAGATCTCGCAAAAAAAATTGGATTACAACTCGATGATAAGATTATTGTTTGTGTCTTCCATCCAGTTCATTTAGAGCAAGAGCTTGCTGGGAAGCAAATGCATGAAATTCTGGAAGCAATTAAGGAATTGAAGATGCAAACTGTTATTATTTATCCAAATAATGATGCAGGAAGTCAAGATATTATTGAAGAAATAGAGAAATGCAAAGGTTTGCCATTTATAAAAATTTTTCCTAATTTACCCCATTCAGATTATGTAAATTTGCTCAAATGCGCAGATGTTTTGATAGGAAATTCCAGTAGTGGGATCATAGAAGCACCATCACTTAAGTTGCCTGTTGTGAACATTGGTTCGAGGAATGTGGGAAGAGAACATGCTGAAAATGTAATATTCGTAGATGTTAAGAAGGACAAAATAATAAATGCTATTAAAAAAGCATTATATGATAAAAAATTTAAAGAAAAAGTTGAACGATGCATCAATCCTTACGGTGACGGAAAGGCTAGCGAAAGAATAGTAAAAGTTTTAGGCGAGATAAAAATAGATAAAAGATTATTGCAGAAAAAGATAACTTATTAGGAGGCTGAAAAGGTGTAAATCATGAAAATCCTAATAATAGCACCACATCCAGATGATGAAGTGCTGGGCTGCGGAGGAACAATAGCAAAGTATGCAAAGAATGGCAGTGAAGTTTATCTTTGTGTTGTAACCAAAGGATATACGCCAGATTGGTCTGAGGAGTTTTTAAAAAATAGGCCAAAAGAAATTGAGAAAGCAAACAAAATTTTAGGAATTAAAAAAACTTATTTCTTAGATTATCCAACTGTAAAATTGGATACAATTCCTCAAAAGGAATTAAACGAAGCAATTTCTAAAGTTGTAAATGAAGTCAAACCAGATATATTGTATATCCCACACAAAGGTGATTTGAATAAAGACCATCGTTTAGTTTTTGAATCTTCCTTAGTTGCCACGAGACCTGCGAATCACAAAGTAAAAAAGATTTTGTCTTACGAGACTTTATCCGAGACTGAGTGGGGACAACCGATAGAGGTATTTATCCCGAATGTGTATGTAGATATATCAGAAACATTGGGTAAAAAGATAGAAGCTATGAAAGCTTACGGAAGTGAGTTGAAGCAATATCCACATCCACGCTCTTTAGAGATTATTGAGACGCTTGCTAAAAAGAGAGGTTCCGAGGTTGGTGTGAAATTTGCTGAAGCTTTTATATTAATTAAAGAAATAGTAGGGTGAGGACTATGAGGTTCAAAAACTGGAAATATCCTGAGATCGAGGAGGGAAAGCTAACAAAATATAATTGGTTAGTTCAACATAAAGACAAACTTAAATTAGGCTACAAAACAGACATTGGCGCGTTTACCTACATCAATGCAAAAAATGGCGTTATTATAGAGGATTACGTGCAGATAGGCTCTCATTGTTCTATCTATTCTGTTTCTACGATAGACAATAAAGAGGGCGAAGTTATTTTGAAGAAGAACTGCAGGATAGGCAGTCATTCGGTTATAATGCCGGGGGTTACTGTAGGTGAGAATTCAATCATTGGTGCATTCAGCTTTGTAAATAAAGACATACCTGACAACACTATTGCGGTTGGCGTGCCGGCTAAAGTGATAAAGGGAATCAAGTAACCCTTTTCTTTCTTTAAAAAGAAAGAAAAGCGTTAACGGAAAAGAAAGAAAATCAAGGGATTTAAATGGAAATGTCACTACAGTACCGAATTCCAACAAGATTAAATTTATAGAGAATTGATTTTACAATACATCAAGGAGTAAAAGGGATGGAGTATATTTAAACAGTTGAAATATAAATATGTTGAAAGGAGGTAGACGATGACCAAAACAGTAGAAGCGATATACGAAGATAATGTATTAAAACCTGTTGAGCCTATAAAAGGCATTAAGGAACATGAGAGAGTGCTGGTAATTCTCTGTTCGCATCCCATCAAGAAAGGTCTGCGTGAGCTTGTAGGAACACTAACACATGAAGAGGCAGAAGTAATGCAGAAACTTATTGACGATGAGTTTGAGAAAATTGAAGGTGAATGGTAGGCTGGCAAGCGGCATTGAAACAGTTGTTTGTTTATGAACATGATGCAAGCCGAGTGCCGTAATTGCGTATAGGGAAGGCATTCTTGCAGTTTGCTCTTTGATAGAGGGAGCGGATATACTATTTTTGCCCGTTGTTGTCCTGGGCGAGCTGCTTTACGGTGCGCTTAACAGTGCTAAGCCACAAAAGAACGAGCAGGCTGTGCACAAATTCCTGGCACAATCTGTTCTCGTACCGATAGATGAGGCTATTGCTATCCGCTACGCTACCGTGCGTTTGAAGCTCAAAAAGAAAGTGTAGCAGAAGCTCTTAAAGTGGGAATGAATGCTACCGGCGTTACTGTAGGTGAGAATTCAATCATTGGTGCATTCAGCTTTGTAAATAGGGATATACCCGACAACACTGTTGCGGTTGGCGTGCCTGTAAAAGTGGTAAAAAGGATAAATATTAAGGATAAGTATTAGGAATAAGTATAGTGAGGGATAAAAGATGAGATTGGAAATCGTATTGGGGCAAGAAGAAGACGGAACATACTCAGTGCACTGCCCGTATTTTGAGGTGGCAAACGAAAAAGCGAGAAGAGGAATCGAGCAACAACCAAAGAGCACAGTCGTTGAAGATGCCGGTATGACGGAAAAGAGACTGTTGCCCGTATCAGGTAAACAGATGGTAAATACCAATAGGTGGTAAAAATGGCATGGAAAATACCTCTTTTCAAAATATACTGGGATGAAGAAGATGTGAGGATGGTGAGCGATGCGATAAAAGCGGGGATGAACTGGGCGACCGGCCCAAATGTAGGTAAATTTGAGGAATTGATTGCGAGTTATGTGTGCACGAAATATGCATTAACCTTCAATTCGGGGACATCTGCTCTGCATGCTGCTCTTTTAGCCCACGGAATTAAAAATGGTGATGAAGTTATAGTTCCTTCTTTTACGTTCATCGCAACAGCAAACGCTCCTTTATTTGTTGGAGCGAAACCGGTCTTTGCAGATATAGAAGAAGAAACCTTTGGCTTGGACCCTGAAGACGTGAAAGAGAGAATTACCGAGAAGACCAGAGCTATTATTCCAATTCATTACGGTGGCTGTGCTTGTAAAATAAGAGAATTAAAGGAAATATCCGATGACCATAATTTGATATTGATAGAGGATGCAGCGGAATCGTTAGGGGCGAGGATTGGGGATGAAAAAGTGGGGACTTTCGGAGATTCTGCAATGTTTAGCCTATGCGCGCCAAAAGTAGTTACTACCGGGGAAGGTGGTATCATAGTTACGGATTCAAGAGATATTTACGAAAGACTAAAGTTGGTAAGGTCTCATGGAAGAGCAGAAACTGCAGATTATTTCTCATCAGCCGAATATCAGGATTATATAACACTGGGCTATAACTTCAGGATGTCAAATATAACCGCTGCTCTGGGTATAGCACAACTTAAAAAAATAGATAAGATCATTGAAATGAGAAGGAAAAATGCTGAATATTTGACTACGAGACTGAATCAGGAACTCAAAGAAGTAATAACTCCGAATCCCTTAAAAGATTATTATCATGTATATCAAATGTTTACAATCAGAGTTAATAATTATAGGGATGAGCTGGCGAAATACTTAGCAGATGAAGGTATCATGACGAAAGTATATTTCTTTCCAATTCACTTAACGCATTTTTACAAAAATGAACTTGGATATACATGTAAACTACCAGCTACAGAAGAAATATCAAAACAAGTTTTAACATTACCCATGTATCCAGCATTAACGAGGGAGGAAATGGATTATATGGTGGAAAAAATAAAGAGCTTTTGTGAGGTGTTAGAGAGATGAATGGAGGAAAGCATAAGAGAGTGCTAATAACCGGGGGCTCTGGATTTATAGGGAAACATTTGGTGCGAAAATTTGCAGAGAACAATTATAGTGTGACAATCTTTGATTTGCAAGAACCAGATACAGAATATCCTGGTTTTGTTAAAGGAGATATATTCGATTTAGAAACCCTTAGAAAAGCTGTAGAAAATAGTGATGCTGTGGTTCACCTGGTGGGTTTAGCAAATGCTGGTGAGGCTCAAAAAGACCCTATGAAAAGTTTTAGGTTAAATGTACTTTCTCTTCAAAACGTGCTTGAAGCATGCAGGATTTCTGGTAAGAAAAAGATAGTTTTTCCTTCTTCGGCTGCTGTATATGGTATTACAGAGGACCTGCCAATAAAGGAGAGTTTTCCTCTCAACCCCACTAACATCTACTCGTGGCATAAGATGATATGCGAGAGAATGATCCAAGCATATCAAAAGAATTATGGTATCCAGTATGTGATTCTCCGACTTTTTAATGTCTACGGACGGGGGCATAAAGGCGTAATAGATGTCTTCATAAATAAAGCGAAAAAGGGGGAAATAATAGAGAGCTTTGGTCCGTATCAATACAGAGATTTCGTCTATGCTGGCGATGTTGCAGAAGCGATGTATAGAGCAGTGGTATACGATAAAGCCTACAATCGGTGTGTAAACATAGGTTCTGGAAGAGGAATTCAGATAAGAGAGATACTGGAGATGATATGCGAGATTTTTCCTCATGCGAGGTGGAAAGAGGTAAAGACTGAATTTGTAATGTATGATTCGATAGCGGATGTAATGCTGGCTAAAATATTGCTGGATTTCAATCCAAACTCTTCCAGGGAGTTTATGAAGAGAATAATAGAAGAGGAGATGATATAAAAGGCATTACGGGAGCAACTAAGCAGGGGCAATGATTGAAGAAAAGGGCACAAATATTGGAAAAAGAGCGGGTGAGAAATTATACGAAGAGTTAATGACAGAAGAAGAGGCGATGAACGCATACGAAGACGAAGAGATGTTTGTTGTTCTGCCACAAACTTACGATATAGTGGGTAATAAGGTCATTGCTTACAGAATTAAATTTCGAATAACCCTTTAAAAAACGCAATCTCCTCTTTTCTTATCCCTTTCAAAAGCAATAAAACTGCAGCGTATTCCAAAATAAGGGATGAACAGGAAGTTCAAGCCTGAGTTTATAACCGCCGCAAGTATCCATAAAAGAAGATGAAAGAATAAGTTGGGAAGCTATTTAAATAATACAAACATCCTCGTAAATAAGGAGGAATGAGATGGGTATAGAAATAAAAAAGAGGGAGATGATGCCTAAAATTCGCACTTTTGAAAAATCGGAGCGGATACCATCAGAATTCTGGGAAGACAAAAAATGGGCATTAGAGCACTATGCAGAACTTCGTAGGGAGTATGCTGACATGTGGGTGGCAATTGTAAACAAGAAAGTAGTAGCATTCGGCAAAGACCTGACAGAAGAAAAAGAGAAATCTATACGAAAAGAAATAGGGAGACCTTTTGTCACGCTTTTTGTAGAAGGAGAGACGAGAATATTACTATGAAAATTCAACTCTTCTTTTCGACAGAACCTGCAGGCTTCTTACAGTTGTGCAGTTTAAGACATGTGAAACCTGGAGTGACCCACAAATCGCTATTGTGGATACGGGTGCACCGATTTCCCTTGTTCCACCAAAAATATGGAAGAAATGTAGTTTTGACAGCTTAGGTGAAACGGTACTCAGAGGTGTAATTCCCAAAAAGGAATGTGCCATGCCGGTGAAAGTGGCTAAAATTTGCTTGCGTTTGCTTGACCCGGAGTATGTTACGGAGGAAATAGAAACGAATGCTTACCTTGCCCAAACTGATAACATACCGTTAGTAATTGGATTTGAGAAGTTGCTTTCGGAATTCAACGTATTCTTTAGTTATTACACACAGAATGCATTTATTGAAGAGGTCAGATAATATAATGGTTGAGCGTTGTGGTAATCAGATTGACGGAGAAGGTGCAAAGCGAGTGGGGGAAGACAATTGTAAAAGTGAATGAAAAGATAATCAAGAGACCAGAGTACATAAAAGATGACAAAAGAAGGATTGTTCTTCATATCTGATTACCGGGACGTAACCTGTGAACCCGGAAGAGACCCTGCATACTGGATACTGAAGGAACTGGACAAAAACGATAAGTTTAAGGTTTACAGCACGGCAAATAAAGTTGTAGATAGCAGTTGCTTTAAAAATATTGAATTTCTAACGCTTGGTTACAAAGGCGACATCCAAATTCAAAAACCAGGGTATAATTATCGCATTTATAAGGCTTATAAGAAAGTCAAGGATGAGGTGAAAATAATCCATCATTGTGAGAAGTTTCAGGTTGGTAAAGGGTATAACTTGATTCCTCTTCTTTCTGATTTATCTGACAACCCTTTGATAATCGGTCCCGTGCATTTCCCTCATATCGTATTTGAAAATGATTATTTAGTAGGCACATCGGGAATAAAAAGAATGTTTAAAAAATTTGGGTTTAGGAATAAAAAACTTTTAAATATGGTATTTAAAATACTTTTTAAAAAAACCATTGCAAAGGCTGATAAAGTAATTGCACCCAATCAACAAGTAAAAAAAGAGTTGGAAAACTATATCTCTTCAAAAAAGATAGAAATAATTAACTATGGTGTTGATTTATCGCTTTATAAAAAATATGAGTATAAGGCAGAAGGAAACAATTTTCAAATACTTTCTCCAAGTATGGCTATAGAACGAAAAGGTATTGAATATTTATTAGAAGCAATTTATATTGTTAAAAGACACTTTCCTGAAGTTAAATTATATCTTCTATCGGAAGGTTATAAAGTTGCGGATTATAAAAAAATAGTAAAAAAACTAAATATTGGCGAAAATGTTATTTTCTGTGGAAGATTGAAACAGGATAAATATTTGGAATTGTTATCAAATTGTAGAATGATGTGTCAGCCTACATTATCGGATTCATACGGCTGGACAGTATTGGATGCAATGTGTTTAGGCGTTCCAGTAGTTACAACCGAAAAATGCGGATGCCCCGATTTATTTGAAAACGGAGATATTGGAATTAGAGTTAGACCAAAAGATTCGTATTCTTTGGCTGATGCGATTCTAAAATTGTTCAACGATTTTGACTTATGTAAAAAACTCAGCAAAGACGGATTAAGAAAAAGGGAAGATTACGATTATAAAAAGATAGCACCAAAATACCTAAAACTATATGAAAAGTACATTTAAATCAAATGACGCTCACTCATGAAACCAAAATATGAAATTTTAGATATAGGATCTGGCCATAATCCTTATGAAAAAGCAGATGTATTATGTGAAAGATACTTAGAGGACGTTGAGAGAAGTGGACATGTTAAGATAGATATTCGTCCATTTGTGTTATGTGACTTGGAGTTCCTTCCGTTTAAGGATAAATCATTTGGTCTTGTCACTTGTTCACATGTCTTAGAACATGCAGATAATCCACTTAGAGCGCTTGATGAGATAAAGAGAGTGGGTAAATCTGCTTATGTAGTTACTCCTTCTTATATTGCAGAGAATTACATGTATCGAAGAAGATATCATAAAAGTGTGATTATGAGTAGTTTTGGGAAGGTTTACATCATACACAACAAATACTTTAATAGAGAGCGAGCAAGAGCCGGAGAAAGGCAAGCTCCAGAGAAAAGTTCGGTTATAAAAACAAAATTCAAGCGTTTTTTGAATATGTTTGGAGACGAGCAAGGGGAGGGTGTGGAAAAATTTGCCAGTAATCTAAACAAATTCACAAGAATATTTGCAACGATTATATCCATCAATGGAGGAGCGAGAAGGGTGCTTGTGGAAGAGAGGAATGGTTTATGGAACAAGATTCAAGGACTTTGGTTTCTAATTATTGGAGATTTTGTCCAGCAAATAAGAGATTCCATTCTCTACCTCTATCTTTATTACCTGAAAAAGCAGGAAAGGACATTAAGAGTATGGAAAACAAAATAAAAATGGAGATAATCACAAAAACCTCTTGATTATCTCCCGCACCCAATTCGACCTCGTTCCCAATCGCTGGTCTATCGCACGCATAATCATCAAATCCTCCTCCTCAAAACTTTTGAAAAGCAGAAGCAAAAAGAAATAAAGAGCTAAAAAAACGAAAAACATCATTGCCAGTGAAAATAATGACACCCCAATCACGTATTTTGTTAGCGCATAACCCACCGAAACAGCTATTAAAGATGCAAATAAGGGCTTCGCATAACTCAACCTGAACGGCTGCATCTTCGCTATCCGGTAAACAAAGAATAAATACAAACTGCTCATCAGGACTACTGAAGACCCGGTTGCTATTGCCGCTCCATTTATTCCATATATCGGTATTAGAAAGAAATTAAACAGAACATTAGAGCCCGCACCGACAAAACCGCATCCCATAACTATTTTTGTCCTCCCATAAGTTGTAAGCAAAGATGATGCGAGTCCGACCAGAGCAGAAACGAAGTAGCTAAATGCTAAAATACTTAACGCCATTGCGCCTTCTTCGTATTCCGCACCGAACATTATTTTGATAATTGATGTAGAGAACAGCGCCATCAAAAGGAATCCGGGCAATACTATTGCGAATATCCATTTCGTTACACTTGAATACGTATTCCTTAAATCCCCTTCTCTATTTCTCGCGTATAGCTCTGTGGCAACGGGCATGAATATGATTCCAAATGCGCTGAGCACAATACCCATCAATTTCGCCGTCGGGGCTGCTACATTGTATATCCCCACCTCTGGAGGGGTACAAAAATATCCCAGCATCAGCGTATCAGTCCAGCTTGTAATTAATCCTGTTAAACCTGCGAAAATCAGAGGAAAAGAGAAAAAGAAGAGCTCCTTATCTACTGAAACAGCCTTCACTTTCGTATTTAAAATAGGAAATACTCTCTTTTCGAGGAAATAAAAAGCGAGAATGGACATACCTATTATCGCGAGGACCCAGCCAACGCTCGCACCTATTACCCCACATCCTAAAGCGAGAAACGTAACTATTGCGATTAATTTGAATGTGTCCTTGAATATGAATGTCGAATAAACCCGATATTTTATCTCCTGAAAGCCAACAGTTCCAGAATTGAAAATCGTCGCTAATACCCAGAACGGAACGCCAATCGTGAAGATCCTCAAGACCGGTGTCAGTCCAGGCGAGTGAAAAATATGAATGGAAATCCAACCCGCATAAAAGAAGATGAGCAAAGTGAAAATCAAACTCAGCGGGAAGCATATCTTTAATGCACCAAAAATCGTGCCTTTTATCCTCCCCTCGTCTCCTTTTCCTTTGTAAAACGAAACAAATCTCTGGATACCTGTATTAAATCCGACTAAAGAGAGCGTGGCGGCGATATTCATCACGGCAAAACCAAGTGAGATCAAGCCGTAATCACCCGCTCCTAAAAACCTCGCAATGATCATCCTCGATAAATACCCGAGTGCGGTTCCAATGAAAGTCCCGGTGAATGCTATCCCCGCTCCTTTCGCTATTTTACGAAGTGATTCCCCTAAGAAGTCTTCGTCTGGCATTGTCAGCACCTTTTACTCTTTTCTCTCACTTATTTCAATCACTCAATCACTCAAGATTTCCTTGATTATCCTCTCGATTTCTTCCCTCATCTTTGGGTTTAGAGACACTTCCAAGCCGTATGATGTTGACTTTGAAAGCAACAAGCCATCTTTAATGAGTTCCGTTGCCACTTCTTTTGCATCTCCCCTCAGATGTTTCGGTATTCCCCTCGCTAGGACATCAAAACTTGTATGCGCCCTCCCTCCCCACTTCCCTCGCCTCTTCAGTTTCTTCAACATCGTTGCTTTTAACACCTCCTTATCGTTCATATTCTTAGACATTAACAGTAAGTTATATAA
>Ga0209410_1001400_pt1 | contig 11652 bp, 7 predicted proteins | sample Mar14436cmmetaG_FD_184135 | JGI IMG/M metagenome (GOLD analysis project Ga0209410, IMG submission 184135) | Marine hydrothermal vent microbial communities from Guaymas Basin, Gulf of California to study Microbial Dark Matter (Phase II) - Marker... ... | reverse complement strand
TAGCCCCGCTTTTAGTTTGGTCACCTGAAGAGGGGTATGGGACGAGACGTTGAGGAGGAAGAGGTCCTCTCCCGCATAAACTTCAATGAACCACTCCCCCCCGCTGAAATAGGCTGTGGAGAGAGATCTCTCCAATGGTCCGGATAGGTTAACAACATGGGGGAGATTCCCATAGAGAGACCAGCTGAAGAACCCCGGGGGCGTTATATCAAAGAAACCATAGTATCGCCCGTCATACTCCTGATAAGTGAAAAATATCAGGGTGACACCCTCTCCCCCTGTGTCCATTCCGGGGGGAGTGGATATGGCGGCCACAGGCAGTTGCTCTGGGGTAAGGTGAAACAGGGTTGAGCGGCCCTCCCGGGGGTCATAGACACGGAGTCTTCCGTCGGATGGAGTGTATACGGCCCTGCTCTCTTCGCAACCGTATATAACTGGTATCTGAACTACCTCGTCACCCTTCTCCACCGGATAGACGTAAGGCCACCTTATGATTTCCACCACCCCTCCGTGAGCCCTCATCTCCAGGGGTCCTTCCTCAGTGAGTAAAAGAACGTCCTCTTCCGAAAGATACATGGAGTGGGCAACCTCTGGGACCCGGAGGGGTTCCCACTGGCCAGAGCTTAATACGGCAGAATAAAGTGGTATGAATGTGTAGAAAAGGCCCAGCCACAGGGAGAGAATAAGAACATATTTCACGGGCCTTTTTCGCCTCTTTCTCACTATATAGAGAAGCAAGAGGGAGAGAAGAAGAAATGCGACCACGTAACAGATGGCCCACCTCACCTCAAAGGCACCTTCCTCTCCGAAGGCCTGAAATCCCGACCTAAGAAAAAGGGGGGAGAGGAAAAGAGCCAATAGTATGATTAAAAAATAGACCCCCACCATTGAAAGGAGGCTGTAGAGGGGAAAGGGGCCCGCCCCCTCCCCTTTGCTCTTATCGCTCATGGATGCTCAGCCCAGTTTATAGCCTATCTTCCTTAAGAAATCCACCCTCCACCTCTCATCCTCCTCATTCTCCACGTCCACCGGCGTCTGGCCGTCTATCACACCCAGTATCCCCCTTCCCTTCTCCGTCTCGACGATTACAACCTGGGTGGGGTTGGCGGTGGCGCAGAATATGCTCGCCACCTCCGGGACCCTCTTCACGGCATTCAGGACGTTAATGGGATAGGCCCCTTTGAGAAATATTATAAAAGTGTGTCCCGCCGCAATCCTCTGGGCGTTCTTCACCGCTAGCTCGATCATCTCAGGGTCGGTACCCGTCTTCCTGATTTTCCTGGCACCGGAGGCCTCGCAGAAGGCCAGTCCAAACTTTATTCCCGGCACCGATGTGACGAGTGCCTCATGGAGGTCCTCCACGGTCTTTATGAAGTGGCTCTGTCCCAGGATGAAGTTTATCTCCTCTGGCTTCTCTATATCAACTACTTTCAGTTCCACTTCATCACCTCCTCACTTCCCGCTGCGCAGCTCCTTTAACAGTTCTTCAGCGATATCCATCCTGACCTTCTTCATTTCCACCATCTTCTGAACGAGAATATCTATCTCCTCTCCCACTGCACCCACCATAGCAGCGATATTGCGGGCGTGCAGGGCCATGTGACCCCTCTGGATTCCCTCAGTAGCCAGGGCCCTAAGAGCGGCGAAGTTCTGGGCAAGGCCGACCGCCGCCAGAACCTCCCCGAGCTCTCTTGCACTCTTAACACCCAGAATCTTGATAGCAGCCCTTGCCACTGGATGGACCTTCGTGGCGCCTCCAATGATTCCCACGGCCACCGGAAGCTCTATTGTTCCAACGAGGTTTCCATCGGAGTCTTTCTCATAGTAGGTGAGAGGACCGTAATGTCCGTGTTTGAAGTAAGCGTAGGAGTGGGCTCCCGCCTCAACAGCCCTGGTGTCGTTGCCGGTTGCCCTAACGACCGCCGAGACACCGTTCATGATTCCCTTGTTGTGAGTGGCGCACCGGAAGGGGTCTGCCGCTGCAAAGGCCCACGCCTCTATGACGGCATCCACCACATCCTCCCCTCCCAGCTCTTCTTTAGGGAAAACAGCTCTGGCACGGGCGAGCCTGTAGATCGCCAGATTTGAGATTATCCTCAGATAAACCCTGCCCCCTGTGATCCTCTCCAGATAGGGACCCACCGCTTCGGCCATTGTGTTGACGGCATTAGCACCCATTGCGTCGCGGCAGTCAACCAGCAGGTGGACTATGACCATCTTCCCCCGGGGGGAGTCTATAACCCTGACCTCCACATCCTTTGCTCCGCCTCCGAACTTCATTAGGACGGGGTCCTGTTCGTTGGCCAGGGCGAGGATCTCCTCCTTCTTCTCAAGAATTTTAAGCCTCGCCCCATGTGGGTCCGGAACATCAACGATCTGAACCTGCCCTATCATGATGGGCTCAGTGGATGTCGTATGAAAACCCCCACCAGCTCTGGCTATTTTGGCTGCTTTGGATGCCGCAGCAACCACGGAGGGTTCCTCAATGGCCATGGGGATCAGACGGTCCTCACCGTTTATGCGGAAATGGGTGGCAATCCCGAAGGGGAGTTCAAAGGTGCCTATGACGTTCTCTATCATCCGGTTCACATCTTCGATCTTCATGGATCCTGTGGCAGCGATCGCCTTGACCTCCTCCTCCGTCAGGCCCGCAAACTCAGCAACGTACTTAAGCCTCTCCTCTGGGGAGAGTTTGTAGAACCCAGACACTTCAGAGCTCCTTTTCATCATTTCACCTTCTGCTGTATCTAATAGTAACAGTTTGTGAAATGGAGGGGAGATTTAACTTTTTTCCCTATAGAGAGAGGTCTCAAGACTCCCCCTGCTCTTTTAGGAGCTCAACAAAGGGATATTTCAGAGGATACTCCTCCAGCCCTTCCAGCTCCAGGACACTCTCTTCGAAATATATCTCCTTCAGCAACATGTAACCCTTCTTCTCTTCCAGGCTATATGTGAAGGCAGGCATCTGAGAGAGGTATTCACCTACCTTCTCCTCCTCTATGGCTTCCTTAAGCGCCCCGGATTCAACGCATGTGGAGTGAAGGATAAGATCTACCTCCACCATGTTCTCAGCAAGCCTTCTCAGCATCTCCATGAAGGCCCCTATGGAGTCTTCATCGTCGCATTGGAACAGAAGAAGAATGGCGGATGGCTCGTATTCGATAACCTCCTCAATTATTTTCTCCACCTCCTCTTCCTTGTGGAGGTACACACGGATATTTCCCCTAGGGTTTGTAGCAAGGAAAGATGCCATGACGGAAGAGGCCAGGGCGGCAGGTCCCCTCCCGGATTCCGTTATGACGGCTACCTTATTGTAGTCCTTAAGAACTGTGCTTCCCACGATCTCCCCGGCGTAGGCACTCTCGAGAAGCCTCCTCTCAGCCACTTTTCTCTCCATTTTGATCACCTGTTTAACGCTAACTGTCCTGTCTCTATTTTAATCTTATCCCATCTCCCGGGAGAGAGTACACCGCAAATACCCTTAATTATGAACCCCCGGGGGGCGGTGGAACCCTCTATACCTCCCAGGACCTTATTTAACAGCTTCTGGAACAATAATGAGAGGTGCTCCCGCTGGGACTTGTGAGGAGGACTCTCATTGACGACAATCCCTCCTCACAAGTCAGGTGAAAGCTCTAAGCATGCTCCCAACCTTTCACCGTCTTATAAGTAACGTTGAGCACTAAATTACGGGAGCATTATAAAAGCGACGTGAGTAATTTAGTGCGGGTGCCAGAATTTGTGAGGAGGACTCTCATTGACGACAATCCCTCCTCACAAGTCAGGTGAAAGCTCTAAGCATACTCTCAACCTTTCACCGTCTTATAAGTAATGTTGAGCACTAAATTACGGGAGCGTTGTAAAAGCGACGTGAGTAATTTAGTGCGGGTGCCAGAATTTGTGAGGAGGACTCTCATTGACGACAATTCCTCCTCACAAGTCAGGTGAAAGCTCTAAGCAGTCTACCAGCCTTTCACCGTCTTATAAGTAATGTTGAGCACTAAATTACGGGAGCGTTGTAAAAGCGACGTGAGTAATTTAGTGCTCCCGCCGGGATGCGTGAGGGAGACGCTCATTGACGGTAATTCTCCCTCACGCGCCAGGTGAAAGCTATAGGCACACATTCAGTCTTTCACCGTCTTATGAGAGAGGTCCTGGAGCGCCAAATTACGGGAACAGAAAATAATTGACGTAAGTAATTTGGTGCTCCCGCCGGGATTTGATTAGGAAGAATTCTCCGATTACTGGTTCTTTCAGACGAATTCTTCCAACTTGGGCGTTTCCGTCGTTATTGTGACATTTCAGGAAACGCACAAGACCTACGGTTCAAATCCCGGTCGTTGTAGAGAGTTGTTGGAACAATAAAGAAGGTGCTCCCGCCGGGATTTGAACCCGGGTCGCGGGCTCGAGAGGCCCGCATGATTGGCCGCTACACTACGGGAGCAAAGTGGTAGCCCCGGGCAGATTCGAACTGCCGTCCCGGGATCCAGAGTCCCGGATGATTGACCGCTACACCACGGGGCTATATATTCCCCAGGAGGGGCGAATATAAAGATTTATTTTAAACCTTTTGCGTTACCCTCCTTCTGAACTCAGCCAATTTCCGGGGGTGATAAGTCGATGATTCGTGAAGAATACTATCGCAGAGAGTAACTCTTTATATGTACCGTACATAATGATTGCTCGGGATAAAACTCTTGGGAGGTGGAGATATGCCTGAAGATTCCCTGCCGCAGCTATTCAGTAGCCATCTTAAAGATGTTGACGAATTGCTTGAGCCCGCAAGGATTGCCGTGAGGGAGGTACTCTCAGCCAGGGAGGGTGAGAGGGCGCTTATAATAACGAACCCGTCGCGGCATGTCTCCCTGATATCCCTCGCCCTTCATGACGCCCTCCGGGAAGCGGGATGTGAACCTGTGGTGGTCATCCAGAGCAGGAGGACCCAGATGGATTTCGCGGATCCAGCCGTCATAGAAGCACTAAAGAGCACCCCGGAGATCATTCTCTCAATCTCTGAGGAGAAGCTGGGGAAAGATAGGGAGGCCCTCTCCAGCCCCTATGATGTGAAAGGTAAGAGGATCGACCACATCTACACATACCTTCTTGAAGCCAAGAGATCCAGGGGGTTCTGGTCACCATCGGTGACGGCCGAGATGTTCAAAAAGACCGTCCCGATAGATTACCACCTTCTCAGGAAGAGGGCAGCTAAGATAAAGGAGCTGCTTGATGAGGCGGAGGAGGTTCACATAACCTCTCCAGGGGGGACGGATCTGAGGATTGGCCTTAAAGGCAGAGTGGCAAAAAAGGACGACGGGGACTTCAGCGCGCCAGGGTCTGGAGGGAACCTGCCGTGCGGTGAGGTCTTCATCTCCCCAGAGCTGGGAGGGGGAGAGGGGAGCCTTGTCTTCGACGGCTCCCTCTCCACCGTAGGGGGGGTCATAGTGCTAGAGGAGCCCGTAAAGTGCAGGGTTGAGGGGGGTTTCGTCAAGAGCATAGAAGGGGGAGATGGGGCCAAGGTCCTTGAAGGCTCCCTGCGGAGGGGTGAGGAGATGGCCGAGGAGCTCTTCAGGGAGGGCAGGCTCCCGAAGGAGACCATGCAAGAGTACAGAAGGAACGCAAGACACCTAGGCGAGCTGGGGATAGGCCTCAATCCCAAGGCGGAAATTGTGGGGAACATGCTTGAAGATGAGAAGGCCTTCAGGACATGCCACATTGCCATAGGGAGTAACTACGACAACGACGCCCCTGCACTGATCCACCTTGACGGGCTCATAAAAGAGCCTACTTTAGTGCTCTTCCTGGAGGGTGGTGAAGAGAGGACACTGATGGACTCGGGGGAGTTGAGGATATAATGAGGAGAATACGCGTTCTCCCCGGGGAGGTCGTCAAAAAGATAGCCGCCGGGGAGGTCATAGATGGACCTCACTCAGTGGTGAAGGAGCTTGTCGAGAACAGTTTAGATGCCGGCGCTGACGAGATAACAGTGGAGCTGGAGGAGGGGGGCAGGAGGAGGATAACTGTCAGGGACAACGGCTGTGGCATGGGCAGGGAGGACCTGATGCTGGCCTTCCAGAGCCACACCACCTCTAAGATAAAAGACTCCCGAGACCTCCTTCAGGTGATGACCTTCGGCTTCAGGGGGGAGGCACTAGCGTCCGTGGCGGCGGTAAGCAGAGTTGAAGCCATCTCCCGGGAGAATCCCCGCTTCTTCAAGGATGCCGAGGAGGAGGGTACGCGGGTACTCTTGGAGGAGGGCAGAATACTGAAGGTGGAGGGGGCAGGCCACCCGCCAGGGACTACAATCCACGTCAGGGACATCTTCTTCAACCTGCCGGTTAGAAGAAGGGGACTGAAGAGTGCGGCCACGGAGACGGGAAGGGTCATGGATGTCCTCCGGCCCGTGGTGCTGGCACATCCCGAGGTCTCCTTCAGGGTGACCACAGACGGCCGGGATGTGCTCACCTCAATGGGCGGCGAGCCGCTTCTTCAGAGGCTCGCCGGGGTCTTCGGCACCGCTGTGAGGAAAGAGCTCTTCTACCTTCCCAGACACTCCTTCTCCTGGGGGGAGCTGGAGGGGTATCTCAGCCTTCCTGAGAACTCAAAGAGGAGCAGCAGGGACCTCATCATCATAGTGAACGGCAGATGGGTTCTTAACGAGGAGCTGAAAGACGCCATAAGAGCGGGCTACGGAAGGGCGCTTATGAAGGGCAGGCACCCATGGGGCCTAGTAATGCTGAAGCTGGACCCTAGAAAAGTTGATGTGAACGTGCACCCGCAGAAGCTTCGGGTGAAGATAGATGGGGTGGGGGAGGTAATCACCGCCCTATCGGAAGCGGTGGGGAAGGGGCTCAGTGAGGCTCTTCCTCCTCCGGAGAGCCTTGAGCTGAAGGGGGAGAGCATCCTCCCCCTCTTCCCCCAAGAAGAGAGCGTAAACCACCCCCTCTCCGTCAGGGCCGAGAACGGAAGGAAGCCATCCGTCAGTGCGGGAGGGCAAACCTATCTCGCTCCGGGTGGAAGTGTGAGGAGGCTGCGGGGTGACCTCTCCCCATCACCCCTCCTCCCTCCCGGGAGCTTGAAGCCTCTTGAAAGGCCCCCTGCAGGGGAGATAAGAATTATAGGTCAGTTCGGGGAGAGATATATACTTCTGGAGGCTGAAGAGGACCTCATCGTGGTGGACCAACATGCCGCCAGTGAGAGGGTAAGGGTGGAGGAGGCCGAGAGGTTCTTCAAAGTGGGCGGAAGGATGCTCAGGCTAATTGAGCCCATCTACATTGAGCTGCCCCCCGGGAGGGTTGATGAGGTAGCTGAGAGGAGGGATGAGCTCAAAGAGCTGGGTCTGGATGTGGAGCCCTTCGGTGAGGATAGGGTGGTGGTGAGGGGGATACCCGCTTTTATAAAACCGAAGGAGGCAGGGGAGGTCCTGAGGGATTTCCTTGAGGGCTACGGCGGAAGGGTCCTTCAGGAGGAGAGGGAGAGGCTGATTGACAGGTACGCCTGTAAAGGGGGCCTCAAGAGCGGGGAGACTCTGACACCTCCCCAGATCAGGGAGCTTATAGGGGACCTTCTTAAGGCTGAAGACCCCCTCCACTGCGCCCACGGCAGGCCCACCATGCTGAGAATAGAAAAGAGAAAGCTGGACAGGCTTTTTGGAAGATGATGCCTTAGGTTAAGTTTTTATCTTCATTGATTTTTATAGCTCTGTTATAAAGAAGTGATCTCTATGAAGAGTGACGCAGAGGTTGAGAAGAAGTTCTTGAAAGACCCCCTTCCCTTCATCGAAGAGGCCCGGGGGATTCTAAATGGAGTGGTGAGGAGAACCCCCACGGAGAGGTCTAGAACATTCTCAAGAATTCTAAAGGGGAATGTTTACCTTAAGATGGAGGTCCTGCAGAGCACTGGCTCCTTCAAGATCAGGGGGGCCTATAACAAGATATATCACCTTCCGGACAGCGTGAGGAGGAGGGGAGTGGTCGCCTCCTCCACGGGGAACCACGCCCAGGGAGTGGCCTATGCTGCGTCTCTCTTTGACATCCCCGCCACCATCGTCATGCCCCGGAACACTGCCATCCCTAAAATAGAAGCTACAAGGGGATACGGTGCGAAGGTTGTTCTCGCCGGGAATAATCTGACAGAGGCCTACGAGCACGCCCAAAAGATTGTTGAAAAGGAGGGGATGACGCTCATACACCCCTATGATGACCCCTACATAATCGCTGGGCAGGGCACAATAGGGCTTGAGATCATGGAGGATGTCCCTGAGGGGGAGCATATAGTGGTCCCCGTAGGGGGTGGGGGGTTGATAACCGGCATAGCCATAGCTGCAAAGTCCGTGAAAGAGGACGTCAAGGTCACAGGTGTGCAGGCCAAAGGGGCCTGTGCCTTCTACATCTCGCGAAAGGCAGGGAGGCTCATGGAGACCCCTTCCGTTCACACCATAGCTGACGGAATCGCTGTGAAAACCCCCGGCAGGCTCACCCTTGAGCTCTCCAGCAGGTACGTGGACCAGGTGACAACGGTGGACGACGAGGAGATCTCCGGTGCCATTCTCATGCTTATGGAGCGGGCGAAGCTGATGGTTGAAGGGGCAGGAGCCGCCTCTCTTGCCGCTTCTCTCTACGGAAACATAGATCCAATGGTGGTAGCTAGAATAATTGAGAAGGGCCTTCTCAAAGCCGGCAGAATTCTCTTTATAAGATGCCTTCTCCCCGACCGTCCCGGGGAGCTCTCCAATGTGCTTAGGATGGTCTCGGACCTTGAAGGGAACGTAAGGGAGATAAGCGTCAGCCGCCTCTCCCCCCATGCCCCCTTAAATCAGGCCGTTCTTGAGCTGACGGTAGAAACAAAAGGATGCAATCACTCCCAGGAGGTCCTGCACAGGCTGAAGAACAGTGGCATTAAGCTCCTTTAGAGGTTCGTGTATCTCCTGCCCCCCTTGCCCTCATAACAGGGTAGGAGGATGACAAACCTCGTTCCCTTTCTGTAATCGCCAGCTACTCGGTCCTCAACCCGTATCCTGCCGCCTGCCCTCTCAACCAGTTCCCTCACTATAGCAAGCCCAAGACCGGACCCAGAGACTGAATCCCATGTGGAGAATCTCTTGAAAACCTCCTTCTTCCTCTCATGTGGTATACCCCTTCCCCTGTCCGCCACAGAGACCTCCCAGAAACATTTCCCATTCTCCTTAACCCTCCTGCCCTTGACCTCTATTTTCACCACATCCCCTTCGGTATATCTCACGGCATTCTGGAAGAGGTTGAGGAAGAGGTTGACCAAGAAGGTGTCCCCCAGGGTGTACATGCCCTCCTCCGGAAGGCGATATTCGAACTCTATTATCTTCGAGGGATGAGTCCGGGTAGTGAGCTCTTCAGCCATTCGGATGAACTCCTTCAGGTCAACCCGCCTCATCTCAGAGCGGAACATCTTTATCCTGTAGAGATCTCTTATCTTGTCCAAGGTATCCGTGGCGCTGTCAACAATGGAGAGGATCTTGTCCACAGCTTCGGGCGAAACGTCCTCCCCCACATTCTTTTTCAGCTTTATGTATTCTGTGTTCAATCTGATACCCGTCAGGAGGTTCTTAACATCGTGCGCTGCTATCTCAAGGAAGAGCTCCCCTGCCCTCTTCGCCCTCTCTATCTCCAAACGATCCATCCTCATCCTCTCTTTGTCCCTCTTTATCTTCCCTGACATTCTGTTGAAGGCCACCGTTATGGGCTCGAACTCCCGGTAGAGGGGGTCTGGTATCTGTACCCCGTAGTTCCCCTTTCCTATTTCCTCAGCGGCGCTCTGAAGCTTCTGAAGGGGCTTTTCAAACACCTCTTTTAAAAATAGTGGAAAAGAGAGGTATATCAAGGCCAAAATGGCAACAAGGATTACCACAGCCACTACGATGTAGGAAAGAATGCTGCTAGCAGCTCTTCTGGATTGCTCCATAAAGGGTGCAAGTGCCTCACGGGCGTCGAGCTCCCCTATCAGGAGCCATTCCGTTCCGGTTATCTTGACCGCTATCAAGCTCGTATCATCGCATCTTAAAATGCCGGTAGAATTTCTCTCCATCACTTCAGAATAGGCCTCATACAACCCCCTTTGACGTGAAACATACGATATGGTGTAATGGGTAGAGAGGTCAAACTCAGGTTCTGTGGAGGCTAGAATGTTTCCTTTGGTGTCCAGGAGAAATATGCATTCCAGTCCGGGAGAACGGATTCTCTGCATAATGTTTATGAAGTATGTAATGTTCAGGTCAACTCCAATAACACCAACGAGCCCAGATGAATTGTATATGGGGGCGGAGAGTGTCACCAGATAGTTACCAGTAATAAGGTCCATGTACATGGGGCTCAAAGCCAATGACCCCTCCTCAACTGCCCTCACATACCACGGTCTAGTGATGGGATTTAGCGGGACATGCCCCCTTACAGCCTCAAGGACTTCGTAATCCACGAAAACTGTCACACCGCTTTGGAAAGTAAAATAGGCATTCAGAGTGAGAGGCTGACGAGAAAGGAGGTAGAGGTCGCTCTGGATAAAGGATGAGAAGTTCATCACGCTGGGGGGAAGGTTCCATATATCCTCCTCCCTGCCTAACGGCGGAACGAAGATGTACGGCTGAAAAAGGGGATTCATAGGAAGCTCCAGCTCAGACAATGAAGAGACGTGACTGGTGGTGTTCTCGATAAAAGAAGAGGCCTCTCTTATCCCATCCATGAACTGGGTGGAGAATCTTAAGAGACTATCCTGTATCTGTTCTTCTTCCCTTCCCCTCCTCTCCTCCTGGATCTCTTCAAGGCTTCTCTCCACACCCCTCACCATAAAGAGGTAGATGGCACCCGTTGAGACGAGAAAGTAGACGAATATTGAGACTGTAACGAAGAGTACAATTCTGTTCTGCAGTGATGCCTTCCTTTTCCTGAACCTCATCGGCGGACTATTCTTTAAAACGTTATTAAATTTAACCGTAGATTTCTTAAGCCGTGAGAGAAAACATTACGATGAATGCTACATCTCCTTTTCCGAGAATATGGTACAAATCTTTAGATATCTTTATGGAATTACCCTCTCGCTCAGGTGATGTGCCATGAAGGAATTTCAACACAGCTTCTCTGGAATAGTTGAGAGGATGCTCTCCTCCCCCTCACCCATACGCCAAATAATGAAAATGGCCGAGAGAGCCAACATAATAAACATGGGACTCAACCCTGACGACGTTATATCCTTCGGCGGGGGTTGGGTCAACCACAGGGCCCCCGAGGGTTTCAGAGAGAGCTACCTTGAGATCGTATCTGACGTGGAGGAGTTTCACAGAAGTGGTGCCTATAGTGCTACTCTGGGGGAGCTCTCCTTAAGAGAGACCGTATGCAAGATGGAAGAAGAGCTCTTCGGGATGAAGGGGCTGGGGCCGGAGAACGTGATCATAGGCATGGGGTCCACCCAGCTCACACATGACCTTCTGCTCACCCTCGCTAACCCCGGGGACGCTATATACATGCTTGACCCCACCTACGCCAACTATCCGGGCCAGATCCAGTTCGCCCTCAGGGAGGCCAAGGTGATATATCAGCCGGTGATTGATCTTGAGAGCTGGAGCTGGATGCCTTCGGTGGATGAGGCAGTGGAGAGCATGGTGGAGCTGATGAGAAGGTACAAGCCCAA
>Ga0209410_1001398_pt1 | contig 11658 bp, 13 predicted proteins | sample Mar14436cmmetaG_FD_184135 | JGI IMG/M metagenome (GOLD analysis project Ga0209410, IMG submission 184135) | Marine hydrothermal vent microbial communities from Guaymas Basin, Gulf of California to study Microbial Dark Matter (Phase II) - Marker... ... | reverse complement strand
ATCGAGTTCCTGGATGGCGATCGACGCCGCATTACCCTGCGCCGTCCCGAATGAGCCTTTTGAGCCGCTTGTCGGTGCGGATCCCGCAGGGAATTTTTTGAAAACGTGCGGCCGGCGGGGTCGGGGCAATCCCCAACCGAGGTAGTTGGGGCGAGGGGCTTTGTGGGCGGGCGATTTCTTTAATCTTTTAAAAGTTTGAAATATTTGAGGCTTCTGGCTACAATAGAGACAGCGATGGGTGCCTATACCGTACAGGAGCTGGCCAAGGCCCTGGCGGCCGTGGGTTCGGAGGAGAGGCTCAGGATCCTGAGCCTGCTCCTCAAGAATCCCCGTCTCGGCTGCGGCGATCTGGCCAATTGCCTGGGGTTATCCCAGCCGGCCGTCTCCTACCACCTCCGTGTCCTGGAGGCCGCCCGTCTCATCAGCAAAGTCCGAGATGGCCGTCGCCGTTGCATCTCCCTTACCCCGAAGCTTACGCTCATCCTGAACGAAGGGGTTATACGCTGGCTCCGCGAAGAGGAGGTGAGCTAACCGTGGAGGAGCGTGAAGTCATCGTTTATACCACGCCCAGCTGCCCCTGGTGCAACGCGGTCAAACAGTACCTAGAAGAGCGGGGCATCCCCTACACCGAAATCGACGTCTCCCAAGACCAGGCCGCCGCGATGGAGATGATCCGGAAATCGGGCCAGATGGGCGTCCCGGTGGTAGAAATCGACGGTGAGATCGTTATCGGTTTCGATAAGGAAAGGCTCGATTATCTTTTGGGCCTACATTAAACCCCTGCCGCGCCCGCGGCGAAAGGAGAGGAAATGCCGTACATAAGCGGAGAGGATTTGGAGTACATCCGGGGCGAGTTCGAAAAACTTCCCCGGAAGGTCACCGTGAAGCTCTTCTTAGGTAAGGGGTTGCCCACAGGGGAGCTCCTCAAGGAACTCATGGAAGAAGTAGGGGCCATCGCGCCGGAGAAGGTGGCCCTGGAGATCGCCCAAAGCCCTCCCGCGGAACTCGGCCTCGACAGGGCCCCGGTCATCGTGCTCCAAGGGGATGGGGAGGACTACGGGATCCGTTTCTTCGGTATCCCATCAGGTTACGAGTTCGCATCCTTCCTGGAGGCGATAAAGGACGTGGCCGCGGGGGAGGCGGAGCTGGAGGAAGAGATCACCCGTAAACTCGAGGGCATCAAGGAACCGGTCCACATACAGGTCTTCGTCACCCCCACATGTCCCTATTGCCCTTATGCCGTGCGCACAGCGCATCGCTTCGCCATGGCTTCCCCCCACATCCGGGGAGACATGGTAATGGCTCCGGATTTCCCGGAACTGTCCGACCAGTATGAGATAATGGCCGTGCCCACCGTGGTGATAAACGACCGGGTTCGCTTCGAGGGCGCCATCCCCGAAGAGGAGTTCGCGGACAAGGTCCTCGAGGCGATAAGAAGCTGAGCCACACCGAAAGCGGGAGGGCGGGGCTGCGTCCCCGTCCTCCCGTGCTTGTGGCGCACTCAAGGGACACGGCGGATATCCGATCCCCGGCCGATGATAACCTGGGAAAGCTCGACGCCCACAAGATTGACATCCTCATCCACTACGCATCCTCTCAACTCGGAATCCACGATCCTGGCCCGCCCTAAGACCACCGACTCCTCGATCACGGAGCCGGGGGTCTCCGCCTCCGAGGCGATCCAGCTCCGCCCGCCGTTGAAGTGGAGGTTTGCGCGGATGTACGCGTCCCTTGAGCCGATATCGAACCAGGGACCATCGAACACGAAGGCTTCGATCTCCTCCCGGGAAAGGAGCCACTGGAGGAAGTAACCGGGAGCGTCCTTGCCCTTTTCGGCCTCCCGCAGAAACCTGCTGAAGAAGGGGAGGATCCGGGCGGGAAAGAGGTAACAGGCGGTGCTCACGAGGTCCGAGGGAGGGTCCCCCGGCTTCTCCACGAAACGGACCACTCGGTTGTCCCGCACCTCCGCCACCCCGTAGCGGCGGGCCGCGACCCGATCGCCGAGCCGGTACAGGGCCACAAGGGTCCGCCCGGAGTAGGCCGCCACGAACTCCCCCAGCGTGAAGGGAAAGATGTTGTCGCCGCCTACCACGAGGAGGTCCTCGTCGATCCCCAGGCGCTCCACCAGGTGCGCCAGGGCCCCCACGGCGCCGAGTTTTTCCTCCTCGGAGCGGGTCTCCTCGATCACGAGCTCGGCCCGGTATCCCGAGCGGGAAAGCCATCCGGAGAAGTGGTCAGCGAACCGCCGGTTCACCGAGAGGATCGGCACCGTGTTCTCCGGCATCCCGGCGAAGAGATAGTCGAGGATCGGTCGTCCGGCCACCGGCAGGAGCGGCTTCGGGCGCGACAAGGTGAGGGGCCACAACCGCTTGGCGTATCCCCCGGCGAGGATAACCGTCCTCATCCCGCCGCCTCCGCCACAAGCCGCGCTAGGTCCCGCTCCAGGCGTTCCAGGGAAAAATGCTCCCGTCCGAGGGCGAAGTTGTGTTCCACCACCTCCGTCCGCAGCGTCGCATCCCAGAGGATCGCGCCCACCTCCCGGGCCGCGCGGGAAATAACTTCCTCAGCTACATGGGCGAGCCCGTCCTCATCGTGTCTGAACTCGTTCCCTAAGGACACGTACTTGAAGCCCAGGGGCTTTATGTCCGCTTCGAATACAGCGTACTCGAAGACGGCCAAGGGGAGCTTCGCCGCGATGGCCTCTAAGAACTGGTTGCCGAAGCCCTCATAGAGGGAAGGGTAGGTGACGAAGTCGGCGACGGCGTAGGCGTCCCACAGGGAATAGATCTTCTTCCTCCCTTCGACGCGACGCTCCGGCCCGAACCGCTCTGGCGCGAACACGGCCTCGACCCCCAAGGTCTCGGCACGGCGAACGAGCCTTTCCTTATAGTCGTGGTCCTCGACCAGGTTTGGAAGGAAGAGGACGACGCGGCGGCCCTTCCCCGGGATGCGGAGTGAGGGAAGGACTTCCTCCTGGAAGCGATGGACGAGCTCGATGGCGATCTCGATCCCCTTCCGGGGGACGACCCGCGTGGCCTGGAGGAAGACGATGTCCTCTGGGACAAGGCCTGAGTCCTCCCGGAGGGAGGCGTTGAAGTCGTCCACTTCCCAACGGTCCTCGAAATCGAAGACGTTGGGCACCACCTCGGCCCCCAATCCCCGGCGGCGCATGAGCTCGTCCCGGGCGAGGGAGTTTATCACCACGTGTACCGCCTGGGGGTAGGAGGGAGGGAAGAACTCCCCGAGGAGGACCTCTACCTCGCGGCAAGTGGGCGCGTAGATATCCCTCTCCCACCAGAAGTCGTGATGGTGGGCGATCACCGGAAGCTTCAGGGATTCCACCGCCCGCAGGAGCCCCAGGGCCGCGGGGATGTTGATGGGCAACGACCAAAGGTTCTCAACGATCACGAGGTCAATCCCCTCCCGCCGCAACGTGTCCACGAGGACCCCCGCGATGCGTCCGGCCTCCCGCTCGATCTCCTCGGCGAGTTCTTGAGGGGTGCGGGATAGAGCCGCGAAGGCATCGCGCCGAATCCCCTCGGCTCCGGCGATGGAGAGCTCCGGGATGACCGTGGCTTCGCCCGTGGGATCCTCGCCGGCGACGACCGTCACCCGGTGCCCCAGTTGCTCTAACGCCCGCCTCCACTTCCCCATCTCCAGCGAGACCCCGTCCAGCATCCCGTGGCGGAAGTGGCATATAGCGATCCTCATGGGCATGGCGTATTTTAACACAGGAGTCGCTTCGTACTTGACATCTTCCCGCCGGGAAGACTAAAATGGTTTTGTCCATTGAGCCGAATTGACGATGAAGGAAGAGGAGGTGAAGGGAAGGGAGCGAACTTTTCTTTTAAAACACCAACCATAACAACAAAAGGAGGGAGTGTAATATGCGGAGATTTGGGATCATCGCGTTGGCGTTGTTGATCGGTTCAGTGGCGGGCCTTGCGGCCCAGAAGATCACCTGGATGTCCACCCAATTCGTCCCCATCGCCGAGGCCGAGTTCGTGCGCAACGAGATCCTCGCCCCCTTCGCCGAAGCCACCGGGATCGAGGTGGAGTTCATCGGAGCCGAATACGCGGAGTTCGTGTCCCGCGTCGAGGCCGAGTACGAGGCGGGCAAGGGGGAGATCGCGGTCCTCTGCGGCCTGCACGGTGACTTCGTCAGCGTCCTAGATGCCCTGGCCGACCTGAGCGAGGTTTCGCCCGGGGGCACCATCAGCGATACCCTCATGAAGCTTGGCCAGATGGGTGGAAAGCAGGCCTATATCCCTCTCATGCAGGCCACCTACCTCATGGTGGTAAACAAGAAAGCCCTGGAGTACCTCCCCGAGGGCGCCGACATCTGGGCCCTTACCTACGATGAGCTGCTGCAGTGGGCGAAGAACATCTACGAGGCCACCGGCATGCAGAAGCTGGGCATCCCCGCCGGACCGAAGAGCCTGCTTCACAGGTTCATCCACGGATACCTCTATCCCTCCTTCACGGGCTATCAGGTGCTCGCCTTCGACTCCGGCGCCGCCGTCAAGATGTGGAAGTACATGCAGGAGCTCTGGCAGTACGTGAACCCCGCTGCCCCCACCTGGGACGCCATGGACACCCCGCTCCTCTCGGAGGAAGTTTGGATCGCTTGGGATCACACCGCCCGCGTGAAGCAGGCCTTGATCGAGCGTCCCGATGATTTCATTGCCATCCCCTCGCCGGCCGGACCTGCGGGCCGGGGCTTCATCACGGTGCTCGCGGGCCTGGCCATCCCGAAGACCTCACCCAACCCCGATGCCGCCGCCGAGCTCATCGAGTACCTCACCACCCCTGAGGTCCAGGTAAAGATCTTGCAGGGCGTGGGCTTCTTCCCCGTGGTGGCCGAGGCCGCGGGAGCCGTGCCTAGCGGCGCCCTCCAGATCCTCGCCAAGGGCGTGTCCGCCCAGGCCGCGTCCCCCGACGCCATCGTCTCCTTTATCCCCGGCGGCATCTCCGATGAGTACAAGAAGATCTACAAGGACACCTTCTTCAAGTTCGTCATCAAGGGCGAGCCGGTGGATGTGGAGTTCCTGCGGTCCCAGGCCACCCGCCTGCGCGAGCTCTATCTTGAGGCCGGTGCGCCCTATCCCGCTCCCGACGGCGGGTAATAGCCACATGGGCAGAAGGAGGGGGAGGGAGACCCTCCCCCTCCTTTTCTCTTAAATCCATCCGATGGACGTAAGACTTCGCAAGTTCTTGGGGACGGATACCCTCCTCCCCTATTGGTTGCTTCTGCCCTCCATCGTTTTCATCGGGATCTTCTTCCTCATGCCCCTGTTCAACGCGATCATGTTGGCCTTCCGAGCCGACAACGGCGCCTTCACCCTGGATTACTTCAAGAAGATGGTGGCCGACGTCCGCTTCATCGAGGCGCTGAAGTACACCTTCTTCCTCGCCATCACCATCGTCCCCCTCCAGCTGATCACCGCCCTGGCGATGGCCCTCCTCGTGAACACGGGCTTCAGGGGTTCAAGGTTCTTCCTCTATCTCTTCGCCCTGCCGCTGGGGATCTCGGACCTCGCGGCCGGGCTCATCTGGCTCTCCATCTTCACCCAGCACGGGTTCCTGAACTCCATCCTCTATTCCCTCGGGATCATCGAGCGGCCGATCTATTTCATCTCCTACCAGAACATCGGGCTGACCTTCCTCGCCGTCGTGGTGGCCGAGCATTGGCGGGCCACGGCTATCGTGTTGGTCATCCTCGTGGCGGGGCTCCAGATGATCTCCAAGGATTATCTGGAGGCCGCTGAGGTGCTGGGGGCGCGGGGGTGGAAGAAGGTGTGGTATGTGATCCTGCCCATGCTCAAACCCTCGTTGCAATCGGCTCTCATCATCCGCACCATCTTCGCCCTCCAGACCTTCGCCGTGGTCCTCGCCTTGGCCGGCGACATCATCCCCGTGCTGGCAGGGGAGGCCTACTTCTGGCACTTCCTCTACCGCAATAGCCACATCGCCTCCGCCTACGCGGTGTTTCTCATGGTCATCTCCATCGGGATGACTTGGTTCTACTTGAGGTTCCTGCGCTCCCGGATGGAGGTGATCCGCGGATGAGCTATCCCCGGCTCCTGCGGCGCACCTTGTTGTACATAGGGGTCACTGCCTTCGCCCTGTGGGTGCTCATCCCCATCTTCTTCATTGGGATCTCCTCCTTTACTCCCCGGAACGAGATCTACGCGTGGCCCAAGCCCATCATCCCGAGCCATTTCTCCCTGGATACGATGCGGTTCTTCTTGAACTCCTACGGGGTGCTGAATTCTCTTCTCAACAGCGTTTGGGTGGCCTTACTCACCCTGGCCTTCACCCTGGCGGTGGGGGCGCCGGCGGGGTACGCCGTGGCCCGGTTCTTCTTCCGGGGAAGGGAGGCCTTCCGGCTGGGGATCCTCATCACGCGCATGTTCCCCACCGCCCTCCTCGCGGTTCCCCTGGCCGTTACCTTCATCAAGTGGGGGCTTTACGACACGTTGATCGGGGTGGCGTTGATCCACACCGCCATGGCGCTCCCGTTCGCGGTGATCATTACCACGGGGATCTTCATGGGGGTGCCCAAGGACTTGGAGGAGGCGGCGATGACGCTGGGGTGTAGCCGTTTCGGGGCCTTCGCCCGGGTGGCGTTGCCGTTGGCGCTGCCGGGCCTGGCGGCGGCGGCGATGTTCACCTTCGTCATCTCTTGGAACGAGGTATTCGCCGCCACCATCCTCACGGTAAACAACCGGACCCTGCCGGCCCATATCCTCACCACTATCCAGGCTTCTCCGCTTTATTTCCGCTTCGCCGGCGGGTTCTTTATGATCCTCCCGGCGCTTTTATTCATGTTCTTCATCCGGCGGTACCTGTTCCACATGTGGGGCGGGGCCACGGCAGAGAGGTGAACCATGGCAGCCGAGATCAGACTGGAGAAGGTCCGTAAGACTTTCGGCAAGGTCGTCGCCGTGAAAGACATGGATCTTTTGGTCGAGCCCGGGGAGTTCCTGGTGCTCCTTGGGCCCTCGGGCTGTGGCAAGACCACGACCCTGCGTTGCATCGCGGGCCTGGAGCGGGTGGACCATGGCCGCGTCTACATCGGGGGTAGGGACGTAACGGAGCTCCCCCCTTCCAAGCGGGGGATCGCCATGGTGTTCCAGTCCTACGCCGTCTTCCCCCACATGACTGTGGCCCAGAACATCGGCTTCGGCCTGCGGATGCGCCATGCTCCCAAGGACGAGATAAAGAAGGCGGTACAGGAAGTGGCGAGGTTGCTTCAGATCGATGAGCTGTTGGACCGCTACCCCTCGCAACTCTCCGGGGGCCAGCGCCAGCGGGTAGCGGTGGCGCGGGCCCTGGTCATGCGCCCGGAGGTCCTCCTGATGGACGAGCCCCTCTCCAACCTCGATGCGCTCCTGCGGCTCCAGATGCGGGCCGAGCTGAAGAAGCTCCACCGGGAGGTGGGGACCACCACCGTGTACGTTACCCACGACCAGATCGAGGCCCTCTCCCTGGGGGATCGGATCGCGGTAATGCGCGAAGGGGAGATCATGCAGTTGGATGCCCCCAATGAGGTTTACGACATGCCCGCCAACGTGTTCGTCGGCGGGTTCATCGGTACGCCCCCGATGAACTTCCTTCGCGCCGAAGTGCGGAAGGAGGACGGGAGGGTGTATCTTGCCGTGGGCGATTTCTCCGTGGAGGTCCACAAGGAGTGGCAGGAAAAGCTCGAGGGGATGGTGGGGAAGAAGGTGGTCCTGGGGATCCGCGCCGAGAACATCGAGGTGCGACCGACACCGGAGGGAGGGGCCTTACCGGCCCAGGTGGTTGTCTCCGAGCCCCTGGGGGCCCAACAGCTCCTCACCGTCCAGGTGGGGAAGGATGTGCTGAAGGTGGCGACGAGCCCTGAACTCTCCGTCGCCCCGGGCCAAACGATCGGCCTCGTCCTCACCAAGGCCAAGATAAGGCTATTCGACGAGGAGAGCGGAGAAGCACTGAAGTTCGACTGAGGTACAGGAGGTTAGCGATGTCGTTGGTCGTGTTTCCGTTCAAGGAGGAGAAACCCGAGGTCCTGCTGAGGAACGTGAGGATAGCCCTCGCCCACCCGCGGGTGAAGGAGGTCCTATGCGTGGGGGCGAGCGAGGACCACTGCTTCCGGGCCGTATCCGCCGCGATCCCCGAGCTCTCGCGGGAGTACGGGAAGCGCGTAACGGTCATCGTCCAGGAGAGGCTGGGCGAATTGCGCCCGGGAAAGGGCGACGGGATGAACACCGGCCTCAAGTATTTCCTAGAGGAAACCCAACACGCCAGGATCCACTTCTACGACGCTGACATCGTCTCTTTCTCCGAGGAGTGGATCACCAAGGCCGAGGAGGCCGCAGACGAAGGGTACCAAGTGGTGCGCCATTACTTCCCCCGGTCGTCCACCGACGCCATGATCACGTGGATGATCACCCGCACGGGGTTCGCGCTTTTGTGGCCCCGCTCGGCCCTCCCGTGGATCGAGCAGCCCCTGGGTGGGGAGCTCCTCCTCACCCGCGCGGCCGCGGAGCGCCTCCTATCGGATCCCCGGGTGCGCCGCCAGTCCGACTGGGGGATCGACACCCTCTACACCTTCTCCATGGTGGCCCATGGCCTCCCCATCTACGAGATCTACATCGACGCGGGCAAGCTCCACAAGCTCTACGGCGCCCTCACCGACCTGAAAACGATGCTCATCGAGTGCTTCTCCGCCGTGCAGGGGCTGAAGGACGAGGACGTCCCCGCGGGGACCGTGCACCACTTCGAATACCCCGGCCCGGTACGCCAGGAGGTGAAGGAGCGGGTGGGCTACGACTTCGAGCGCACCCTCTGGCTCCTCCGGGAGAAGTGGACCGACCGCCAGGTGGAGCTCCTCGGGCTCTTTCCCCGCCCCGTGCGGGAGGGGATGCTTGCCTGCCGGGAGTACCCGCGTTTCTCCTTCATGGACGAGGATGCGTGGGCCGAGACGTACCTGGTGCTCCTCGAGCGCTTCGACCCTGCCGATGCGGATTGGAAGGAGCTCCTGTTCAAGCTCTGGATCGCCCGGGTCCTCCAGTACACCACCGCGGTGGCCCTGCGGGGCTACGATCACGCCCTCCACTACCTCCACCGGATGGTGGCCCGGTACGTCCACCGCGCGCTCGTGGGGGGATCAGCCGCGTAAGATGGCCTCGATCCCGGCCCGCGCCCGGGCGATGGCTGCCGCGGGAGAGGCCCGTCCGGCGAGCACGTCCTCCACCATGACGCGGAACTGGTAGGAGATCTTCGCGTAGTGGGGGTTCACCGGCCGCGGCCGGGCAAGGGGGAGGATGGCACTTTCTTCCCGTTGGTACCAGCTTTGGTCCTCGAGCACGGCCGCCACGGAGCGGCGGCTGGGGAGCCGCCCGGTGCGAACGCAGAACGCCTCCATGAGCTCCGGGGCCGCGAGCTCCTTCACTATTCCCAATGCGGCCTCGCGGTCCCGGGTCTGGCGCGTCACCGCGAAGACCATGCCCCCGGTGGCCGCGGCCGGAGTACCGTCTGACGGGGCGGGGATGGGGACCATGCCGAACCGTTCCCGGAACTCCCGCTCCCCCATCCTGGCCGCGGCCTGGATCGCCCGCTTCTCGTAGGTACCCCCGAACGCGAAGGCCGCTTCCCCGCGGGCGAGGCGCTTCCGCGGCCCGTCCCACGAAAGGGAGATCACATCCGGCGAGGCCAACCGGTGGTCGTGCACGAGCCCGTGGAGGAACCTGAGGGGCCGCTCGGCCCCCTTCCCCGCGAGGCCGGGCCCCTTACCCTCGACGAGCTCCACACCCGCGCTCCAGAAGAGGGGAAGGAGCTGATAGGTGGTGGTCTCGCCCCCCCGCACCCCGCCGCAGAAGACGATGGAGTAAGGCTTCGGCCCGTGGGAGGTCCCCACCCGCGCCAACGTGGAGGCATGTGCCACGAGCTCGTCCCACGTGCGCGGCGGCTTCAGGCCCTCCTCCTCCAGGAGGTCCTTGCGGTACCAGAGCACCGTGACGCTGAGGTCCGCCTGGACCCCGTAGATGTGCCCGTCCACGAGGAGCCCATCCGCCACGCCGGGCAGGAGGTCATCCAGATAGGAGGAGGTCCAAGGTGGATCCAGCTCATCCAGGGGGAGGAAGAACTGGAGCGCCGCTAGTTCCGCCATCCACACGAGATCGATGAGGACGATGTCCGGGGCCTCTCCGGCGGCGACAGCGGAGATGATGCGCTCCCGCAGACGGGGGCGCCCCACCACCTCGATCTCCAACCGCACGGGATGCCGCTCGTTCCGCTCGTTGTAGCGGCTCTCCGCCTGGAGGAGGTATCGGATCCACTCGCGTTCCGGGACCAGGGCGTGGAGGGTCGAGGCCTCTGCCTCCGCCACGTAGGTCCCGCTCCCCTGAACCCGATAAAGGAGCCCCTCCTCCACCAACTCGGCGATGGCCTGGCGCACCGTGAGCCGGCTGACCCCCAGGAGCCGGGAGAGCTCCCGCTCGGTGGGGATCTTGTCCCCGGGCTGCAAACGGTTGCTTTCAATCCAGGTACGGATGTACTCCTTGAGCTGCTTGTAAAGCGGCCGTTGTGGTTGCGGCTTGAACTCCCAAGCGTTCATCTCTGCTCAAAATCAATATACCACCACCATCCACATGATTCCATGCCCAAGAAACTGCTCCCTGCAACTTGGTCAAGGTTGTGCACGGGCTAAAATTGGAGCACTTCAAACCTAGGGAGGAACAATGGAAAAGTGGGAATGCACCGTGTGTGGTTGGATTTACGATCCCCAAAAAGGCGATCCCACCCAAGGCATCGAGCCCGGGACCTCCTTCGAGGGTCTCCCTGACCCCTGGGTTTGTCCCGAATGCGGTGCCCCCAAAAGCATGTTCGAAAAGGTGGGATGAAGTACCTCATTGTGGGTGGAGGAATCGGGGGATCACCGCCACCCGTAAACGCCGCTCCCTGGATCCCTCTGCCGAGATCACCATCTTTCAGGAAGAGCCTTGCTTCTACTACCCACGGCCCGCTCTCATCTCTGTGCTGGCGGAAGAGAAGACCCTTATGAATGGAAAAAGGGATCGTTCGGCTCATCCCCGGGGGGAGGTCCTCACCGGTGCCCGTTGCCGGTCGGCTATGGGCGAAAGGGGAAGTGGAGGGGGGCGGAGCTGGGGGACGGAATGACTTCATGGAATCCAATGCCTCCGGGGTCTTCGCCTGTGGCGACGCTGCGGAGTGGCGGAACCGGATCTACGGGGTGGTGCCCGCGGCCCGGGAACAGGCGGTGGTGGCAGCTTCCAATATGGTGAATCCCGGAAGCGTCCGTTATGGCGGCACGATCCCCTCCGTGCGCCTCAAGGTAGGCTCTTGTGCGTCGGCGATACTCAGCCCCAAGGAGGTTTTGGTGAAGTCCAAGGTCGCGGCAACATCTATCATTGATGAGCTCCTGAAGGCATGTACCCGGACACAAAGGTCGATTGAAGGACATTATCCAGGGCGCTTGGTCAAGCTTGTGAGAGAGCCCGAGTTCGGATAACCGAGCTCGGGACATGAGACACCTCCTGTGGCCAGCTTGACTGCGGGGTGATGGGATCGGTCGGGAAGGCCAGGCCTCGGTTGACCCTCTTTCCGTCGGCACGCAAGATATCGGGCCATGTTCCTCAAAAGGTACGATGGAAA
>Ga0209410_1001395_pt1 | contig 11671 bp, 12 predicted proteins | sample Mar14436cmmetaG_FD_184135 | JGI IMG/M metagenome (GOLD analysis project Ga0209410, IMG submission 184135) | Marine hydrothermal vent microbial communities from Guaymas Basin, Gulf of California to study Microbial Dark Matter (Phase II) - Marker... ... | reverse complement strand
AGATTAAATGAGGAAACGAGAGAGAAGAATGGTCATCCAATCCTCAGCGGAATCCTTCACTTTGAGGCTAGAGGTTTAGGCGCGAGATCTCCCGGTGGGGGACTTGACGAGAGAAGCCGCCTATACGGCGTTCCCGACGGGAATAGGCCTCCTGAAGGCGTAAGTTTAAGCACGCCAGTCTGCAAGCTCGTCCCGCCTGGCAAAAAATTCTATCTTCAAGTTTATTCATCGAATGGCAAATCTTACGATAGGTGCTTGATCTCGCGGGACAGAAGCGGCAGAGACGTATTGGCGGATCTATCTCCGGGCGAATGGTCAGACTGGATACTTGAGACATTCGATACCTACGATGGGCCTCGTGAAGGAACATTTAGGTTTAAGCTTGATAAGCTTTCTCCGGATGGACGTATGATTGGCATATACGCCACTCAGATCATGGATGTAGATGGCTATACAATGCCAAGATCGATTGGACGTGAGCTCTATGAGGCCGTAGGGCCATTTATAACGGATATTGGATGGGAGGGGCTTGGACACGACTGGAGGAAATCATGGTTCGGCACGGATATAATGGAGGAGCTAGCTGACTATCAGAATAGATGGCTCGCTAAAGCCCTCAAGTATCTATGTTCAAAATACAAGTGGGACTTATGTATGCTTCAATCTCACTGCATAGATTGCGCAAATCATCATGCACTTGCCTTTGCCGATCCAGATTACGGCGCCGAGCCTAAACTGAGGGAGCATTATCTAGGCTTCATAGAGAACCTACATCGAAGCCTCGACAGGATGCTGGATGAGATACTTAATTGGGTTGACGAAAACACCGTTGTAATCCTAGTTTCGGATCATGGAGGTTTACCCGGCTATATGCGGATAGATACATCAAATGTTCTCGAAGAAGCGGGGCTTCTAGTCCGTAGGAATGGCGTAATTGACTGGAGCCGAACAAAGGCCTACGTTCAGAATGGAATATTCATAAACGTGAACCTTAAGGGGAGGGAACCGTATGGAATAGTTCCGCCCGAGGATTATGAGAAGATCTGTGACGAGATCATTGCAACCCTGCACGCTTATGTTGATGAGAAGACCGGACTGCATCCATACAATCTCGTGTTAAGGAGGAAGGATGCCCGCTACTTGGGGCTTTACGGGGATCCAACATACAAGAAGATAGGCGATATAGTATTCACCTTTAGGGAACCTTTCGGCGGGACTCACGGCGAGCAACTATCAACTGCAAGCACAAGTATAAGCTCGATAGGCTCACTGTTCATCATGTGGGGAGCAGGTATACGTAAGGGAGTTGTGCTTGAAAGGAATGTCTGGCTTACAGATATAACTCCGACGATATGCTACATACTTGATGTGCCGCCTCCCAGAGATACGGAGGGAGCCATAATATATCAAGCCTTTGAAGACTTCTACATTGACGACTAGTAAGGATTCTACACAACTTTACATCTAATCGACGGAATTATGAATCTAAATACTCATGGAAGGCCCGTTGGGATATAATAGGTGATAATCCCGAATAAAATGGCTTGAGGTTTTTCGGTTCTATCTGGCCCTTAGGATCTCTCTGCGTGCTCTTAGATCCTTCAGTAGGCTCCGATGGACCTCCTCATCACCGTGTATCGTCCTAGATAGCCTTGAGAAGCTCGGATCTGAGAATCGCTTGGCCACTATGATGAAGTACCTCGCCGATATCACCTCCAGATCTTCTAGAGCATCTTCTACCTCCTCCATTGAGGCCTCCTCCTTCTTCTTCATTGCTGGATCATAATCAAGAACTGTTGCAGATCTTCTCGGAAACTGCCTTTAAGACGGAATTCTCTTCATATGTAGCCTTTAACTGGAAGACATGGAATAGGGAGTATTCCATGTTGCGTTGGTCTATGAGCCTATAGAATAAGCCTTCATTTTCACTCAATAAATCACAACCTGAACTGAGTCTCATTAATTGGGGATGCCAAATTAATATACTTCGTGATTAATTAAGCATTGAAGCGAAATGAGAGGGGGAAAGGATTGGCCAGGTTGGTTGTTGTAGGCGGATCTGCCGCTGGAATGGCTGCGGCTGCCAAGGCCAAGCGCGTCAATAGGAATCTTGAGGTCATCGTATATGAGAGGAGCAGATATGTTTCTTATGCTCCATGTGGGGTTCCCTATTACATAGAGGGGCTAGTAGGGGACATTAATGATCTGGTGTATTACTCTGTTGATTACTTCAGGACTAAGAGGAATATAGATGTGAGAGTTAGGCATGAGGTTTTGGATGTCGATCCGAAGGCTAGGATTGTTACCGTGAAGAATCTGGATGACGATCAGATATTCGAGGTTGAGTATGATTATCTGGTCCTTGCGACTGGCGGAAGGCCACTTATACCTGAAGGCGTAGATGTGAATGTTGAGGGGATATTCACCCTGAGAACCCTAGAGGATGGGGAGAGGATTAAGGCGGCCTGCGAGAAAGCTGAAAGTGTAGGCATAGTCGGCGGTGGGTATACGGGCCTTGAATTGGCTGAGGCCTTCAGGTACAGGGGTAAGAGGGTTACGCTTATTCAGAGGTCATATCCCATGAGGAGAGCCTTGGATCCAAAGGTCTCACATGATATAATTGATGAATTACGCAGGCATGATGTAGATTTGCGTTTAGGCGAGACATTCCTGGATGTTGAGAGGAGGGCTGGCTCATTACGTTTAGTCACGGATAAGGATGAGTATCCGGTTGATATGGTTATCTTGGCGATGGGCGTTAGGCCAAATGTGGATCTGGCTGAGAGGATGGGCGTTGAGCTCGGCGTTACGGGGGCTATAAGGGTGAATGATAGAATGGAGACTTCAGTTGAGGGCGTGTATGCTGCCGGAGACAATGCTGAAACCATTCATCTCGTCTCTGGAAGACCCATCTATTTCCCCTTCGCTCCAGCCGCAAATAAGATGGGCAGGGTCGCTGGCGATAATATCGCTGGTGGAAACAGCAGATTTAGGGGAGTCTTGGGAACTACTTTCACGAAGATCTTTGACCTGCACGTTGGGAGGACAGGACTATCCGAGTGGGAGGCTAAGGCCTTGGGATTCGACGCTACAGTAGTTGATATTAACCATATAAGTAGGAGCCACTATTTTCCGGGGAGTAAGCGGATGCATATTAGATTGATAGCCGATAGGGAGAGTCATAGGATACTGGGGGGAGCTATAACTGGAGGGGAAGGGGTTGCTGGGAGGGTGAATACGCTTGCCGCAGCCCTGTGGGGCGGATTGACAGTTGAGGATCTAACTCAGCTCGATCTTGGATATGCCCCTCCATTCGCTCCTGTCTGGGATGGACTGATCATCGCGGCCAACATAATGCTCAGGGAACTCTAACATATCCTATTGCATTTTGGATCACACTTAAATTTTAGCGTGTTGATTATGCCATGTAATTTGAGGTGCCTTTATGAGCGGTAGAGGTTACGGTAGGGGAAGAAGAGGTGCGGGTGGACCGGCCTACTGTGTATGCCCAAACTGCGGCTATAAAGTTCAGCATACTAGGGGTGTTCCATGCCTATCGATGAAATGCCCTAACTGCGGGGCTGCCATGATACCCTCATTTTAGAGCTTCTAGTTCAGATAATCTGTTGGCCCCCGTATTCCTTTATTCCAGAAGATTTACGATTTCTCCCCATAATCCCATCGCCGTCTTGGTCGTCATACTTGCGTGTCTATTTAGGTCTAGAAGAGGCATGACATAATATTCATATTCTTCTCTTCATGAAAATTAGAGCGAGCGTTAGGGGTGTGCTTTTATGGTTCGATCCGACAGGGAGTTGGTGGATGAGATAATATCTCGCATTTCCGAGAGTGCTGGTGTAGGTTGGGTTGAGGCTAGGAGGATGCTTCATAAGTATGTCTGTGAGGGCAAGTGCGATTGGTATAGGAGTAAGAGCAGAGAGGCTGGCTTTGACAGGCTGGATCTGACTGATGATCAGAGGGGGATGATTGAGGGTATAGTTAGGCGGGTGATGGCTGACAGTGGGATTGAGTATGCAAAGTGGAGGATACATAATATTCTATGCCCGGGGCATCCTAGACCTAAGCCTAAGGATTCGTCTTAGGGGATAAATTCTGATTGTGGGTATGTAGGGGCCGTCTGGACGTTTATTCTGTATTTCTGCGCGTCAATGCTTAAATCTCTCATTTAGCAAATTATTTAATGATCCTTTTGGTGGGATTCTGATTGGCTGGTTCTGGAACCTTCACATTGAGGGTTGCTGAGGCTCATGGCAGGGATGTAGGCAGGGGAATAGCAAGGATAGATCCTAAAGTAATGGAGGAGATGAATCTAACTCCTGGGGATGTAATTGAGATCTCTGGTAAGCGTAGAACGGTCGCTATCTGCTGGCCTGGATACGAGGAGGATTATGGTAGGGGATTAATCCGGATAGACGGCTACATCAGGAATAATGCTGGCGTCAGCATCGATGAGAAGGTTACTTTGAGGAAGATCGAGGCTCGTAAGGCTCAGAGGATAACATTAGCCCCAACTGAGCCTCTACGCATAACTGGAGCTGAGGATTACCTTGCCCATCTGCTTGAGGGGAGGGTTGTAACGAGGGGAGATTACATTCCAATCGGCGTTATGGGCAGGAGCATAGATCTCATGGTTACCGGCGTTCAGCCTCCAGCTCCAGCCGTGATAATAGCGGCTGACACCAAGATCGTCCTGACTGAGAAGCCGGCCGCCGTTGTCAGGGAGGTTCCCAGGGTAACATACGAGGATATCGGCGGATTGCAGGATGCTATAAAGAAGATTAGGGAGATGGTTGAGCTGCCATTAAAGTATCCTGAGCTCTTCGAGAGGCTTGGGGTTGAGGCTCCTAAGGGCGTGCTTCTGCATGGGCCTCCCGGAACCGGCAAGACGCTACTTGCCAAGGCAGTTGCAAACGAGACTAACGCTGCATTCTTCAGTATTAGCGGCCCCGAGATCATGAGCAAATATTATGGCGAAAGCGAGGAGAGGTTGAGGGAGATCTTCAAGCAGGCTGAAGAGAACGCTCCAAGCATAATATTCATTGACGAGATAGATGCAATTGCTCCTAAACGTGAAGAGGTGACTGGGGAGGTTGAGAAGAGGGTTGTCTCTCAGCTACTCGCATTGATGGATGGATTGAAGGCTCGTGGGAGAGTTGTGGTTATAGGAGCAACGAACAGGCCGAACGCTTTGGATCCAGCTCTAAGGAGGCCTGGAAGGTTTGATCGTGAGATTGAGATCGGCGTTCCGAATGAGCAGGGCAGGCTTGAGATACTGCAGATACATACACGTGGCATGCCCCTCGCCGATGATGTTGATTTGAAGAGGCTTGCGAGCGTCACTCATGGTTTTGTGGGAGCTGACCTTGAGGCCTTATGTAAGGAGGCTGCTATGCGCGCTCTACGCAGGATCCTGCCGGAGATAGATTTTGAGAAGGATACTGTTCCGGCTGAAGTCCTGAATAAGATCACCGTTACTATGGGGGATTTCATGGATGCATTAAAGGATGTTGAGCCATCCGCCATGCGTGAGGTCCTATTGGAGATTCCGGAGGTTAAGTGGGAAGATATAGGCGGATTGAAGGATGTTAAGCTTGAGCTTCAGGAGGCAGTTGAGTGGCCGCTTAAATATCCAGAGCTCTTCAAGCACATGGATGCTAAGCCTCCAAAGGGAATACTGCTTTATGGCCCGCCTGGAACCGGTAAGACATTGCTTGCCAAGGCAGTTGCAAATGAGAGCGAGGCTAACTTCATCAGCGTTAAGGGTCCTGAGCTCCTATCCAAGTGGGTTGGGGAGTCTGAGAGGGCTGTTAGGGAGATATTTAGGAAGGCGAGGCAGGCTGCTCCGAGCATAATATTCTTTGATGAGATAGATGCCATCGCCCCCGTTAGGGGAGGAGGCTACGGAGACTCGCATGTGACTGAACGCGTTATAAGCCAGCTACTCACAGAGCTCGACGGCCTAGAGGAGCTTAGAGCCGTGGTCGTTATAGCGGCGACTAATAGGCCCGACATCATCGACCCGGCGCTCCTGAGACCCGGCAGATTCGATAAGCTCCTATATGTCCCCCCACCCGATCTCGAGGCGAGAAAAGAGATTCTGAAGATTCACACTAGGAATAAGCCATTAGCCGAGGATGTTGATCTCGACGAGATCGCTGAGAGAACCGAGGGCTATACCGGGGCTGATCTTGCTGCTATATGCAACGCGGCCGTCATGCTCGCCATTAGAGAGCACATAATGAAGAGTAAGGATCCGGATGAGGCTAAGAGGAAAGTAAAGGGATTGAAGGTTCATAGGAGACACTTTGAGGAGGCGATGAAGAGGGTTAAGCCCATCTCCAAGAGCGAGCTAGACATGTATAAGAGGATATCCGAGGAGTTCACCAAAAGAATAAAATAGCCAAATCTCTTCCCATACCCAAGAAAAATTTTCTATATATACTTGGCGATCGCGCCTGAATGCCCTTTGATTTCGCCATTTGACTTTCTGAATGAATTTTAAATGGATCTCTGAGGCTTTTTAGGTCTCTTTCAGGGTTTTCTGCATGCGGCTTTGCTGCGGAAAAATTTTTCGTTTATATAGAAATTTTATAAAGGCCTCAAGATATGATTCACCTTTGAATTTTCCAGATAAAAGTGCTTGTGTAGGCGCAGCGCCTCCATGTTGAGTAAAGATGCCGAAGCCGGGATCTTCAGGAACTCGCAGCCAGAAAATGTAAAGCCTGAAGTAGGGATCTTCGCTTCTCTCATCAGCATCCTTGAAGAGGACAGGTCTAACTGTCTACAGTCTCATGTTCTTCTTAACCTCATCGATATATGCATGAAAGCCGCATCTCCGCCTCTACTCATCTGGAGGCTTACGTGCACCATGGAGGGCGGGATGACAGCTTAAAATCTCCTCTCTTCCTGTGAACCTCTTCAAAACGCGGGTGCGAGTAAGGAGTGTAGAATCTCTCTAAGAGTTTCGTCCCTCCCTTGACGGCCTTTAACGCCTCGATGGCTCGTGCCAAGATGGGAAACGCAACTCTACACGGTATGAGAAGGCAGTCATAGCCTTGTCCTGCTAGGTCGATCAGGGCCTTCGCGACTTCAAAACAGACCGATGAGAAGCTTACTAGATCCTCGGCTTGTATACTCATATTCTTGAGCCCGAGAAAGACGAAACCGTCTCAGATTATTAACTTCTAGCATAGGGCGGAAGTTCTCTGGATAGCGTCTAATAGCGCCCGATAAACATTTTAAATTATTACCGCCATGGCAATATTTGAAATGGCATACTACGACTTATAGGCTGTGTTGTGGAGCTGGAGAAGGGAGTTCACGGTAGCCGAGTTCAGGTCTACCTTCCCGAGTCCCAGCCCAAATAAGATCTTACACGACATGGCCAAGAAAGGGTTGTTGGAGAAGGTGGGCTGGGGCAAGTACAGGGTTAACTCCCCCAGGGAATACTTGGAGATGAGGTTCAACGTCAAAGACGCTTATGAGTTAATCAGGGAGGCTGAGATGGACTACGCGTTCACGGGTCCTGACGCCGTCTTCTTCTGGACCAAGGGCGGATATAACGTGGACCGGTTCTTCGCCTTCTACCCGATCCACTTGAAGATCAGAAAGGGCGATTTAAAAAGTTGGGAGATATTCTTCAAATCCAAGGGCAGGAGGTTCCACGTGAACGGCAAGCCCATCCGGAGAACCTTGTTCGGAACCTTCTACGTCTTATACCCCGAAGATAAGTTTAGAGTCGATGAGGTCGGGGGGCTTCAAGGTAATACCGTTAGATGAGACCATCGAGTTCTGCAGGAGGAACATCTACAGCTACGAGCCAGCCTTGGAGATGTTGGACGAGATGTACGGCTTAAGGTTAGGTGCCAAGTATAGAGAGGTCAAAATAAATCTCTAGTGGTAAGTTATGGCCGCACTCTTCCTAGAGAGGGAGAACGAGATCCTCAAAACCATCAGAGCCTTCGCTGACGCCGGTCTCGATTTCGTCGCGGTGGGCGGTTACGCCGTCAGCGGTCTCGGAATGCACAGGTTCTCAGTAGACCTCGACATGGTCATCGATGAGGAGGATCTAGACGCCTTCACGAAGATCCTCGAGGAGAGAGGATTTGAGAGGAGTGTGGAAAGAGCTGGCTTCGACGAGGTCTACGGGGGCAGATTCGTGAGCCATGCCAAGAGAATAGATGGTCTACCGGTTACAGCCGACCTCATGGTCGGAAGCCTAGTTTGCAGAGCTACGAGGGCTTCGTGGAGCTACGAGTACATCAAAAGACACTCGATAGTGGCTGAGGTAGCCGGCATAGAGCTATCGGCTAGATGTAGGGTTCCTGAGAAGGAGCTTCTAATAGCGCTTAAGATCCACTATGGGAGGAAGGCTGATTTAAGGGATGTAGTTGTGCTCATGGAGAAGACTGACATCGAGAAGGTAATTAAGCATCTGAGGAGAGGGGATCTGGAGAATCTTAGAATTCAGATGAATCGTATGCTGGAGATGCTAGGAGATCCCAGACTCGCAGATTCGCTGAAGGGAGTGTTCACCATACGCAGGGACGTGACGGACGAAATTGAGAAGACGCGCAAAGCCCTGGAAAAGATTCGAGAAGCAATTTAGGCAAACTCTACCGCCTTTTCGATAGCTTTCCCCTATCAACTCCTTAACATCAGCACGCTTGAAGAGCTCGCGGATGCTTAAGACTGGAGAAGCATCAATCAGCTCCTCAAAGCATGGATCGGAGTAACCCCCAAAGGCATAAATGAGGAAATCAGACATTCAAGAAACGGTCTAAAATCGGCTTCTTTTTAAAAGAGCAATTCAGAATTTTGGTGCGGCCGCCGGGATTTGAACCCGGGCTGTCGGCTCGGGAGGCCGATGTCCTAGCCAGGCTAGACTACGGCCGCTGATCCCATAGCGTTTTCTAGCTTAACTTGCTCGATCATAGATTTATTTTTTCCGCACTTCGGATGCTTTTTGGAAAAGAGTATTAAGTTTCTTGCTTCATCAATATTTCTTAGTTGCTGGAGGATTCATGTTGGGTAGGGAGTGGGATAGGCTGATCGATGATCTCATCAGGATGGGGATACTTAAGACTCCAAGCGTTATTAGGGCTATGAGGAAGGTTCCCAGAAGCCTCTTTCTCTCGGAGGAGAATAGGGCTTATGCTGCGGTTGATACTCCGCTGCCTATAGGCAGGGGTCAGACCGTCTCGGCGCCACTCAGCTGATCAAACTCGATCAGCTGGGCGAGACATGGTCTCAATAATGAATGAGGCATTGGAGCTCGATATTGGACATAAGGTTCTTGAGATTGGGACTGGATGCGGATGGCATGCCTCAACGGTCGCGGAGATCGTGGCTCCAAGCAATGTGGATAAGAAGAGGTGGGGCCACGTATACACGATTGAGATAATTCCGGAATTGGCTGAGATGGCGAGGGAGAATATAAGGCGGGCTGGATTCGATGATCGCGTAACGGTGATCTGCGGAGACGGCTCCTTAGGCCTCCCAGAGGAGGCTCCATTCGACAGGATATTCGTTACGGCAGCGGCCCCATACGTTCCACCGCCGCTGAAGAGGCAGCTGAAGAATGGAGGCATACTCCTACTTCCAGTTGGATCAGTCGGATTCTACCAGACGCTTATCAGGCTTAGAAGGCTCAATGACGAGTTTGTAGAGGAGGATCTAGGCGGAGTCGCTTTCGTCCCGTTGACGGGAAAGCACGGCCATAAGATATATGGTTACTAGAGCCCAAAATTTAAGCCTCAAATAAACTTATATTCTCAAAGAGTTTTACTCCATGATCGTTGAGGGGACTCCAGTGGATTCTACAATTTGGCCCATACTGACGGGCATATTTGTGGTCGTATCAGTCGGTCTAGCAACGCTGCTCATAATTGAGCGTGAAAGAAGTCGAAAGAATAGGGATCTGGGCGGGGCGTCAAACTCCACTCCAATTAGAATACCATTCGATACTGAGAGGACGATCTCGCCCAGCCTATATGAGGAGGCAAAGACTAAGCTTAGAGTGCTCGATTTGGAGAGGGAGATACTGAGCTACGCCATCCGAAGGCTATATGAGGCGCATGCGGAGGGCAGAATCACGGAGGAGGAGAGGGATAGGCTCGTAGAGAAGTATAGGGTTGACCTTGAAAGGATAAAGGAGGAGATCGCGAGGGGAGAATCCATAGTTGCACTGAACGAGCTCGAGAGGATGAGGGAGGAATTCATCAGGATATTCTCAGAGAGATTCGATGAATTAACGAGGAGGATCGAGCAGTTAAGGGCCATAACGGGTCTACCCCAGCCGACACCTAAGCCCACAGAGGAGAGGATGGAGAGGGCAGCGGAGGGGGAGGAGAAGGAGAAGCCGAAGCCTCAGCCGACACCTAAGCCGCAGCGGAGAAGGAAAACCCAAATTAAGCCTCCGCCTGAACCTGAAAAGCCCGATGTCGAGAAGAGAGTTGAGCAGATAGTATCCGAGGTCGAGAAGGTCCTTAAAAAGCTGGGACAGATGGAAGTTGAGGAGTAGATGAGCTGGCGTGAGGATGCTAAGCGTAGAGCCGCCTCTGAGGCGGCGGGATACGTCGAGGATGGATTCGTAGTTGGGCTTGGAAGCGGATCAACAGCCGCATATGCAATAAGGGAGATAGGTCGGAGAGTAAGGGAGGAGGGACTAAGAGTTCTGGGAGTCCCATCGTCATATAGCGCCTTCCTCCTCGCAGTCAAGTCTGGAATACCATTAACTACGCTTAATGAGCATCCGATACTCGACTTGGACATAGATGGTGCAGATCAGATCGATCGTCGCCTAAACCTCATTAAGGGGATGGGAGGAGCCTTAACAAGGGAGAAGATAATCGCCGCCTCATCCAGAAAGTTCATAGTAGTCGCGGATGAGACTAAGCTGACAAGCTCATTAGGCGAGGGGCAGCCCATACCAATTGAGATACTACCCTTCGCATTGCCACTGGTCATCGACAGAATAAGGAGGATCGGGGGAAGACCGAAGCTCAGGGAGAGAAAGGATGGATCCGGGCCATACATAACGGATAATGGAAACTTCATTTTAGACGTGGATTTCGGAGCCGTAGATGAGCCGGCTAAACTGGAGATGAGACTTAAGGGCATACCGGGAGTAATTGAGACTGGACTCTTCTTGGGAATGGCTCAGGAGGCTATCATAGGCACAAAGGATGGAATTAAAGTCATAAGGAAGACGTAGCCCGCTAGATTATGCCTTCTCTAAGCAGATCCTCCCACCTCAACTTCCCAAGCATAACGTATGTCTCCTTTAAAGTCAGAACTGGACGTGTAAAGGCGGATTCAGCATCCAAGGAGACCCTTGGACATGCAGTATTAACGAATGCCCCGAAACAAGTGAAGTCCTCAAGCAACTCAGGGGTTATCTCCCTCATAGCCAATATATGAACAGACTTCCCCATGCGAGCCAGTTCATCCCTAACTCTAAGGGCCTCCACAAGCCTTCTCTGGCCCGGCTTCAACCCAACAATAACGCCGATAGAATTTGACCTTTCAGCCTCTTCGATCTCAGCCCACCTCCTTCTAAGAAGCCTTCTAGCATCATCATCCAGCCTGTAGGCTTTACAAGTGAATGGATCAGCCGCTACGACTGGTTTCATAGTCGCTAAGGCCAGAC
>Ga0209410_1001394_pt1 | contig 11678 bp, 9 predicted proteins | sample Mar14436cmmetaG_FD_184135 | JGI IMG/M metagenome (GOLD analysis project Ga0209410, IMG submission 184135) | Marine hydrothermal vent microbial communities from Guaymas Basin, Gulf of California to study Microbial Dark Matter (Phase II) - Marker... ... | reverse complement strand
CAATAACCAACTATCTCAGGCACATCAGCCATTGCTAGAACAATATCCCTATACTTTCTCTCCAAGTCGAATTTATCACTCAGGAGCATATATGCCCACTCAGGTCTTTTTACAATTGGTTCTTGACCTTCTATACCCCATCCTCCAAACTCGCTAATTATTATGGGCTGTTTTTGATACTCGAATGCTGTCGACATCAGGTGACCAGAAGCTGGCATCTCCCTCTTTCCTGCCTTGTACTCATCCCAAAGCTTCTTGAACCGTCTACCTGTAAGCCTTGTATCTTTATAATCGTGTATATCCAGTATATCCGTCTTAACATGAGAATATCCGCTTGTATCAACTATAGGCCTTGTAGGATCAAGCTTTTTAGTTTCTTCATAGACCAGAGCTAAAAGCTTCTGCTTTTGGGGGTCATTATATGCATCATCTCTTTCATTGAACGGAACCCATGCTACGATCGAGGGATGGTTAAAATCCCTAATCACTATATTTTTCCACTGGACGAGAAAATCTTTAATGTTCTCATCAGTCAAGGTCATTCCCCAATCACCCATTTCATCCCATACTAGAACACCTAACCTATCCGCAAAGTATAGATATCTAGGGTCGGGAGGTTTCTGATGGGCTCTCACTCCGTTAAATCCCATCTCCTTCACTGCATTTAGATCATTTAGAAAGTCCTCAAGAGTATTAGGAGTATAAATACCATCAGGATAATAACCTTGTTCCAAAACTGCCTGGAAATAGAGGGGTTCACCGTTCAAGAATATCTTACCATCTGACACTTTGATCTCACGAAGGCCAAAGTAGCTTTTAACGGTATCTTCTACTTCTTCCTTGTTTTCTACTCTTACCATTAAAGAGTATATATCAGGGTCCTCAGTGTCCCAAGCATGTATCTCATCAAGGTTCAGCTTTATATTAAGATTCTTTGTTTCAATCGGACCTGAATAGCTCCCTACCTCCCCCTCGTAGAAATAAGCGTCTATAAATATCCTAGCATCGGGCTTCACATCATTCATTTCTATTCCTATTTCTATTTCCCCACTTAACCTTGGATATACTCTAATGTTTTCGATGTATAGATCCCCAACCTTCTCAAGCCATACAGGTTGCCATATTCCGGTAACTCTCATGTATCTACAACCACGAGGATGAGGATTTGAATCCTGTTTGCCTCTAGGCTGATCACCATGTTTATCAACAACCCTAACAACCAGGACATTTTTCTCTTTCAGAACGTTAGTAACATCGAAGTAAAACGGATCATAACCTCCCTTATGGGATCCTATCTTTACATCGTTGAGCCAAACCTCACTATAGTAGTCAACAGCTCCAAACTTCAACAATGTCCTTTTCTCGAGAAAACCTTTAGGGACAATAAATTCATTAAGATACCAGACAACGTCATGGAATGTCTCATCATGTATACCGCTTTTCCTACTTTGGTAGGGGTATGGGACAAGTATCTTTTTCTCGTATGCACTTGGGTCGCTCATTTCTTCGATTGTATACTGCTCATAGTCGTCAAACTGAAACTTCCAGTATCCATCAAGAATAAGGCTGTCAAATCTCTCGAAATCCGGTCTGGGATAAAGTTTCATATCGATCAATTAACATGCTAGCTGTCTCTGATATTTATTGATAACTAAGTTTTTAACTCATATCTATAACTTATTACTGTGACCAAGGTTCTTGTAGCGTTCAAAACAAGCGAGTCTGATAGGAGCATTATAGAAGAGATATTGGGTGAAGTAGTAGTTCTGGAGTTTGTAGATGAAGGTACAAGGGACGAACTTATTGCAAAAATCAGGGATGCAGATATTGTAATAGCTGGTTATCTTCCTAAAAGCGTATTAGAGAATGCTGAGAAACTAAAGTTCATCCAGACAGTTACGGCTGGCGTAGATAGATACGATTTTGAGTACTTAAGGAAGAGAAATATATTTTTAGCTTCTTCTAAGGGTTGCAACGCTAGGCAAGTCGCAGAACATGCTTTTGCTCTCCTATTAGCGTTGGCTAAAAGAGTAACTGTTTACGATAACATGATGAAGGAGGGAAAATGGGTTCCGTATACCAGAGAAACTATGGTAGAGGATCTTGAGGACAAGATTCTAGGAATCATAGGGTATGGCAACATTGGCAGAGAAATAGCTAAAATAGCCAAAGCTTTCAACATGAAAATTTACGCCATTAAGAGAAACCCCAGCAAAAGGGATTCACTAGTCGACTTTCTAGGAACATTTGAAGATATCGAGTATGTACTCTCAGTTTCAGATTTTGTTATAGTTGCTTTACCGTTAACCGAAGATACCTATGGATCCATAGGAGAAAAACAACTTTCCCTAATGAAGAAGACGGCATATATTATCAATATTAGTAGAGGAGCCGTAATAGATGAAAATGCTTTATATAAGGCACTTGTGGATGGATGGATAAGTGGCGCTGGTATAGATGTCTGGTGGTTCTATCCTCCTGATCCTAGAACACCCTCGCAGTTAAAAATTCACAAGCTTAATAACGTCATAGCCACTCCCCATAAGGCTGGTTGGACACGTCTTGCAAGAGAGAAGTGTATAAGATTCGCTTGTCAGAACGTTAGAAGATATATTGAGAAAAAAGAAGTATTGAATATAGTGGATTATGATAGACAGTACTAAAGCATTTTATGCCTAGCTAGATACTCCTCTACTAGATTAGTCACTTCTTTGAAATTATACATTGTTCTACCTGGTCTTTTTCCTATATATCCTTCAGGCAGGGTATTTGAACAGATCATAGCCTCACTTATCACTCCCTCGAATTCTCGAGGTGGAAGTACTGCGATAGCTCTAACCTCTCCCCTTTTGATTCTTGGAAGATTTGTAACAATGATGAAGCTCTCATCTACAGTGCTCCCCTTCAGAACCCATAATCTTTCTAGCTTATCATGATGCGACACTGACATAATCTTAGCACCGAGAACATCAACAGAGTAATCTACATAATTGCCTTCCAGCTTAAAACGCTCTTTTAACCCCGTCAATGTCCTTAGAATCCATCTTATCTCGCTTAGTGTATACTGATACCTATAATCTGGCTTCTCAACACCCTTAGACTGAAGATTCTCAGAAATTTTACCTACTACTTCGCAGAAGTCGCTTAGCGTCTGGGATGATACGAGCATGGATTCTGGTAAAAAGGAATATTTAACGGCCATTAGTTTTGATAAGGCATCACGGATCAGAAACAGCACATAATCCCTTTTTATAGGAAACGGAAGCCTTCTATTCCTAACAATCTTCTCCAAATCCTTAAGAGCGGCTTCAGCTACAATTATCCTATAATCCTTTGATGTATCCATTAATTCACCTAAGAGTATTATTGTAGATATTAAGTTATAATAATTGACTAAGCATCCTAAAGTTTCAGAGGGTGAGATTTCTCATGCTCTGCCTGAGATGAATTCAGATAGAATAGAAATACGTTAATATTGTAGCTTATCCTCTCGCTTTGGGACAAAGGGGGTCAGGAGCGTTTAGATCTCCTCTAATCAGAAACGCCCTTGCATAACATCCCCCTCTACACTCATTTCTTATGCTACAAGTTTTGCATGGACCCTTAAGTTGCGGCTTAATAGCTTTTTTGTACAGTGGGTGTGTTATCAGCGACTGGTATGCCTCTCCCAAGCCATTTTCTCTTAGGTTTGTTATCTCAATATTTAGTACATCGCATAGCACTATTCTTCCGCTTGGAGTTATATCCATAACATTCCAATCTCTACAGTTTCTGTACGAAAAGTATGGTTCTTCTGTTATTATTCCAATAAAAGGAGCGCACCATATTGGGACAACTATTCCCTGCTCCCGTGCAATTTCCAGCGCTTGAAGTACGGCTAGCTTAAAATGCTCTGCCCTAACATAAATGTCGTTTTCCAGCGCTCTTCCCACAGGCATCGCTGGTATCAACGATATGCTTTCAATACCTTTAGATAGTAAAAAGGATATGGTCTCTCCGATGTAAGGCCAGTTTACCTCAGATATAGTGATGTTTACATGCGGCTCTATTCCTGCCTCTAACAGAAGCATAAGTCCATTAAGCATCTTATTCCAAGTTCCTTCACCTCTTATCTTCTCAAAAACATCTTTCGAGGGAGCGTCTACACTAGTATAAATTTTGACATTCCATCTTGCTAACTTCTTTACAAAACTCTCACTTATGAGAATTAAATTTGAAAATATGCTTGTACGTATTCCATTGTCTAACGTGTAAGCTAGAATAGCATCTATATCCTTCCGTGATAGCGGCTCTCCCCCTGTATAATGAATGTGCCTGACGCCTATTTCTGAAGCTTCGCTTATTACCTTCTTTACTGCTTCGAGTGGTAGATCTCTCTCATTTTTATACATTGACGCGTAACAGTGCTTGCAGGCTAGATTACATTTACCCGTTACTAGCCATATTATTGTATCTAGAGATGACATTCGCATTCCTCTTAAGTCACTCTTAATAGAATCTAAGCCCTTAAACATAAAAGTTATTCCTTATCCTCTTGCTCTGATTTTTGCCACTATTTTTGAAGTAGATATATTGGCTACTAGAAAAGTTTATCATGTCTGAGAACATTCTTATAAAGATACCTATGAAAGTGAAGTTAGACTGTGTTCCATGTCTTGCCCGACAAACTCTCCGGACGCTTCGTATCATGCATTTAGACGAAAGTATGCAAGAGAAAGTTTTAAGAGAAGTCTTAAAGGTTCTATACACTATTGACTGGGATACTTCTCCTCCGTGCATTGCACATCATGTCTATAGGAGGATTAGAGAACTTACTGGAATGGATGATCCATATAGGAATATTAAAAGGAAAAGTAATGAGAAAGCTTTACAGATCTATCCAGATGCCAAAAGAATAATTGAGAAGAACAGTAATAAGCTTTTAACGGCAGTAAAAATTGCTATTGCTGGCAATGTAATGGATTTTGGCGCATTAGAAAATCCCGATATAGAGAAAACTCTAAGAGAAGTATTAGAAAAAGACTTTGCCATTAACGACTATGACGTCTTCAGAAAACTTGTCCTCGAATCAGACTCGCTACTATTCTTCGCTGACAACGCGGGAGAAATAGTATTTGATAAACTGCTTATAGAGACGATGAACGAGATTAGAGAAAAACCGTTTAAGAAGATTACTCTCGTAGTTAAGGGAGGACCGATTATTAATGATGCAACGGTCGAAGATGTTTATCATGTATCTTTTAAGAATATAAAGGGATTAGAGATAAGAACCGTGTCAAACGGAGACCCTAATACAGGGCCTGAAAGAAATAGTGATATTGTAAGACAGTGGATAAAGGAGCATGATCTTGTAATTGCCAAAGGTCAAGGAAACTATGAAGGTATGAGCGAGATCAAAGGCCTGTTTTTCCTACTCCTTGTAAAGTGTAACGTATTGGCAAGCGACCTTGGCGTAAGAATAGGAGATATTATTTTAAAATATAATTGACAATAACTATGAAGCGTAGACTTTCCTCTAGAAGAAGACTACATTTGTATTTTGCCTGGGGTATCGCTGGTGTCTTAACTGCTATTGTAGGACTTTCCCTGAACATTTTCCATTTGCTCTCCATAGTATTGCTTACTATGCTTGTTTTAAAAGATGCTTATGATGAAGTAAAATTTAGGGTTAGGTCTCAAGAACCTAAATGGTGGGATAAGTTTGAACATTCTACAACAGCGATTGTTTGGGCTACTATTAATATATTTTCGTCAAGAATGGATAATATTATAATTGGTATCGGCTTCTTTTTAGATTTTCTCTGGGATATCTACCAAGATTATAGGACTGGCAGTTTACGATGATCCCTTTTCAGGATAGAAACCGTATTTTTTAAGCACTTCTACAATCTTAGGAACAACCTTGTCAGCGAGCTCTCTCGCGTCCACCTTCACAAGAATTCCCTTCTTCATATAATAGTCTATTATCGGAGCAAATCGCTTTTTATATATTTCAAGTCTATGCCTTACAACCTCCGGTTTATCATCGTCTCTCTGGATAAGGGGCGCACCACACTTATCACAAACCCCTGAAACCTTTGGCGGATTAAAAACTACATGGTATATAGCTCCACATTTTGAACAAATACGTCTACCACTTATTCTCTTAATTATAACATCGTCTGGGGCCACAAACTCTAGAACAAGGTCAAGCACGACTATTTCATCTAAGGCTTTAGCTTGCTCTAGGGTTCTTGGGAAACCGTCTAGTATAAAACCTTTCTTACAATCATCTTGCGAAAGCCTTTTCCTGATAGTTTCTATAACTATTTCGTCGGGTACAAGCTCGCCCTTCTCCACAAAGCTCCTTATCCTTTTACCGAGATCAGTTCCCTTTTTAATCTCCTCTCGGAAAATATCGCCAGTCGAAATATGGGGTACGCCGTATATTTTGGATATAGCAGAGGCGTAAGTCCCCTTTCCGACACCAGGAGGACCTATGAAGACTAACTTCATGCTTTCCCCATTATACTTACATTACACCCTCTAATATTGCTAATTTTCTAAAAGTTATTTTTAAAATAGTTAATAATCATGCGTGGATGATTGGTCGTTATATTATCTACCTTTAACTCTATACTCTTTTCTAACTGAGGAAGTGTGTCGACAATCCATCCATTTACGAATAAACATCGTAAATGTAGGTATTTCACCGTATCTCTAGACAGAGATTCAAAACCTACATCAACCCTATTTGCTAGCGATCCCAAAGCATCAGCCATTAGATTATCATAGTATCTTCCAGTGATTAGAACTGTAGGAACCTTCTTGAATATGGTTTTAAACTTGTATATTCTCTGCTTATTAAAAGAAGAAACGATCACGTTTCCCGTCATTCCAAGTTCCTCCAAAAGTAAACCGACTTTTTCCTCTAAATTGTCTTCCTTTAATTCGATTTCAACGATACAATTATTATCTATAAGCTCCAATGCTTCTCTAAGCGTGGGAATTTTCTCTCCCCTAAACTCTTTTGAGAACCAGCTCCCAGCATCTAACTCCTTTAATTCATTTAATGTGTATGAAGAAACATTACCTGTACCGTTTGTTGTTCTATCTACAGTTTCGTCATGTATTACAACAAGCTGATTATCACGTGTCATGCGAACATCAAGCTCTATATAGTCAACACCTATCTCTATCGCCTTTTTAAACGATGTCAACGTATTTTCTGGTGCTTCATCCGGTGCTCCTCTATGACCAGTAATGGTCAGCATAAGTTTTCACCTCTCATAGATATCCTTCAGAACTAATAAAGTCTTTCTAAACACCACTTTTTACCTATCTCGAAAAGAGTATGGCATAATCCAACATAGCTACGAACATCTAACTTCAAAAGATCTCTTTTTAAATGTGTTGGAATATCTAATGTTTCTATAATCTTCTTGAATTCTTCACGGGATATATTACGTCCCTGAAAACACGATTTTACCTTCTCAAAGGCATCCTCATACCCTTGCATTTTCAAGTAAACTTGTATTGCTTCACTTAGAACCTCCCAGTGACCCAATAAGTCATTCTCAATAATCTCCTTATCAACATCTATCCTAGACAAGCCCCTTAGAATGTTCTTCATGGCGAGAAAAGAATACGCGATGGCCGCACCATAGTTCCTTCTAACAGTAGAGTCAGACAGATCCCTTTGAAGCCTAGATATCTGCATTTTGTTAGCGATAGACGTTAGCAATGCATTTGAAAGCGTTAAATTACCTTCAGCATTTTCAAAATGGATAGGGTTTACTTTGTGAGGCATCGTTGAAGATCCTACTTCTCTTATATCAAAGGTGAGCCTAAAGTAACCGAGCATGACATACATCCACATGTCAGTGACAAAGTTAAGCAATATGTTATTAATGGATACTATCTTCCTTAATAGTTCTGAAATCGGGTCATGTATATTTCTCTGTGTTGTTATCAGAATAGGCTCCAACCCAAACTTTCTGATGAAACTCTCGCTGAATTTTATCCAGTCGACTTTGGGGAATATAAATTTTAAAGCATTATAGTTACCTACAGCGCCATTAAGTTTACCCGTTAGGGTTAAACTCTTTAACTTGGAATATTCTCTGCAAAGCCTATAGGCGAAAACTATAAACTCTTTGCCCAACGTTGTAGGAACGGCTGGCTGCCCATGCGTCCTTGAAATCATTACAACATCTTTCCATTGCTCGCCTAACTCAATTATCCTTTCTATAAGCCTTTTAAGGTGAACTAAATATACTTTAAGACATTCCTTAAGCATCAGAGAATACGCTATGTTATTAATATCCTCAGATGTCAATCCCAAGTGTATATAGCGACTAAGCTCACTTAAGCCATTTTCATGAAACTTTCTCCGCAAATAATATTCTAGGGCTTTAACATCGTGCTTAGTCTCCTTCTCGATTCTCTTAACTTCAGCAAACTCATTCTGATCAAAGTTTTCGTATATTTTCCTAATCCTGTCTTTTTTATCCTCAGATATCTCCTCGATAACTCCATGCGTTGAAAGCTCGATGATATACTCTATTTCCACTAATAAACGATTTTTTGTTAAAGCATATTCAGAGAAAATATCCCTAAGCTCCTCTATCTCACAGGCATATCTGTCATCCAAAGGAGAGACCGGGCACATCCTTATTCCCTGACAATAGTATATTCTCTCTCAGGACCAACAGATATTATCTTAACTGGTACTTTTAGGTGGTCTTCTATAAAGGAAATATATTCTATCGTATTATAAGGTAAAGCGTCAAAACCTTTTTCTACAATTCTCTTCCACTCACCTTTACTGAGCTTGTTCCATCCTTTGAGCGTTTCATATACGGGTTTTACTTCATATAACTTGTCGGCAGACGAAGGAAAACTTTTGGTAACTTTACCATCTATTTCATATGCTACAGCCACCTTAATTTCCCTTAGCCCACTCAACACGTCAAGCTTTGTTAAAGCAATCTCGCTTACACCGTTTATATCACACGAATACTTTAACGCTACAAGATCAAGCCATCCGCATCTCCTAGCTCTACCAGTAGTTGTACCGTACTCCATGCCTTTTTCCCTAATATACTCTCCAAGACTACCGCTTAACTCTGTGGGGAAAGGACCTCTGCCCACTCTCGTAGTATAAGCCTTAGCGACACCAATCACTTTCTCTAGAAAACTGGGAGGAATGCCTAGTCCAGTAAATATTCCTCCTACGGTAGTATTAGATGATGTAACGAAGGGGAAAGTCCCATGATCTATATCTAACAATGTTCCCTGCGCTCCTTCGAATAGAATCCTTTTACCATTTTCCTTAGCCTCAAACAGAAACGATGAGACATCACAAACATACTTGCTTAGAATTTTCGCATACCCACTATATTCTCTGTAAATTCTATCGCCATATTCTTTGAGCTCACTATCGCTACTGATTATGTTATAACTTTTTAGCTCATCCTTCTTCATCTCCAACACATTTTTAATCTTCTCATAGAAATTACTTGATATAAGATTCTCAACCCTTAAAGCCTCATTTCTCCTCATTTTATCCGAATATGCTGGCCCTATACCCCGTCCGGTAGTGCCAATTCGCTTTGTCCCGCTTCTCGACTCTTTGCCTCTATCGATTATCCTATGATATGGTAGTATCAGATGCGCTTTAAAACTAATTTTAAGCTTCGGATCAATATTGTTGCTTTTGACGAACTCAATCTCCTTAACTAGTACGCTCGGGTCGATAACCATGCCATTACCAAGTACTCCTGTGAGTCCCCGAACTACACCAGAAGGTATCAAGTGAAACTTAAAGACCTTATTATTAACGACCACTGTATGTCCAGCATTATTTCCTCCGTTAAATCTAGCAACAATATCGAAATCTTTCGACAAGAAATCTATTATTTTCCCCTTTCCCTCATCCCCCCATTGTAATCCTATTACAGCGCTCACAGGTATTTAAGTAGGATAGACTCTTAAATATTGATATAGTATTATTGGATGCCAAAACTCTTACAGGAAAGACATGATGATTATTATGTAGACTGCTAGCAAGAGACATGAAACAGCAATTATTATATAAAGGAGTTTTGAAAGTGAGCTTGATATAGCGTTAGCGTTTAGCAGTTTCTCCCAAGCCATAAAGATCGTTGTTTATTGTTCTTATTGGAATTTAAATATTTAACGCTAGTTAAAGGCGTTCTTTTAGTGACTAAAATTTGTTTAAGATTGCTACCTTCAATTGCTTAATTTTCTAATACAGATATCACAGAATGTATCAACTCATTTGAATGTTCTGAAAATGTCCAAACTTTTAGTAGAACCCTTTACTTAATATAGCCAACTATTTATTTTTAAGAGAAAGTCATTTCGATAGCTCGGTTAAAAGATTAGCATGACGAACACCGTCTTCATTTATTAGTTCTAATATTCTCTTTATGCTTTCTAGTTTACCAAGAAAAAATAGATAGCTTATTCTTCAGAAACTTCTTCCTCATCTTTAATAGATTCCCCTTATTTCACTGATAACATCCATGGTTAGAGAGTAAGCTTGCCCAACAAAAATTCACATTTCTCATTTTTGATAATGTCTTTACATGTATCGAAAATTTTAGCTAACTCGGAAAAATTGAATAATGTTTCATTGAATCTGCACTAATAAAATTCAATAATGTATGTTCTACGTACATTCAAGTTCTACACAGCTAACGCTAAGCTCAATTGCTCTCGAAAAGATGATAAAGTAGTTTCTTGAGCTTTATCTAGAGTCCTCACATGACCAGTTGCTACAATCATAAGATTAAACATCATATCGTAAGTGAATAATGGTTATTCAACCATGCAAAAATATTTGTAAGTTAATGTAATTTAAAATCTATGAAGCCCGAAGAGGTTCTATCCTACTTAAAGAATTTAAAAATATTAACTATACAAGACTATTTACCTGTACGTGGGGATCATCTAGGACTTGGAGAAGATCCTAAAGATTATCCTTACCATGACTATCCTATTAAACTCCAAGAACATCTAGGAATGAATATTGAAGTAATAAATTCTAATAAGTTGATCAAAGTCTTTAATAAAATAGAAGATAAAAAAGCTGAGGAATTAGCAACTAAATGGATAGATGATGCAAAAAATGTTAGCGGTGGTGTAAAGAAAAAAGACATAATTAGGGCTGCAAAACTTTACTTCTCCCTAAAGAAAATTTTAGAAGAACATAAGGCATATGCTTTAACTATGGCTAGCTGGCACCTAGCTACAAATTATATAGGGCCAGCCAAGATAAACGTAATGCCGCCTTTATCATGGCTTGAACTAGGTAAAGAAAACATACCTGGATGCTGTCAAGGTTTAGTAGATTGTCTAGTAACACAGATTATAGGCAATTATTTAACAGATGGTCATCAAGGCTTTGTGGGAGATATATTAAATGATTGGAGAGATTGGAGGACAGTTTTAGTTGAAAGAGATCCTGGAGACATAGTTATTTTAGGACATTGTGGAGCCCATATTAATCCCCACGGGAATGATAGAATACCATATGTAATTCGCGAACATATAATAGCTCGCTCAAAGAAACTTCTACCTCCTTGGAAAAAAGATGAAACACCTACAGCTACAACTGTTGAGTGGCCTTTAAATGAAGAGATTACGATCGTGAAATTTGATGTATATAACAG
>Ga0209410_1001393_pt1 | contig 11680 bp, 10 predicted proteins | sample Mar14436cmmetaG_FD_184135 | JGI IMG/M metagenome (GOLD analysis project Ga0209410, IMG submission 184135) | Marine hydrothermal vent microbial communities from Guaymas Basin, Gulf of California to study Microbial Dark Matter (Phase II) - Marker... ... | reverse complement strand
AGTTAGTTGTACCTAAGTCAATACCTACTGCCTTTGCCATTATTCGCTTTCCTCCTTCTATGGAATTTAATTTAAAATAAGCATACTTGTCTTTTTTGGCAAGAGGATGGGAGATTGAACATTCCCCCGAATTTAGGCGTTAATCCTTAAAAACATTGATGAATTAAGGATTTTTGGCGTTCAATAAGTGAAATAAGAAAATACCTCAAGGTTAACTTTCACCAACCTAATTTATAGCTTAGCAAATTGCTCCGTTAAGCCATCAAGACCAAGCCCTTTCAGGGTGCTTTCGCCAGTCTTGATTTTTGAATTATTCTATGGTATTGACGAACTCCTGCCAGAGGTAAAATGAAGATTTTGCATTTTTTAAAAAATATTAAGGGACAGAATTTTAGCGTGAATTTTCAGCATATTTTGGACTTCAAGGTGCGAAAAAAATTCATTCTTCAGGACTGAAATGGGAAACAGTTAATCCCAATAGGACTCTCTTTCATAACTACTACCATTTTAAATGTTACAAGGGTCAGTCATCCACTGTCAAATGTGGAGACTTGACCCCTTTTGATTCTTTTGATTTGTCATAAGGGAAGTCAAAATAAGGAAGTTTGGGGCGGCAGTTCTATAAAGGCTACCAGAAATTTTATCTGGCTTACTCGCCTTGACAAAGGGTATTCTCTAATGATATTTTAATTATACCATTAAAACTACAATTAGTTGGAGGCTTAAATGCAAAGAATAAAGTTTAGTGAAGATATAAAACCCATATCTGACCTAAGAGCAAAAGGGGCGGAGATCATCAATCAAGTCAAGACCACTAAAAGACCCATTCTGATTACTCAAAGAGGCCGTGGCGTGGCTGTGCTTCTGGAGATATCCGAGTTTGAGAAGCAACAGGAAAAAATTGCCTTTATGGAAGCCATAGTGAAAGGGATGGAAGCTGCTGAAAAAGGGGAAGTGATTTCACACGCTAAAGCAATGAAAAAACTGGGACTTTGATACAGTGCTAAAGAAAAAGCTGAGATGGACACACCTTGCCATAGAGGACATGAACAATATCAAAAGAACAATATCTGAGGATAATCCATCTGCTGCTGAAAACGTGATCAAGACCATCAGAAACAAGATAGAACGCCTCAAAGATTTTCCCACATCTGGACGAGTAGTTCCAGAATTTCAAAGTCCAGCCCTGAGAGAAGTCATTGTTCCTCCGTATCGAGTTGTCTATCGTGTAGTTAGTTCAGAGATTTACATCCTCCGCGTCTGGCACAGCAAGCAGGAAATTAAGTAGTTTGGGATTATACCTTAACACTCCTGGCTGCCACCAGGCAAACCTACGGATTTTGGGAGTATCTAGAAGAAGTTATTTTAAATTATTCTAGGCACAATCACCATGTCTTTATCTGTCTGAGGGGCATTAGATAACAGTTTTTGAGTGCTTAAGGAAGGTTTTATTTGGTCTTCACGAAATACATTTGTTAAATCTAAAGCATGATAAGTAGGTTTTATCCCGGTAGTATCTATTTCGTCTAGTTTTTCCATGTAAATCAAAATCTGATTAAGCTGTTCTGCAAATAACTCCATTTCTTCTTCAGAAAAAGAAAGTCGTGCCAGCTCGGCAATATGAGCCACTTCTTTTCTGCTAATCTTCATGTTATCTCTCCAAAAAACTTTTTAAGAATTTACTCCGGCTGGGGTGTTTTATTTTACGGAGAGCCTTTGCTTCTATCTGCCTAATCCTTTCTCTGGTTACCGCAAAAAATTTTCCCACTTCTTCTAAAGTATGATCCGTCCTTTCTCCAATGCCAAAACGCATTCTTAAAACCTTCTCCTCCCTGGGGGTTAATGTAGAAAGAACTTGCCGTGTTTGCCTGGCTAAATCCATCTTAATTACTGCCTCTTCAGGAGGTAGGATCCTTTTATCTTCAATAAAACTCTCTAAAAAGGTATCTTCACCTTCACCCACTGGTGTTTCCAAAGAAATAGGTTCTTTAGCAATTCTTAAAATTTTGTTCACTTTTTCTAAAGGTAATCCCATCCTTTCTGCGATTTCTTCAGGAGTAGGTTCACGTCCCTTTTCTTGAATTAATAATCTAGTGACTTTAATTAATCTGTTTATGGTTTCAATCATATGCACTGGAACACGAATTGTCCTTGCTTGGTCAGCAATAGCCCTCGTAATAGCCTGTCTAATCCACCAAGTAGCATAAGTGCTAAATTTGTAACCCCGTTGATATTCAAATTTTTCTACCGCCTTCATTAAACCAATATTTCCTTCTTGGATTAAATCCAAGAGATGCAAACCTCGATTAGTAAATTTTTTGGCAATACTCACTACCAGGCGTAAATTGGCTTCTACAAGTTTTCTCCTTGCTTTTTGGATCTTTTGTTCTCCCTTCTCAATCCGTCGTAAAACTACTCTTAACTTCTTAATTGAAATGTCTGCCTGTTCATTTTCTATCCGCCTCAGCCCTCTTTGCCATTTCTTAACTTTCTGTTCTATGATTTCCAATTCCTTTAAATTCACATTTAACTTTTTTGCAATTTCTTCTCTCTTATGGGGATATTTTCTTAAGTATGCTACAAATTTTTTTAGTTTCTCTCTAGATAGGCCCGTTTTCAAAATGCACTGGGCTATATCCGTCTCATAAATTTCTATCTCATGCATAAGTTGTCTCAATTGATTAATAATGTTATAAAATTGTTTCCTATTCAATCTGAGAGCTTTCAAATATAGATATAAACATTTTTTGTTATATCTCAGTCTTTGCTCTATTTGCAAACGGTGCTCTTTAGTAAGGTAACTATGCCTTAAAAATCGCGTTAATTTTTCATTTTCTTTCTCAGTAGCTGCTATTTCATCTAATATAGCCATTGCTTCTTGTTTTTTCTTTTCTATTTCTTGTTGCCTTTCTTCATCTTCGTCTTCATCTTCATCTAAATCCCTCACTACTTCCCTGATTGTTTTATTTCCTTTTTTTAACCATTCTCTTAATTTCAAAATCTCTTGAATGGCTATAGGAAGACCAGCTAATGCCTTTAAAACCTCTTCTTCTCCCTTTTCACCCTGCTTGGCTATTTCTATTTCTTGCTTTTTACTTAATAAGGGAATTTCTGACATTTCTTTTAAGTACAATCTTTCAGGATCAATGGGAGCTGTTTTCTCAATAGGTAAAAAATCAGGCATTATTCGCTCTTCAGGAAGGAATCCAAACCCTCGGTCCTCAGGAGGTTGGTCTTGGGATAAATCATCGGGCAGTGGAGGGGTTTCTACCACATCAATTTCCATTTCATCAAACACCATCAAGGCATCCTGGAAACTTTCAGAACCTGGCTCTTGAGGCAAAACTTTATTCAAATCTTCATAAGTAAGATACCCCTTTTCTTTACCTTGAGAAATCAAGCTTTTAATCTTTTGAAATAAATCTTTTTCTTTATTCATAGAGAGGCTCCTACCTCTTCTTTAAATTACAAGCAAATTTATTTTTTTGTCTCAAAAGCAGAAACAATCTCTGCCAATCTCCTTTTTTTTCGGCTTCTTGTATTTCTTTCAATAGACTTTTAAACTTTTTCTCTTGAATTTGATGTAAAAGGCCATGGGCTATTTCTTCAGAGTCAACAGGTTTGTGCCTTTCTAAAACCCAGCGTGCTATGAACCTTTGAAGTGATGGGTCTAATTCTAACATCAAATTTTCTATATCTACCTTACCCATATTTTGGTAAGATTTTATTATCTTTTCTAAAAGTAAAGCCAGTTGAGGATGTTTAATTTCAGAGGATAATTCATCTAAGTCAAACCAGGAAATATACTGAGGATAATGAAGTAAAAATTTGACTACATTTCTCTCAAAAATAGGTAAGGTCTCTTCTAAATCAAACGTTTCCTGCCTGCCTGTTTGGTAGACAGAAGTAGCTTTAGAAGATTTGCTTTTTTTATTCAAATTCAGCAATAAAGAGGGTTCTACATGAAATAACTGACAAATTTTATCTTTATAATAAGATTGAGTTAGAGGGTTTTTTATAAGAGAAACCATATTTAAGGCTTCTTGGATAAATTGATACCTTTGGTTTAAGTCCTTTTTGGTTTCTTTCTCCCCTTGTTTTAAATACCAGTCTAAAAGACATTGGGTTTGTTGTAAAAGTAAAAGCATGGCCTCTTTGCCTTCTCTTTGCACAAAGCTATCAGGGTCATCCCCTGCTGGTAACAATAATATATCTATATCTAAATCTTCCTTAAGCAAAATAGGCAGACTTCTGATAGCTGCTTTTTGGCCTGCAGGATCTGCATCATAGACCAAAATTACTTTAGAAGCTAAATTTTTTAAGATTCTTGCTTGAGGTGGAGTCAGTGCTGTCCCTAAGTTAGCAACTGCATATTTAATATCACATGCATGTAAACTTAATAAATCAAAATAGCCTTCTACTAATAAAACTTTTTCTTCTTTTTGAGACCATTGTTTAGCCACATGGGCACCATAAAGATTAAATCCTTTTTTATAAATCAGGGTTTCAGGAGAATTGATATACTTGGGTAGGCTATCATCTAAAACTCTACCTCCAAAAGCAATGACATTACCCTTCAAATTAAAGATGGGGAAGATAATGCGCGCTCTAAATCTATCATAAATTTTTCCCCTCTCTCCCTTGGCAAGCAGACCCCCTTCTACAGCCAGAGATAAATCTAGTTCTTTTTTTTGCAAAAAGTTAGTAAGGGCATCCCAGCGGGAAGGGGCATAACCTAAAAGATAAGTAACCACAGTATCTTTGCCAATACCCCTTTTTGAAAGGTATTCTCTTGCCTTTTGGGCCTCAGGATTTTGGAGAAGATAGCGATGATAAAACTCTGCCACCTCTTGATAGAGGGTCAAGAGGTTTTTTCTCTTTTTATAGTAAATATCTTCTTGAGGTGAAACACTTCCTTTGGGTAAGGAAATACCGTAATGTTGAGCTACTTCTTCTACTGCTTCATAAAAACTACAGTGTTTATATTTCATCAAGAAGGTAAAGACATTTCCCCCTACTCCACAACCAAAACAATAAAAGATTTGTTTTTCTTCACTTACGGTAAAAGAAGGTGCTGTTTCTTGGTGAAAAGGACATAGACCAACATAATTCTTACCTCTTTTGCGTAAAGGGACATATTCAGCTATTATTTCTACAATACTAGCTACATTTTTAACCTCTTCTATAAATTGTGGAGGAATGAGGGACATATTATTCCCTTAGGTAACATTCATGTTTGTATTTCCACAATGGTCACTCCCTGGCCACCTTCTTTAGGCACGGCATCTTTGAAAACTGCCACTTGAGGATGCGTCTCTAAATACTTATGAATAGCAGTGCGCAATTGCCCGGTTCCTAAGCCATGCACAATCCGCATTTGCTTTAAACCATATAAAGCGGCTTTGTCAATAGCCTTTTCTACTTCCAATAAGGCTTCGTCTACCCGTTTACCCAACAAGTTTATCTCTGTTTTAGGCTTAGTATGAGCGTGGACATTTATACCTTGGGACAAAAGAGGAGCTTTGCCAATAATCTCTTCTATCTCACATTTAGGCACATGACACCGCACATTGCCTGCCATTACTTCAACCATCTCTCCTTCTACCCTTTTTATCTGAACTATCTTGTGATTAAAACGGAAAGAGAGTCTCACCCAATCATTTTGTTTTAACTCTAGCTCCGTCCTAGATGGAGTTGAGGTCAAAAAGTCTTTTTTTACCTGAATTAAACGCTCTTTTTGCGCCTCTAGCAGCCTTACATCTGTTTCTTTCTCTCTTTTTTGCCTGCGGATAACTTTAACTGTTTGCTCCACCTCTTGCAATAGGAAATTAATATTTTTCTCTTTTTTAAGATAAACTTCCCACTTTTTCTCTTCTATCTCCTTAAGTAACCTTTCTTGTTTCTCTTTTAATGCCACAAGATTAGAAAGAAGTTTTAAAAGATACTCCTTTCTGGTGATCAATTCCTCCTTACATTTTAATATTTCCTGAAGTGAAGAAGATACATTCCCATTCCATTCCCTTAAATACCCTTGAGCCTTTTCTAAAATCTCTTTTTCTATTCCCATTCTCTCTGCTATTTCTAAAGCACAACTCATGCCCATAGTGTTATATAATAGCTGATAAGTAGGCCTCAAGGTTTCAGAATTAATCCCTACAGCCGCATTTAGGACATCCTGCCTCTGAAGGGCATAAGCCTTTAATCCTTCATAGTGGGTAGTTACCACCGTCCAGGCTTTCTTTGTTTTGAAAGTATCTAAAAAAGACATAGCCAAGGCACTGCCTTCAGTGGGATTTGTTCCTCTACCTATTTCATCAATTAATATCAAAGTGTGGCCTTGGATGGCGTTTAAAATCTCTTGGAGACGATTTAAATGGGCTGAAAAGGTGCTCATTTGATATTCTAATGCCTTGTCATCACCCATATCGCTAAAAATTTGATTAAAAACAGGTAAAAATGCCTCTTCTGTGGGGACAGGTATCCCTGTTTGTGACATCAAAACCAAGACACCCATGGTCTTTAGGGCCATGGTTTTTCCTCCAGCATTAGGGCCGGAGATAACTAACACCTTAATAGGAGGGGAAAACTTTAGGTCAATAGGGACTGCTCTGCCTTGTCTTTCCTTCTTTTCTTTCCAAAGAAGAACAGGATGATAAGCCTTTTTTAAAAAAACCTTATCACTAAATTTGGGAAATGCACAATCAAACTCTAAGCTATATTGAGCAATGGCCATATAAGTATCTAACAATGCTATTAATCTTTGATTTTGCAAAAGACTTTCACAATGATGACCAATAGTGTGTGTAAGCTCCAACAAAATTCTTTTTTTCTCTTCTTGTTCTTCTTCCATGAGGAGTTGTAACTGGTTATTTAAAGGTAATATCTCCAGGGGTTCTACAAAACAAGTGGCCTTAGTGCGAGAATAATCATGCACAATGGCCTTGATAAAAGATTGATATTCACTTTTAACAGAAACTAGATAACGATTATTATATAGAGAAATAATTTTCCCCTGCCAATATGAACTATATTGGGGTGTATTCAAAAGGTCATTGAGGAAGGTTTTTATCTTTGTTTTTAATCTTTGAATGCTCTTTCTTATTTCATTTAAAGTAACACTAGCTGTATCTACTATCTCTCCTTGCACATTAATAGTCTTTTTTAGGCGATATAAAACCTCTGGCAATAAGTGAAGTTGGCTAATTAGGGCGTGTATTTTAGGACACTCCTTTTCCTTTTGTTGCCAGTAACTATAAATTTTATTTACCGCACTTAAATGCTCAGTTACCAGAAGGATTTCTGCAGGGGAAAGGAAATCATTTTCTACCCTAGTTTTTGGTAATATAAAGGAAATATCTGGAATAGTAGGATAAGGCAAATTTTTATCCCAGAGCAAGTCTTTAATTTCTCTCACACACTCAAGTCTTTGTTTGATGATATCTTTATCCGTCAGAGGTTTAAGGGTATTTATCATGGCCTTTCCAGGAGCAGAATGGGCATAGGTAGAAATACATTTAAGTATCTGAAAAAATCCCAAATCCTGTAAAGTTTTGGGGTCCATGGTTTAAATTAATTAAAGGAAATGCTTAAATAATTAACACTTTTCTCTATGCTCATCTAAGAAAAGTCTATAAACGATGCTGTCTAACAAGGCTTGAAGACTGGCTTCTAAAATATCATGTGATACACCTACTGTACGCCATACACATTCTTTATCCCTTGACTCAATCAACACCCTAACTTTGGCTTCGGTCCCAGATGTTCCAGGCAAAACTCGCACTCTATAATCAACCAAACTCATTTCCTTTAATTTGGGATAAAATTCTTCTAAGGCCTTTCTCAATGCCCTATCTAAGGCATTTACAGGCCCCATACCCAAAGAGAGGGCGTGTCTTTCTTTTCCTTTTACCTCAACCCAAACTTCTGCTTCAGCAATAGGCCGTCCATCTAAAGTATTGTAGTCATGCACTCTATAGGTAAGAAGGCGGAAATAATGGTTTTTTAATTCTCCTCTTGCTTTATAAATCCTCAATTTAAAGGATTCTTCGGCCACATCAAACTGAAAACCTTGATTTTCTAAGTCTTTTAATTCTTGCAAAATTTTTTGAACTTCTGGGTCTTCACTTTCTAAATTAATCCCCCATTCCTTTGCCTTGCTCAAAATAGTGCTTTTCCCTGAAAGGTCCGAGATGAGGATACGCCTTATATTTCCTACCTTCTGAGGGGGAATATGTTCATAAGTTTGAGGATTTCTCTTTACCGCACTAACATGGACACCACCTTTATGGGCAAAGGCACTACGGCCTACATAGGGGAGATAAGGAGGATGAGCAATATTGACTAATTCGGTTATATATCTGGAAACCGCGGTGAGTTTAGCTAATTGTTCGTCTGTAACACAATCAATACCCATTTTGAGCTTTAAGGCAGGGATAATAGAACACAAATCAGCATTGCCACATCTTTCACCTACGCCATTAATGGTGCCTTGCACTTGCGTGGCTCCTAAATGAACTGCCACAAGGCTATTAGCCACAGCTGTTGCGGCATCATTGTGAGCATGGATTCCCCAAGAAATATTGGGAAGTTTTGACTTCACTTGAGATATAATATTTTCTAATTCAAAGGGAAGTGTTCCTCCATTAGTATCACAAAAAATAATACAATCAGCTCCAGCATCTAGTGCCTTTTTAATAGTGGCTAAAGCATATTGGGGATTGTCTTTAAACCCATCAAAAAAATGTTCAGCATCATAAAAAAGTTTTTTCACATGGGCTCGGAGATAGGCAAGAGAATTAAAAATAATCTCTAAATTTTGCTCTAAAGAAATTCTTAAGGCATCTTTTACATGCAAATCCCAGCTTTTTCCAAAAATAGTCACTACTTCTGTTTTTGCCTCTATTAATGCTTTAAGATTAGGGTCTGTTTGGGGTGTTTTTTGGGGATGATGGGTGCTACCAAAGGCCACAATTTGAGCCTTTTTAAAATGATAATTTTTAATCCTACTAAAAAAATGAATATCTTTGGGGTTAGAGCCAGGCCATCCTCCTTCAATGTAATCCACACCTATTTCATCCAGTTTTTGTGCGATTTTTAACTTATCTTCTAATTGCAAATTAAAATTTTCTGCCTGAGTTCCGTCTCTTAAAGTCGTATCGTAAATTTCTACTTTAGGCATTTTTCCCCAAATCAAACGCTTCATGTAATACTTGCACTGCTCTTTCTACTTCTTTCTCACCAATAACACAAGAAACTTTTATTTCTGAAGTACTAATCATAAGGATATTAATACCAGCATTAGCTAAGGACTGAAACATCCTGGCGGCGACCCCAGGATGATTCCTCATTCCCACTCCTACAATAGAGACCTTACCTATATGTTCGTCTCCCAGCACTCTTTCAGCACCAATGTTATTGGCTGCCTGACGCGCAATCTCCAGAGCCTTTTTAAAATCCGCCTTAGGAACTGTAAAAGTCATGTCAGTAATGCCCTCTTCACTGGTATTCTGAATAATCATATCTACCACGATACCTGCTTCTCCAATGGGTTTAAAGAGTTGGGCAGCGATACCTGGTCTATCTGGAACACCCCTTACTGTAATTCTAGCCTCATCTTTATTGTAAGTTACTGCAGTCACAATTACTCTTTCCATCTCAGCATCGGTATCTACCACCATAGTTCCCTCCTGTTCTATAAAGGATGAACGCACATGAACTGGGACTCTATATCTTTTTGCTACATCTACTGAACGTATTTGAAGCACTTTAGCCCCAAGACTAGCCAGTTCCATCATCTCATCATAAGAAATTTTATTAATTTTTCTGGCTTCTGGACATATCCTGGGGTCTGCAGTGAATACACCTTCTACATCAGTATAAATTTCACATATATCCGCTTTTAATGCTGCGGCTAAAGCTACTGCGGTAGTATCTGAGCCCCCTCGTCCCAAAGTAGTAATATCTCCATGTCTATCAATACCTTGAAAACCAGTAACAATCACAATATTACCTGTTTCCAACTCCTTTTTTAATCGAGCACAGTCAATTTCATCTATACGTGCTCGCCCAAAGGCATCATCTGTAAAAATCCTAGCTTGAAAGGCTACCAAAGAAGTAGCAGGATAACCCATATCCTTAAGAGCCATGGCCAAAAGGGCAGCACAACTCTGTTCTCCAGTAGCTAATAAAACATCCAATTCTCTGGGGTCAGGATTTTTCGCTATTTGAGAAGCAAGATTTATCAACCTATCGGTTTCACCTGCCATAGCAGAAACCACTACTACCAATTGATGTCCTTCCTGATAAAATCGGGCCAGTTTTTTAGCCACATTTCTAATCCGCTCAATACTGCCTACTGAAGTACCCCCATATTTCTGCACAACTAGCATTTTCAAGCTTCCTTAATTTTTTAGATAGTAACCTATCTGTTTAAAGTATGCAATATTAGTAACAAACTCTAAATCTCTTCCTTCATTACTAAAATAGATATAAATTTTTAAATAATGAGGAGGTAAAAGCGAGGCAGGCATTTTCTCCGCCCATTCTATAACAGTCACTCCTTCAGAGAAAATATATTCTTCCAAACCTAACAATGACCAATCCACATCTTTGTCCAATCGATACAAATCAAGGTGATAAAGGGGCAGAGATCCAGGATAAACATGCACAAAAACAAAAGTAGGGCTGGTAATGGGATAATTTTCAGGTACCCCCAATCCTTCAGCTATCCCCTTGGTCAACCAAGTCTTTCCTGTTCCCAAATCGCCACAAAGTAGAATAACATCCCCTTTTTGAGCAATCTCACCTATCTTCCTTCCTACTTTTAAGGTATCCTCAGGCGAAGGGCTATGATACCTAAACTTAAAGAATTTTCTCATATAGTATTAACTCCCAAAATTCGCAACCTCTTTTTAGATAAAATTCCAACCCATTTTTTATTCTAACAGCTTAATTATTTTAATTGAGGTTGGCCATTGGAAAAAGCATACTTTTTTAATTATTAAGCTTACCATCTTTGCACCTGACAGCGCAAGACCAAGCCCTTCAAGTGGCTTTCGCCAATCTTTATGGAAGGACTTCAAAATAAACAAGAATTGCAGGAGGTATGTTGATTATGTATCAGGCTACCCTTTTTACAAGAAATTTGGGACTTGACCGCTTGCTGCTGGCTCCATTAAGTAGGAGCAATAAAAAAATTACATACTTATCTTATATTTATGTGCCTTCTTTATGGGCATCACTGAGAGTTTACAATTACCTAACAGGACAGGGATGGGGGCAAGCTTTATACTCATCTTTTTTATTCCCAAATTGTCAACTAAATTTGTTTATGTTATCGTTTAGGAAACCCATTATCAAAAAATTATTATGGGAGGAACAAGATGATGCTTATTATTCCTGATGAAATTCTTCAAGCTACAAAGATGTCAGTAGATGAGTTGAAACAAGAAATTGCTATTTTGCTATTTCAGAAAGAAAAGCTCACCTTAGGGCAGGCCAGTCGGCTGGCAGGAATGAGCCAAATTCAGTTTCAACATCTTTTGGCAAGTAGGCAGATTCCTATCCACTATGATGTTGCTGAATTTGATGAGGATTTAAAAACATTACAGGAACTGGGAAGGCTGTGATTGTAGTAAGTAATACCTCACCAATAATAAACCTGGCTGCCATAGGGAAATTA
>Ga0209410_1001390_pt1 | contig 11687 bp, 12 predicted proteins | sample Mar14436cmmetaG_FD_184135 | JGI IMG/M metagenome (GOLD analysis project Ga0209410, IMG submission 184135) | Marine hydrothermal vent microbial communities from Guaymas Basin, Gulf of California to study Microbial Dark Matter (Phase II) - Marker... ... | reverse complement strand
AAGAGAAGATGCCTATCTGTCTTGAAAAAGGCCCTGCCTTAAAAAAGATTAGTGCTGATCATTTAGTAGCCTGCTGGCAATATGGATAAGGTCTTGATAAGGGCAGAGAATCTAAAAAAATATTATCTAAAAACCGGTTTTCTTGGCCTAAAGAGGGAGGCACTAAAGGCGGTTGATGGAGTAAGCCTGTCTATAAGAGAAGGTGAGATCCTTGGGCTTGTGGGGGAAAGTGGTTGTGGAAAGTCTACATTGGGAAGGCTCCTTTTACTTTTGGAAAGGCCAGATTCTGGTATGATTTGGTGGGGGGATAGGTGTTTGACCAAACTTTCTCCTTCACAATTGAGGTTTTGGCACAAAAATGTGCAGCCCATTTTTCAAGACCCACTGGCATCCCTAAACCCAAGACATAATATACATACCATTATCCGTGAACCCTTGGATATCCACAAAATAGGGACAAAGAAAGAGAGGCAGAGACGGGTATCTCAACTGCTTGAGGAGGTGGGTCTTTCAAAGAGGTATGAAACGAGTTATCCCCATCAACTTTCAGGGGGACAAAGGCAGAGGGTAGCCATTGCCCGTGCCTTAGCCCTTGACCCAAAGTTTATTGTTGCTGATGAACCAACATCTGCATTAGATGTCTCTATCCAGGCCCAGATAATCAATCTTATCTTAGAGGTCCAGGAAAGGAGGGGATTGACACTACTTTTTATCTCACATGACTTAAGCCTCCTAAGTAAGATAGCAGACAGGATTGCCGTAATGTATCTGGGGAGGATTGTGGAAATAATGCCCCACAATACCTTTTTAAGTAAAAGGCATCACCCCTATACCTCTATTTTGTGGAGGTCTATCCCAATACTAAGAAAGATAGAAATTACCCCTTTGGGTGAAGTGGCCAGCCCCTTAAATCCCCCCTCTGGTTGCCATTTCCACCCACGTTGCCATCATGCTATGCCAATATGCAAAAGGGAAGTGCCCAGGTTAAAAGAGATTGCACCCCAGCACTGGATAGCCTGCCACCTTTATTAATTGACAATCGCTGAGTTAAGTTGTTAATAATAATTTAAAATGCTATCTAATGCCTTAGGCTTAGAAAGTTTTATTATCTCTCTAACCAGTCTTATAAAAAAATATACTAACCAGAATATTGATAAGACCAGCCTAGAGGATGAAAGAAAAAAAATACTAGAAGAAGTCAAGCGATTTCCAGAGCTATCAAATATTGTAATAGATACTGTTAATATCAGGGCAAATCAAGGGGAAAATGACTTTAGGGCCCTATTGCATAGAAAACATACCTGGCGCCATCTAAATCTCAGCTATTTTGTCCCCAACAACATTTATGTCTTTTATAAAAGAGAGGGTCTATATGCATATAGGATTCATTCCTCTAGAAAGATAAAAATTGATTCTAGGGAAATCACAATATATTTTTTAAGTGTTTTATATAATGTCTCACCTTTGTGTAAGATTAGTGGATTCTATTACAAGGATCATATCCTAATAAATTATTCAGGTATTATTGAGGACATTAAACAAATAAGGAGGGAAATCAGAAGACCAGATGAGGAATTCCCTGAAAGGAGCATATTATTTAAAAAGATATTTGGCAATCTGAAAGGCAGAGAGGTCTTTAACAGGCTAATGAGAGAATATCTATATCATGAGATAACTCATCAGTCTAATGTGTCTTTACTCTCAAGGTGGAAGGAAGAGGGCTATACCCCTATCCCCCCTACAGAGCTTGTACCAGATGGGGACTTTTATTGGAGGGTGATTGATGAAGTAGGCGCTTATCTTGGCCAGATTGCTATAAGCGCCAACCCAAAATTTGTAATAGTTACCTCATTGCTCTCCAATATCCATTCTTGGAGCCCAAGCATTGAATATGGGGACACCAGTAGGATAATTATCCATCATCTATTTAACAAATTTAAGAAATATAGTTGGTTTGAATCTAGTTATCTGTCAGATATTGAATTTATCGATTCCCTCAGTGATGAACAGATAAGAAATGCAGCAAGAGAATTGTTTGAAGAGACATTTAAAAAGCCATTGCCTAAAAGAGACCTCCTTGAGGAGGCCATGAAAAAGACCATCTATACAATTGGCTCAAGTACAAGAGATGCACAGGAGTTTTTAGAGATACTAAAACACTATGATATAAGGTGCCTTATAGATGTAAGGAGCTTTCCTACTAGTAAATTTGAACACTTCAAAAAGGAGAGGCTAAAAGAATTGCTGGAGGAAAAAGGCATCAGGTATATATATTTAGGGAAGGAATTGGGGGGTTATAGAAGGGGTGGGTACGAGGTTTATATGAAGACAAACAATTATCTAAAGGGGATTAAAAGATTAGAGAAGATAGCAGAAAGAAATTCCTCTGCCATTATGTGTGCTGAAAGATTCCCATGGCGCTGCCATCGCCGATTTATTAGCCAAAGCCTTAGAGAAAGAGAATGGGAAGTAATTCATATCCTTGAAAAGGACAGGATATGGCAAGGAAAAAATTATTAAAAATACTTATCTTAACCGCCCTAATCCTCTTTTTTGCATGTGCCAAAGTAAGACAGAGAAATCTGTGGGAGGTGTGTGATTATCTAAAATCCAGGGAGTTTGTTGATTTGACCCATGCATTTTACCCAGGCATCCCCCATTGGCTAGGTTTTCCGGACGAGGAGATAGAAACGCTCTATTGGTATGAAAAGGGTGTAGGGACTATGGGTTCTGGTTTCTTTGCTACAAAATACTACCTTGTAGGACAGTGGGGGACCCATGTAGACCCACCTGCCCATTTTTGCAAGGGGAAAAGGACACTAGATGAGATCGGGGTAAAGGAGATGATCATGCCTTTAGTGGTAATTGATGTGCACAAAAAGGTAGAGAAAGACCCAGATTATGTACTAACCTTAAGAGACATAAAGGCATGGGAGCAGGTACATGGCCCTATCCCTGAAGGGGCATTTGTCGTAATGAGGACAGATTGGTCAAAGAGGTGGCCTGATATGGAGGCTATGAGAAATGAGGATAGTCACGGCATTGCCCACTATCCTGGCTGGAGTTTGGAGGCGCTAAGGTATCTTTATGAAAAGAGAAGGATTTGTGCCTCAGGGCATGAAACCTTAGATGCAGACCCAGGGATCAAGGCAAGCAAAGGGGTCTATGAATGTGAGTACTATATTCTGTCACAAGACCATTATCAAATTGAGCTCTTGAAAAATCTGGACAAGGTACCTGAGAGTGGGGCAATTGCCATTGTAACATTTCCCAAACCAAAAGGAGGCTCTGGCTTTCCTGCCCGCGTATTTGCTATCCTGCCATAGGTTAATCTTTAGTACCCCCTACAATAATCTCAGGCAAAAGGAGGGTAGGTTGGCCATCGGTAACAGGTACAAGTTGGCTATCCTTTCCGCAACTTCCTATATTAAATCCCAGGTCATTACCTACCATCTCTATGGTCTCTAGCACCTTTGGGCCATTGCCTACCAGATTGGCACCACGTACAGGCTCACAGACCTCTCCCCCCTCTAGAAGATAGGCCTCAGATGCCTCAAAGATAAAGTCTCCATTTACGGTATTTACTTGCCCCCCTCCCATCTTTTTTACAAAAAGCCCCTTTTGTACAGACTTAATAATATCCTCAGGTGGGGTCTTGCCAGGGGCTATGTAGGTATTGCTCATTCTTGGTATAGGCTTAAATCTATAGGACTCCCTCCTCCCATGGCCATTTGTCTCCTCCCCTACCTTTGATGCATACTCCAGATTAAAGAGATACGACTTTAATACCCCATTTTCCATCAAAACCACCTTTTTGGCGGGCATACCTTCATCATCATAGCTATAAGAGCCATAATGAAAGGGAAGTGTGGGGTCATCTATTACTGTAACCAGGGGTGAGGCCACCTTTTCTCCTATCCTATTTGCATAGACAGAAAGCCCCTCCAATGCCAAATCTGCCTCTAGACCATGGCCAATGGCCTCGTGTATCATTGTACCACCTGCTTCACTAGAGAGGACTACAGGCATAGGGCCACTTGGTGCAGGCCTTGCCTTAAGCATCTTGACTGCCCTCTCAGAGGCAATCTCTGCTACCCTCTCCACTGGTATCCTCTCAAATAGCTCTAACCCCAAACTGCCCCCTATGGGCTCATAGCCCGTTTGTAAGACATTACCATCAGAGGCCACTGCCTGGACATAAAAAACCAACCTTGTCCTCTCTTCATTTATAAAATTGCCTAAGGAATTGATGATTTTTACCCTCTGTCTTACCTCCTTATAGACAACCTTTACCTGTTTAATCAATGGACTTTTCCCCCAGGCAGTCCTTTCCGCCTGCCTTACCAAATCTACTTTAGATTTTAGAGGAGATTCCCATGGGGGTATCTTTATTTTAGGATAGATTTGTTTTATCTCACCAACGGTAATCCCCTTTTTAGAACAAGAGATTTGGCTAGAAAGGTAACCAGCCAGGTCCATTAGGTCTTTGAGGTCATTGGTAAAGCCATAAAATGTCTGTCCAGAGCAAAAACAGCGCAATCCCACACCCCTATCCAGACCAAAGTTTATCTTTTCTATCTTTTTATCCTCACAAATAATGCTTGCCTCCTCCCTCTCCTCAAAGAATACATCTGCTATATCGCACCCATTGCTTGTAAGCCTTTTTAATGCCCTCTCTAAATCCATAATCCCAGATTTATGCAAATTATAGCGCTGTTTTACACTGGGGCTTCGCCCCAGACCCCATTTTGCCAAATACCAAAGTCACTTTTTTAAAAAGGAATAAATTATCGCATAATTTGGGATAATTTCTCTACCCCATATCTCTCAAAATATGCACTGATATTCCTTCTTATCCCCTCTTCTATCTCCCTTTTTGCAAAGATTTCTCTAAAAAGCTCTAGAACATTGCTCATTGCATGATATGGAATCCCCATTTTTTCAATAATCTGCCTAACGCCTTTTCCATCATCCCTTCTTTCCATCCTATCGGTTATTACAATCGCTGAAATTACATCAACCCCTACCCTCTTTAAATTATCTATAGTGGCAATTAGGGAGCTACCAGTGGTGATTACATCCTCTATAACTATTGTATCTCCCTTGGGCATCCCCAAAAAATACCTGTCTTTTTCCTCTCCATGTTTCTTTTCTTTCCCCCTGCCCATAGGTAGGGCATGGCTCCCCATCCTATAATTTGATTGTCTCCTTGCCCATTTATATTGGGTTATTATGGCCAGCTTTGTTGCTCCCTCTGGGACGCCATAAAAACAATCAGGCCTTAGCCCTAACCCCTCAACAAAACTAATAATATAGTCTGTCAATCTGTCTATAAGATAGACATCGTTGCAAATGCCTCTAAAGTTTACATAAAAAAAAGAAGACCTACCTGACCTTAGTGTTATGGGTTCCTTGAGGAGGCTTATTACATTGTGTTTAATTATAAAATCATTAAATTCCTTTTGATTAAATCTACTCATTGATATATCCTGATATTGTACTAAGGCAGTTGTCTTTCATCTCTTGATAATATGAGAGATATTGCCTCTCTTGATATACAAATGACTTAAAATTTTCTTCTAAATCCTGCAAAAATCTCTCAACGGCCCTTTTTATCTCTGACTTGCTATTTGCCCTCTCTAGCATAAAATCAAAGATTGTGATCTTGGTATTGACATACCTTTCCAGCATAGAACGCTGGGGACATGCAAGCTTCCCACCAGGTGCATCCTTATAGAGGTGGGCAGTTTGCCAGATAAAGTTATATATGGCCTCCCTTATACCCTCTTTTATTTCTCTTTCTAACACCTATCTAAAAATGACATTTATGATATCTTTCTTCTTTAACCTTACATTGTCCAAGTAGATAATGATTCCTCTGCCAAAGCAGCTGTTAAGCCTCCTCAGTATACCTTTGTGTCTTGAGCCATCATCTGCCTCAAAAAAGATTTGCTCGCCACTATGGGCCTTTAATAGATGAGACAATCTCTGTCTATCTCTTTCATCCTTGTGATGAATAATCACATAGTGAACAGAAGAGGCATAATCTGTTTTAGGTGTGCAGGATACCTCTATTATCTCACAGGGGACTGTTTCTTTGGCATAGGTGCTCCCTGTGAAAATAGGCAAAATAAACAAAAGAATTAAAAGAGTTCTAATCCCTCCCATATTGGTCATCAAACCTGATAATATCGTCTTCCTCCACATATTCACCATTTTGCACCTCTATCAATTCCAAAGGGATTTTTCCTGGATTTTCCAATCTATGTAGAGTAGACTTTGGTACATAAGTGCTCTCATTTTCGTGAATAAACCTTTCTTCATCCCCAATCCTTATCCTTGCCGTACCCTTCACTACAATCCAGTGCTCGCTCCTGTGATGGTGCATTTGCAGGCTGAGCCTCTCACCAGGGTAAACGGTAATCTTTTTGATCTTATACCTCTTTCCTTCTTCCAGGACGGTATAATTACCCCAAGGTCTATAACTAGTAGTGTGCTCCCCAAACTCCTTCCGCCCTTTTTTCTTTAATATATTGACCAAATCCTTTACCTTCTGGGTCTCGCCCCTATTGGCTACAAGGACGGCATCTGCCGTTTCTATAATAAGGAGGTCTTTAAGGCCTATAGTAGTAACCAACCTCTTATCGGCCAAGATTAAACAATTCTTTGTATCAATATCGATTATATCCCCAACCTTTGCATTACCCTGATTGTCTTTTTCTAGGGCCTCATACAGGAAGTCCCAGCACCCTACATCATTCCAATAGATATCCATAGGGACGGTAACTACCTTATCTGATTTTTCCATAACTGCATAGTCTATAGAGATATTTGGCATATTTTCAAATTTTTCCTGTACTTCCTCAAAATTGCCATCAAGGTTTTTGTATATCTCTGGTGAATACCTCTTAATCTCTTCTAAAATCGTATCTATGCGAAACGAAAAGATCCCTGCATTCCAAAAATAATCTCCCTCTTTAAGATATTTACAGGCCTGTTCATAATCTGGTTTTTCAATAAATTTTTCAACCTCAAAACACTCCCCGATTTTTTTACCAATCTTAATATACCCATAGCCAGTTTCTGGCTTTATGGGCCTTATAGAAAATGTGACAATAAGTCCAGATTTGGCTATAGAGGCAGCCTTTTTTAAATATTCTAAGAACTTCTCTTTTGGTTTTATGACATGGTCAGAGGGGAATGCAAAGACTACCTCTTCAGGATCACACTTTAATTTTTCTAGGCAATATTTGGCACCAAAGGCGATGGCCGGGGCAGTGTTTCTAACCCTGGGCTCAAGGATGATATTCTCTATCCCTAATGTACTATTTTTTAGGTCCGATTTTACATGAAAAAGATACTGTCTATTTGTTACAATAATTATATCCTTAGCTGGGATAAACCCTGAGATGTTATCTATTGTCTGTTGCAATAGAGAATTGTCTTTATTAAGCTTTAAAAACTGCTTTGGATAGCTCTCTCTAGAGAGTGGCCAAAGCCTTGTACCTACCCCTCCAGCCAAAATTATTGCCTTCATCTCTCCCTCCAATTATTTAGACATTTTCTATCAGCTTTAATCAGGATAATCAATACCTATATCTTAGCCTTAAGGATGGGCACCAATATATTGTCAAGACAGCCCAATATCTCCTTAAACCTTCCTCCATAACTTATTGTCCTTCCAAAGAGCTCATCTCTTATATCCTGAATCTCAGGGTCATCACACACTATAAGGCCTAGCCCCTTAAGGCCTAATAAGTAGCGCTCTTTTAAGAGCAACTTTCTTGCCTTTTCTAGAAATGGGGGGATTAATTTATTCAATCTTTCTAAGTTTTCTCTTATCTCCTTTCCATCCTCATCCTCTTTATTATCTGATAAGGCCTTTATATATTTTGCCACCTCCATTATTAGCATATAGAGTGTGGTATAATGAAATCCCCTTATCCCCTTTCTCCAGGAAAGCATCCAAGGATACCTCCAATGCCAAAGGAAATTCCTCTTGCCAAAGTCAATAAATTCTTTAAGTTCTTTCTCCAATTTTTCAACAAGGGGCAAACAGGCCTTAGAGATTGAGGGTTTAGTTACAACCCTTCGTTTTATTTTCTCCTTTGAGAGATACTGCCAGATATTACAGAGTACCCTCTTCCCCTGCTCATCATTGGGTGTATCAAAGTGTAGGTAAGATAAGATTACCTTCCCACTTCCATATTCCCCCTCTAAGATGGCTGGCTTGCCCTTCAATATTCTTGGGTCAAGCCTAATCTTATAATAATCTTCCCACCTCTTAAGGTCTCCATATCTGCTTAAGTCATTTACATTTATATCAGCAGAGAGAAAATCAGATTCAGGCTCATCATAATAGGCAAGAATATTGATTTTATCAGGCTCAAGGACATTAAAGTGAGCAGGCCAAAAAATATAAAGACTTACTGAGGAGAGATTTGACCAAATGGGGTGGTCTACAGCCCTGATCTTTATCCTCCCACTAAAATTGGCCAAATTTTTTTCCTCTTTTCTTTCAACCTCTAGTAGGGAAAGCCCCCCTTTTACCTTTAAGGCAAGGCCTGCCCCACCACAAATACCTAGATAGTTTCCCCCATCCTTTACAAATTGGCATATCTTTTCCTTTCCCCTTTCACCCAGGGCCTCAGTTTTTTCCTTTACCCAGCCCCCTGGGACAAACAATACATCATAATCCTCTAATATGTCTTTATTTATGTCCTTTGCGGTAATCAGGTCAAAGGGGATAGACGCCCCCTTGAGTGCCCAAAACGCCATAAGACCAAACAAAAAACTTCCATCCCAAAAAAGTGCTACAGACATAATTTTTATTCAAACACCTCTAGTGGGCAGCCCTTACAATGTGGTTTTGTCTTACAAAACCTCTTTCCAAGCTCTACCAGCAGGGCGTGGTATTCATTGAATAGCCCTACATCAGAGGGAAGATGATCCATAAATAACTCCCTAATTTCCTCATAGGATGCCTCTTCATGGATGAGACCATGACGTGAGAGGATGCGCCTTGTATAGGCATCTACTACAAAGCTTGGCTTTCCACCGGCATAGAGGAGGATGCTATCGGCCGTTTCTGGGCCAATCCCTGGGATAGAAAGCAGTTTTTTCCTTAACCCCTCCATCTCCAATGAAAACATCTCTTCTAAGTTGCCCTGAAACTCCTCAAACAAAAAATTCAAAAATGCCTTTAACCTCTTTGCCTTTATATTGAAAAAACCCACCGGGTGAATAAGATCAACCAATATCTCATATGGCAACCTATAAAGTGCCTTTGGCTCTAATAAATTTGCCCTTTTTAGGTTATTTATAGCCTTTTCCACATTTTTCCAAGTAGTATTTTGAGTAAGGATGGCCCCGACAATGACCTCAAATGGGCTATCCCCTGGCCACCAGTGCCTTGGGCCAAATGCATCATAAAGCAAATTAAATATCTCCATAAGTTTTTGGCCAAGGAGGGAATGTGGCTGTTTGATCTCCATTGCTAGCCCCTTAATGACTCTATTATTTTTAATCCCTTTACAATCTTCTCTCCAAATCCCAAAGGGGGGTTATTAAAGAGGTCATATTTATCTCCTTCAAAACACAATCTGCCATCCTCCAGAATAAATAGATAGTCGGCCAATTTGAAGGCCTCTATTGGGTCGTGGGTAACATGAATTACAGTAGGTGAAAACTCATTCTTGAGCAATTGTAGAAAGGCCATTAGTTGAAATTTTATATGGAAATCTAAATAAGAGAGTGGCTCATCAAGTAATAAGATCTTTGGTTTGGCCACCAGTGCCCTGGCCAAGGCCACCCTCTGTGCCTCACCACCGCTTAAACTTGTAGGTCTTCTTTTTAATAAATCTGCAATTCTAAATTTCTCTATAATTGTGTTTACATATCCTTTGTTGACCTTTTCTCTTTTGGCCTTAAAGGTATAGATAATATTCTCATAGACACTGAGATGGGGAAAGAGTCCTAAATTCTGAGGTAAATAGACAATGTTTCTTTTTTCAGGTGGAAATCCGGTTATGTCCCTCCCATTGAGCTTTATATAACCATTGTCTGGCCTTTCAAAACCAGCAATCAACCTTAAGGTAAGGCTCTTACCCGACCCACTTGGCCCCAGAATGAGGTTATAGGTCTCCTTATTAATAGAAAAGGAGATGTCTAGTTTGAATGGGAAATATCTCTTCGTAAGCCTAACCTCTAGCACTTGCCCACCTCTTTTGAGAGAGAAAGAGTAGCAGAAAGAATATAAGGAGTGATAAGAAGACAACCAAGGCTGTTACAGGCCTTGCTGCCTCTAGACCATATTGTTCAAAGCGTTCATACATGATAATGGGGGCAGTCTTGGGATAGTAAGAGAGTATAAGCAATGCCCCTATCTCACTTACTGACCTGGCAAAGGCAAGGATTGCCCCCCTGATTATAGCAGGCATAGAGAGGGGTAAGACGATGTGAAAGAAGGTATAAGGGGCTGATGCCCCCAAACTCCTAGAGACCATCTCTAATTCCCTAGGGGTGGCATTAAATCCAATAAGGGCTGAGGTTATGACATAGGAGATGCTGACAAACGCCATGGCAATCACTACACCATAAATAGTATCTACAAATGTAATATGGAATTTAAGAAAGAGGTTTCCCAAAACGGTCCTCTCATTGAGAAAGGAGAGTAGGGCAATCCCTACTGCCACATGGGGGATAGCAATTGGCAGATTGACAATACTCTCTAAAAGGCGTTTTCCTATAAATTCATAGCGACTGAGGAGATAGGCAATAGGTACCCCCAGGATGCACCCCAGGATGGTGGCCAGACAGGCACCCTCAAATGAGGTGAGGATGGCCATCCATACCTCCCTGTCATATAGGGTCTTTAACAATCTCTTAACACATAAGGTAATAAATATATGAAAAATAGGGAAAATGATGAAACACAAGCAAAGAATAATTAAAAAAATAAAGAGAAATTTTAAAATATTATTCATGGGCATTTATTGTCTTGGCTGGGGAGATAGGAACCTGGAAACAGGCCTTTAAGATCTCTGCCCCCTCCCTCCCTGTGACAAAGTCCACCCAAAGTTTTGCCTCCTTTGGATGGAGGGCCATTTTCAAGACCGAGATCCCATAGACAATGGGTTTTGCCTCAATGACCTTGCCACTGCTCAATTGAACCCTTACCTGGGCATAGAGGTCTTTATGGGCCAAATCACTTAGATTGACCTCTGGGGGTAAATTGACATATTTGAGGTTGTGCTGTTCTGCAACACTTTTGTACTCAAAGGCGTAGTCAATGGCACCGCTTTCCAAAAGTCCAAGGAGCTCTACTGATTTAGAGCGAATAAATATATTTTTGGTAGTAGCCAAGGCATTGGGGATAATAATCAAAATTCCATTTTCCTTTCTTTGAGCAAGGCCGTTAATCTTACCTAATAGGGTAGAAAATAAATCGGGCTTATTATAGTAGAGAGAAGAGAGGGCAATACTCATTAGGGTGCGGTAACCACAGGGGTCATCATTTGGGTTAGAAAATGCCCATTTTACATCAGGCCTTGCCAGGATATTATACCAGTTTTTTTCATTGATTTTCCCGCTATATCTGGATCTTTTTGTATAAGATATTACAATCTCATTTCTGGCAAATAGTCTAATATGATCGATATAATCAGGGGCCATCTTTTGGATAATGT
>Ga0209410_1001389_pt1 | contig 11694 bp, 9 predicted proteins | sample Mar14436cmmetaG_FD_184135 | JGI IMG/M metagenome (GOLD analysis project Ga0209410, IMG submission 184135) | Marine hydrothermal vent microbial communities from Guaymas Basin, Gulf of California to study Microbial Dark Matter (Phase II) - Marker... ... | reverse complement strand
TTCTAGTAGAACATACTTGACATTAATAATATGTCTGATTGGATACTTCTTTAGGAGATCGGTCAGCATATTGGGTTTAATGGAGGTATATATAAAAAAGAGTCCTGAAAAACCACTATCTCTATGTCTTACTTCTATATCGGAAGGAAATAGTAAGTCATAGATATCTCTCAATGTCTTTTTCTCTTTCCCAGCCTTTACAGTGAAAATATAAGTGTGCACTCTCCTCATAATCCAAAACTCCACTTTTTCTCTAGTTTTTCTTCGAGTTTGTCTCTAAGCACCTCAACGCCTATTCCTGGAGAGTTCGGAACGCTTATAGTACTGTCTAAGTTTAGTTTCCATTCTGGTGATACTATGTCCTCTTCCCAATATCGGTTGCTAGCCGATATATCATTATAATAATTTATCCCAGGAAGCGATGCCAATGAAACGAGATGTCCTCTTCCTATTCCTGTTTCTAACATGCCTCCTATCCAACATCCTATATCTAGTAATTCGCAAAGTGTGATCATTTTTATGGAATTGCTATATCCTCCCACTCTCCCCGGCTTAACGTTGAGTATTTCCAGGCTGTTTAATTGTATAGCGGCTCGTAAATCGCTAAGATAGACGATGCTCTCATCCAAACATATAGGTGTCCTAATTTTCCTAGATAATATCGCGTGATCGATTAAATCATGGTAAGCGAACGGTTGTTCTATCATTAATAGATTAAACTCATCAAGTTTTTTCAATAGATGACAATGTGTTTTCAGATTGTATGCCCCATTACCATCTACTTGCAAAGCTATCTCAGGGAATGTATGACGTATTTCTCTTAAAACTGCTATATCCCATTTAGGCTTTATCTTAATTTTAATCCTTCTATACCCTTCACTCAGTCGTTTATCGATTGTTTCAATAAGCTTTCTCATATTTTCTTTTATACCTATGCTAACTCCAGAGAGTATTTTGTTACGGATACCTCCTATATACTTAGATAGTGGTATGTCCAGAGTCTTAGCTGCTAAATCCCATATAGCCATTTCAAGTCCAGCTTTGGTCATGTTATATCCTCTAATTCTTTCAAGAATATTCACAGTTTCAGACGCTTTAATTCTGTCCATTTTCAGTATGAGTGGAGCAATGTATTTCCTGAAGATCAGTATCGAAATCTCAAAGGTTTCATAGCTGTACCAGGGACCTTCGCCAGAGACTATTTCTCCCCATCCAGAAACGCCGTCGTCGCTTATTACCTCAACGATAAGCGAATGTTTATCCCATACCCTGCCAAAACTTGTTTCAAAGGGCTCGTTTAAACGCATCCTTATCAAGTACAGGTTTATCTTTTTAATCTTCAAGAAATTCTCCATTCAATATCCTCTCTTTCTTCTCCTTAACAAGAAGATAGAAATTTCTTCTCTCGTCATTTTCTTTTAACGATATAAAATCGACCGTGTAGTACCCTCTTCTAAAATATTCCTCAAATACTGGTCTTAATTTGAGCTTCCAATCATTAGCTTTCCTTAAGGATTTCTCCTTAAGAACATTTATATCACTAGGTATCTCTATTAGAATAAATTTACTTGAAGAATTTAAATTCACGTTAGAGACCATCCTATCTCCATCTTTGTCGATGAGGGTTTCCACTACCAGTTCAGCACGTGTGAATATTCCCTTTACATCTGGAAATAGATTCCCTTTTCTATTTATCCTATCTATAACGAATCTACTATTAACCCACCATTCTACTTTAAATCTGTCTGAAATCATCCCCTTGTTTATACCATCTTTCATTACTCCATAATAGTTCTTATAATATCTATTACATATAACGCCGAGCTTTGTAAAATTAAATTTTGCATTAAGGCCCTGATATGGGTCATATGTCCACATAACTAGGTTATAACCATTCCTGATAGCCCATTCTCTTTGTGCGAGTTTAAGCTTAAGCCCAACGCCTTTTCCTCTATACCTCCTTTTCACCCCGACCATGTGTGAGTAATGATAAAACATGTTATTTTCACGTCCTATGATTCCGAAGACGAATCCAATTATTTCATTACCATCGTATGCAACTAGTAAAAGGCCGCCGTTATCCTGTACGGCTCTGAGTAAATGAGGAGGTACGGCCTCCGTATAGTCTTTCATCTGCCATGCATCTTTCATCACATCAAGAATTTCCCAAAGCCTTTTCGGCTGCTTTACCTCATCTATACGTATGTCTTCCATGGCTATCACTATGCATATTGACTACAGAAAAATTAATATTTTAATATGACAAAATAGTACTATATTGCAATAATAATAATAAAAAAGATCAAGGTTGTACGTAAATGAATGATAATGTCCGTATATGGCTAAATGCCGAAGATTCATCGAGTGATGTAAGGATAGCATTATTAAGTATAGATGATCTAAAGCCTCACGAGGAGATAATACCCTCGAATGCCGTAAGGTTGTTATACCAGATACGATTAGACAACATACTATATAATCCAATAATTGTTTCTGAGAAAGGAAAAATAATACTTGATGGAACCCACAGAGTATGGGTATTCAAGAAGCTAGAGTTGCAAAGGATACCTGCTCTTATAGTCAACTACGACGATCCCCAAATAAAGATCGGAAAGTGGATTAGACGGATTACTTTTCCAACGGAAGACAACATAGAGAGGGTATTATGCTTAATTCGAAAGAGTTTCTCCCTAAGAAGAATATTATACAATGCAAACTTAAATGTCGTCAACGATGCGAATTCCTATATAATCGTTGGTGGTGAGTTTTTCCTGATAGAAAGAGATTGCAGTAATGTTTCATTTCTAAGAGATCTTCGCAATTTTGAGAAAATAATAGTTGATGAGGGTATTTGTAACAGGATCGAGTATGTGAAGGATATTTCATCACCTCTAAGTTATGAAAAGACTATACATCTGATTCCTCCAAAAATTTCGAAGAAGGATGTATATAATGTAACGATGCAGAACCAACTTCTACCCCCTAAGTCCACAAGACATATCCTACCTTATAAGGTGCCTCCTCTAAACGTCCCGTTATCATTCTTGAATGGTCATGCTAACGAAATAAAGAAGGTGGTAAGGGAAAAACCGTAAACTTAGTAGTTTATACTAAGACTCTGGGATCAAAATCTATTCGCTTCTGGATTCTTATCTTATAAGGCTCGATCGATAGTTTTCTTATCACAACAATAGATATCTTAAAGATAATGTTTAATATGTTTAAAATGGTGAGCGATATGAAGTTTATATATCTAGTATTGGATGGTGCTGCTGATTCTCTAAGCGATAAAATAACGAGCTATGAAGCCGCAAATACTCCTCACTTAGACAAACTTGCAAGTATGGGCAGATGCGGAATGATGTATACGATAGGTAAGGGAATAGCTCCTGAAAGCGACGCTGCTGTTTTTTCTATACTGGGGTATAATCCTCACAAGAGTTATACGGGTAGAGGACCTATAGAGGCGCTAGGTGCCGGTCTAGAAATTCGAGAGGGATACGAGATAGCTTTCCGTGCAAATTTCGCTACGGTTGAAGATAAGAGCATGAAGCTTGTCGATAGAAGAGTTGGGAGAAGTCTCCTATCTGAAGAAGCGAAGGAACTTGCAAAGTCTATTGATAATCTAGAGTTGGATCTTTATGATGGTTATGCTAGAGTAGTCGCTACAGTGGGACATAGAGCTGTAGTTGTCATTGGAAGTAGATCTTACAAACTTTCTGATAACGTGGGTAATACAGATCCAGCCTATGAGAAAGTAGGAAAAATATCGGTTGCTAAGAAGAAGTATGAGAAGATTATAGCTGAATGTAAACCATTAGACGGTAGCGTAGAGGCTAAAAGGACCGCAAAGCTTGCTAACATATTTACGAAAAAGGTTGTTGAATTTTTAGACGATCATCCCGTTAATAAAAAGAGAGCTTCCGAGGGGAAGCTCAAGGCTAATGCTATGCTGTTAAGAGACGCGGGAGGAAGCTTACCTAAAGTTGAGAAGATAGAAGATCGGTTTGGCCTGAGTTTTGGTGCAATAGCTGAAATGCCAGTTGAGATAGGTATAGCCCGATTGCTTGGTATGCACGTTGAAAAAGTGCCACCACCATCAGAAGATAAAGAGAAAGATTATTCCATCAGGCTAGATACCACGTTTAAGGTTTTAGAAAAAAGAGATGCTGTATATGTTCATCTAAAGGGACCCGATGAACCCGGACATGATGGTGATTTTCAAAGAAAGATCAAATCTATTGAGTTAATAGATAAATATTATGTGAAACCTCTCTTGGAAAGAGTTGACCTTGAGAACACCGCTATTCTCGTTACATCAGACCATGCTACTCCTCCAAGCCTAAAATCTCATAGTGGAGATCCTGTTCCAGTGATACTTTATATTCCTGGCTTAGCGGGGGATTCTGTCAGAAGGATGAGTGAGAAAGAGTGTCTAAAGGGGTCCCTAGGGATCATTGAACATGGATGGTTGCTTCTTCCCAAAATAATCAATTTCCTTAAAAGATAACCTGTAATATGGTTGGGGGGTTCAGGTCGGAAACCTTATCGTCACTTTTTAGCGCTGCAATGGATCTTCATAACCCCCTAATAATGTCTTAAAATTCTTAGATTTATATTGTTTCTGGGTAGAAGGGTATGGATAGTAAGAGTATTGATGAAATAAGGTCGAAAATAGTCGAGGCCTTACACCTTATGTACAAGAAAAATCTAAATTCTATATTGCAAGATTTTTATTCCATAATCCGGAATATTATCTTAGAAAGTACAATAACCTTTTAATTGGGGAAAGAATTGTCTTGGATAGGTGTGGAGGAGGGTAAAATAAACATAGAACTTCTCGAGAAGTATCTTAATGAAAATGGTTTCTTGATACTGAATAAAATAAGAATATCTGTTAAGACTTCAAAGAATTGGATAGATTTTGTCGTATTTGAGGTAAGCGGTTTTACGGAAGGATTAGCAGATGTTATAAGCAGAAGATTTAATGTTATTTCTCTTGAGGGTGGAAAGCATCTCATTTTGGGCGAAACAAGTGCGAAATTGTGGGATGAGGCTGTAAAGATAGTATTCCCTAATGGTGACAGTGAGATAGTTCCCATATTTACCTTCGATGGTTTCCTAGATTTACGCATGCCAACAGAGAATATAAGGGGCGTGAATCCAACGATACTGGTTTCCGGTAAACTGTATACTTTACCTTTATCCTTAGATGATGTCCTAGAGATATATAAAAAAGGCAAGAAGTTTTTCGAAAAGATCGAAAAAGTTGCCGCTATATACGGTGTTGATAAAGTAATCTCAAGAGAGGCCATGGATATTCTAAAGGAAAGGAGTAAGAAGAGTATAAAGATAGAGGTAGACTATGAGACTGGTTATGTTTTAATATCCAACGGTGTATCCTTAACTACGAAGACTCTATCATCATATTTTTTGAGTCTGATATTTGAGGATAATATCGAGGAGGCTCTAAAGATTTACAATGATGCCCCCTCTCAAGTGAAGGACGAATTAAAGAACCTAGTTATCGAAGAGCTAGAAATTCAGAAGAATTTAAATGCGTTCGGAAATGTCATTAAATTGAAAAGATTTATTGAGAAGTCAGGGATAAAATTTTCCTAGGTTTATTCATTTCTCGACTCTTCTGATATCACATTTATTATCAATGAATGAGTTATAGATAACGGTGTTGTATATGCCTCCAATAGCGTCCCGTTTGAATTATATAAAAGCTTCTCCTATAAGGCGTATTGCAGCTCTCCTAGATGAAGCGAGGCGTCATAGGGATATCATATCTTTCGGGGGTGGGGCGCCAAGTCTTCCACCACCAAAGGAGATTATAGATTATCTCATAGATAGGCTAAAGAATGAGACAAGGAAAACCGTCGGATATTGTGGAACACGTGGTCTACCAGAATTAAGAGAGCTGATAGCTATGGATCTCAAGAAAAACTGGGGGGTTGACTATGATCCTAAAAACGAGATAATTATAACAGATGGTGGAACTGAAGGCATATTCCTTGCTCTTTCTTCCATTATTGAGAAAAATGACGAGGTCATAATCCTGGATCCAACATACCTAGGATATAGTGAGGCAATTAAATTGTTGGAAGGTAGGGTTAGGAAAATTCCTGTAAAGGTAGAAAATGGATATCAGCCAAGTTTGGAGGACTTAAAACACACAATTTCTCCATTAACAAAGGCATTCATACTTTTGAGTCCAGACAACCCTACTGGAAGGATTATAGATGAAGACTTTGTAAAGGGCTTAGTGGACCTGGCGGCGGACTATGATTTCTGGATCATCTATGATGCTGCTTATAAGTATATTACTTACGGTAACCCCAATCCATGGGTTGACTCGCATCCAGGTGCTCGTGAAAGAACAATAACCATCAACACTTTCTCAAAAGAGGCATCGCTACCAGGCTTCAGATTAGGCTATACGACTGGTCCAAAGGAGGTAATCGAAGCAATGGAAAAAATTAAACAGTATGTTTCCCTAGCACCTGATACTGTTGGTCAATACGCTCTTTTAAAGTTTTACCAAGAGGATATAAAGGAAAGATACCTTAATGAAATAGTTATACCCACGTATAAAAGACGTAGGGATCTTATGTATGAATTGATAAAGGAACATCTCCCCGATGCAAAAACTGTATTGCCTGAGGGTGCATTTTACTTCTTTGTAGATATAAGCCACTACCTAGAGTTAATGAACCGTGATGACGAGGAATTCGCCAACCGTCTTCTCTATAGAAAAAATGTTGTGGTTATACCCGGATCCCATTTTGGCGAAATGGGAAAGAGTCATATTCGGATGACGTTTGTAAGTGAGCCAGAAGAGAGAATAAGGGAAGGAATGAAGAGGATTGGCGCATTTGTCTTTAGCTATTCCATCTAGACTTTGTGTAGAATACTTTCAGTTTATTTTATTAATCGTTCATTTAAGTCAGGTTTTAAGGTATTAGGTTGAGTTGAGATGTTAACAGCTATAATTGATTCCTTGCTGTCTAGAAGGGAAGAAATTTTAGGCAAGCTGAATGTCTTAATGAAACAGGGAGATGAGAGTGCTCTGGAAGATTTAAACTGGAGGAATTTTCAACAAGGAAAAGTGCAGGATTTTCCAATAGCGGCTGTTGACGGAAGTATGAATTATAAGCTCTATAAGGGTTTTATTATATATGCTGTGGGTTCTGAAGGTGTTCTATTAGACAATGATAGAATTAGCGATGTCAAGCAATTGGGGGATGTCGATGTGCTTATACCCTTTTGGTTGCCAGAAGAACGTATAAAACTCTATATGAGCATCCTTGAGATGAAAAATGCAATCTATATGCTCGTTAAGAATAGTCGCGCTTTCGTACTAATTGACGGCTCGCTTTCTAATCTTATCATGAGACCTATCAGGTATGTTTATTCGAATACAGAAATCAATAGGAAGATAGAAGAAGAATATTTTGAAACTTTACAAGATGATATCGAAAAGTTGAGGAATAGTATAGTTTCTAAAAATTATACACAGGAGGTCTTTGAAAGATATAAGGATGAATATGGAGTTTCTGAGGCACAAGCCGCCTGTTTTTATCTAGAGTATATTGAGTATCTACTTTCTCTCAGATGTCTCCTCTCAAAGTATTCTGAGAGAATCATAAGCGTAGCCAAGAATTCGGAAGACAGAAGTATTTTTAAGTTAGCTATTTCTGATATAGCCTACTTAGATGTCATAACAAAAACTCCAGGCTTTACTCAGGGCGAAAATATAGTCATTAAGACGATAAAGAGAAAATTGCCTGTATTCTGGGACTTTTTCAAAAATCTTGAATTTACGGTCATATATGTGCGATTCTCGAGAGGAGGTCCGATGCTAAAACTTGAGATTCCTTATACACTAAGGAGTTTGAGTATCGTTGATATACTGAAAACCTTGCAATATACATGTGTCGACGGATATCCTTATCCTCTCATGAAAGCTCATAGAGATGTTAAAATAACTAATAAAGATATGGAAGCCATAACTAAAATGCTTAGTGTATATTGGGCTAAGACTGGTAGGGAAATGCTATGATTGAAGATGAAGTCTTAGGGTTTGTTATTGGCGAGTCGACCGTTACAAAAACTTTGTTTATTTCAAAGCAGATTCCTAGGCTTGGACAATATGTTATTATGGAGTATGATGGAAAAACTGTTTTAGGTCTCATACAGGGGCTTGTTAGGGGGAGTATAGCGTTACCCGATGACATACATGATGCTTCTCAAGTAGAGAAGATAAAGTTACTTGAGCATGGATCTACGCAGTATATTAAAGGTGTCATCCAAATATTAGGAGATGTATACACTAGAAATATTCCTAGAATACCTCCTCCTCCAGGTACAGAGGTAAGAAAGGCATCGAAGGAGGTTCTAAAAATAGTCTTCGGCAATAAGGACTCAGGCATTAGGATTGGATCGTTGATCTCTGAGCCGGACGTTCCTGTCTACATCGATGTGAATAAGATGGTTACACGGCATTTAGCGATACTAGCCATTACAGGGGCTGGAAAGAGCAATACTGTTGCGGTAATCACAGATGAGCTACTGCGGCTAGGGGGTACAGTTGTTATCTTTGATATGCATTCCGAGTATATTAGTGCAAGGTTCACTAACGGTGATGTCAATAAGATCGCCGCTAAGATAAACCCCTACAACATGTCGATATCCGAACTGTTAAGGTTGCTAAATATAGAGAAAAGGGCTTTCATACAGGAGAGATACTTTAGAAGAGCATATAAAGATGTTCTAGAAAAAATTTCTAGTGGAGAAAGTGTAGAAAAATTCCTGGATCTGCTAATCTCCGTACTGTCAGGGTACCTGTCATCTGATCAGAATAAGAGAGACAGAGATAGCATAGCTGGTGTGATAAACAAAGTAGAGGATTTTAAGGAAAGGTACGGTGATATGCTTGATTATACTGTTCCGCCTGTGATTGAGCAAATTAAACCGGGATATGCTAATGTCATAGACCTAGGTAGGTACGATGAGGAGACTGCTGATGTTATAGTAAGTCATTCATTACGAATGATTTTAAAAGAGAGGAAAAATTATGTTAAAACAGGAAAGGGTCTAAGCTTTCCTATATTCTTAGTTCTGGAAGAGGCACATATCCTCGCTCCCAAAGATCGGCCAACTCTATCAAAATACTGGGTAGGAAGAATTGCCCGTGAAGGGAGAAAATTCGGTGTAGGGTTATGCATTGTAAGTCAGCGTCCGAAGAACCTAGATCCCAATACTCTATCACAAGCAAATAACATGATCGTTTTAAGGTTGGTGGAACCTTCTGATCAAAAATATGTTCAGCAGGCAAGTGAAACTCTAAGTGAAGATTTATTACAACAGTTGTCATCCTTGAACATAGGAGAAGCGGTTGTGCTAGGATTAATGGTAAATGTTCCAGCATTAGTTAAAATTGATAAGTTCAAGGGCGAACTTTCTGTTGAAGAATTGAATGTCGTCAAAGAATGGAGAAAAATTCACGAAGAATCCATGAAAAGAATCAGGGAATTAGATGATTTAACAGAAGGGTGGTAGCTTGCAGTTAGCTCATGTTTCAGACACTCATTTAGGGTATGTTCAATACGGTTTAGAAGATAGGGAAAGAGATTTTTATGAATCCTTTCAGGAGATAATCGATAAAATCCTCCAAGAACACATCAAACTCGTAATTCACTCAGGAGATTTCTTCCACACACCTAGACCATCTATCCAAGCATTAAAAGTTGCTCAGGACGGCTTACTTAAGCTTAAGGAAAATGGTGTTCAGGTTATAGTGATACCTGGAGGCCACGACATGCTAAGAAGGAAGGGTTTGCCTCCTTTATCACTATACGAAAGATTTGGAGTGAAAATTTTACGCAGAAAAGCACCTTATGTTAAATTCGATAACACAATATTCATAGCTGGCATGGAGCATATCCCGAAAATCTATTGGAGTTCTTCTCATCTCTTTGAAGAGCTTATGGATCTGGCTAAGAAAGCTGAGACGAGTGGATGTAAAAGGAAAGTGCTGGTTATGCATCAAGGAATTTCTCCTTATATGATGTTTGGTTCCGAGTTTGCTCAGGATCAACTACCTAAGAATTTTGATTACTATGCCTTCGGGCATTTACACAAAAGGATAAAGGTGGTCTTTGGGAATGGAGTCTTAGCATATCCTGGGTCAACAGAGATCGTTGAGCTAAGCGAGATAAATGAATTCAAAAAAAATGGGAAAGGTTTTTACATAGTAGATCTATCGGGAGATATGCCGGATGTTCAGAATATAGATATAGATTGTGTGAGACCCCAGGAAGTTATCGAATGGGATAACGATAAGATAGATGGTCTTGTCTTAAAGGTAGGCGAGTATTTAAAAAGTATCAAAGACTTTGGAAAAAAACCTGTTATACATTTGAAGCTATATGGTATACCCATAGACAGGTTGGCCATCGAAAAGATGTTGATAAAGAGGTTCTCCGAAAAAACGCTTAAGATAAGGGTTCTCAGTATGCATGTTCAACCCCCTTCTATTAATACTGAGATGATTAGCAAAGAAAGGCTCGACATAAACCAATTACTCTACAAGATGCTTAAAGATGAAGAGCTCGTCTTCTTCATAGGTTTTTTGCTAAATAGTCTAAAGGAGGGAGATTTAGAATCGGCAATAAGGGTTTCGGAGAAAGTTTTTGAGTCAGGGTCTTGGAAGAGGTGGAGTGATGTTATTAAAAAGGTTAAAGCTTAAGAATTTTATTTCATATAAAGAACTAGACCTAGAGTTCCCCCAAGGTTCAATTGTTTTTATTGGTGAGAATGGAGCTGGTAAAAGCTCTATCCTAGACGCTATTCTCTTCGCACTATATAAGGAGAATAGCAGAGGTAGGGGGTTACAAGACTTAGTGAAAAGAGGAGAAAGATATTCACGTGTAGAACTCGTCTTTAATGTCGATAACAAGGAGTATAAGGTTGTCAGAGAGATTCTCATTGAAGGTAAAAGAGTGCAGTCTAACGCGAGGCTATATGAGATTTGTGAGAAAGGAGAGGTGGCATTAGCTACCAGGTCATCAGACGTTGATTTCCTTATACCTAGGAAAACGGGAATTGATAAAAACATCTTTATGACGTCGATCTATGTCAGGCAAGGTGAGATAGCGAAGCTTATTGAGCTAAGACCTGCTGAACGAAAACAGATAATAAGTAAACTTCTTGGCATTGATGATCTAGAGAGGGCATATGTTAATATGAGGGAGGTTTTAGCGCATTATGAAAAAATTCTAAGAAAAATAGAAGGGAGTCTCGGTATAAAACCCACCATTGAGAAGGAATACCAAAACGTATGTAGAGAAATTGAGAAAATAAAGAAAGATATTATTTCCACGGAACGTGATCTTATTTTGAAAAAGGAAGATTTCAAAAGATTAGAAGCAGAAAAAAAGATATTAGAAGAAAAAAGAAGTAGATACCAAAATCTCATTTTAAGAAGAGAGATCCTACAGCGTGAAATTAACAATCTCCGTGTAACTCTTGGTGAAATAAAGAAGAATCTCAGACAGGCTAAAGAGGCTAGTAGGCAAGTCGAGAAACTTAGGAGTCATATTATACGTTTAGAGAGGATCGAGAAAGCATACGAGCTGTATAAGAATATCGAGTTGTTAAGGAGTGAAAAGAGAAGAATATTGGATA
>Ga0209410_1001388_pt1 | contig 11703 bp, 10 predicted proteins | sample Mar14436cmmetaG_FD_184135 | JGI IMG/M metagenome (GOLD analysis project Ga0209410, IMG submission 184135) | Marine hydrothermal vent microbial communities from Guaymas Basin, Gulf of California to study Microbial Dark Matter (Phase II) - Marker... ... | reverse complement strand
CTGTTATAATATGTTGTTAATTACTATGGTATATACTACTTAAGGGAATAATGGTTTTACTTCTTTCTTAGCAAAATACTGCATTATTTCCTCTCGTTCCTTTTTATTTAATTTCCTGAATCTTTGTGCTGCATTAATTATCATGGGCCATAATGTGAGTGCACAAGCCATTGAGTATGTTGCTACGCCATCTTGGGATAGAGTGAACCAGAGGGATTTATCAATATCCTCTTGTTCTTCAAAAGGTTCATACCATGTATGATACCTCTTCTGAGGTGCGAGCCACCGTCGTCTGGCAATAGCTTTTATCGCTATAACACCTACGTTTCTGTCAACTGCAATCTTTAGTAGTGGTCTGAAATCATTTTCAGGTCTGGGAAGTATCATACTGCCAACGTTTATCGGTACCATTACCGTATCAAAATCGAATTTCTCCAGGGCTTTAATAGCTATACGGATATTATGACTGGTTATTCCAATATTCCTAATTAATCCTATATCTCTAGCTTCAATAAATGCGTGGATAGCACCATCCTTATCAAAAATTTTTTCCAGATCTTCAAGTGTATCTACAGCATGGAATTGATACACATCAAAATACTCTACCCCTAATTTTTCTAAAGAAGATTTCAGCTCCTTCCAAGCTCCCTCCTTTGTTCTCTCCTTCGTCTTCTCAGTTACTATAAGCCTACTTCTATACTTTTTAATCAGAGGTCCCAGTCTATTCTCGGCCTCACCATAAGTAGGAGCGACATCAATAACATTTAGTCCCGCACCAATAGCATTTTCAACAGCCTTTATTGCATCTTCGTGACTAGAAGCAAAACCCGGCGCACACCCTCCAATGGTAATTATCGAAACCTTTAATCCTGTTTTTCCCAATACCCTATACTCTATCACATAATATAGTTATGTAATACCACCTAATCACTTTGACTCTCTCCATCTGAGGAATGAAAACCTCTATTAGACGCGGAATACAGAAGCATTACATGTTATTTGTAGACTGCTTCTCTGAATTTTAGTTTTAAACATTCCTGCCCCTTAGGAGTAATAGTTGGAATCAAAAAAGATGTTTGATAAGGTTTAGCTCTAAAATATTATGAGAATATAGCATGTAACTTTCATACTATGCGTGTGAGATAAAAAAATCTTGATATTTTTTGGTTTTTCTTATGTTGCCAATTCTAAACGAGGCTAGCAGTTTTTCTGAAGATAGCCTTAACCTCGATAGGACCTTGACATTCAAGTATCCATTCATCTTCCATAGTATATGAACATTCTCCCTTCTCAATAGTTACACTCTTGTACTTTTTAGTATCTAAGGGAATCTCAATTCTTATCTTTTTTCTAAATGGTACTTTTACAGTAATCTTGAAATCTTCTTCCGATTTTATCCAGTCTATATATACTGTACCAACAACTGTTGGGATTTCTCCTTTCACCTTGCTTAGCCCGGTAATTACTGGTCTTATAACAATGGGTTCATTATTTTGTTCTAGAACATCAAATCCCAAGAATATTTTAGACAAGAAGTATAGAGGTCCTGAAGACCATCCATGACAATAGCTTCTTGTTTCTTTAAACATTTCCCAGCATGTTCTTGGACCCTCATAGAGCATATAACTCCAATTTCTTCTTATCTCCTCTAATATCTTGTCATAGTAGCCTAGCTTCTCTAAGGCCTCAAGGACAAAGAACATACCAAATGGGCTTCCCGGTTTTACCCAATCCTGTGGCCAGTTTAAGAACTTTTGCTTCAATATATTATATTGTTCAGGTGTTACACAATCATATGTTATCGCTAGAGCGTTAGCTGCTACGCTTACGACATCTGATCTCTTACCATCTACATGTATACTATCTATAAATCCTCCTCTCTCCGTATCCCATAATGTTGAAATAATAGCATTCTTCAGTCTCTCCGCATTCCTTAAGAACCTCTCTTTGTTTTCACTATCTGATAACTTTTCAGCCAGCTTCGCACCTCGCCTGAAAGCTTCAACTGCAAGAATGTTTAGGTGTGTCACTATACCTTCATTGGGGGTATCCATTGGGGCCCAGTCAAGCATATTCCATGCCTTTATTGACAGCAGATTCTTGTCGGTAATGTATTTTTCTAAATTGCTGAGCATTTTAGCAACATAAGGATATATTTCTTTGAGAAAATCTTTATCTTCCACATATGATAAATATTCGTCTACTGTAAGAACCCAGAGGAGGCTCCATGTGGACAGTATATCCTGCCAACCACTAGGTACCTGAGACTCCACGAGCGGAGATCTAGAAAGTGATTTAGCGATAAGGAGCAAACATCTCCTTGTAAGTTTTGTATCACCAAATGCATAATAGTTTACTAGTGCTTCTACTCTAGCATCACCAACCCATAATGTTTGCTCGTATGTGGGGCAGTCTACGAAAGTATCAAGCATGGATAGCTTTAACGTATGAGAACACATTCTCCATATTTGGTTAAGAAGCTCGTCCGAGCATTCAAAACTTCCCTTTTCCAAGACTGGATATGTGTTAAATATGCAACTAATTTTTCTAATTTTCAGAGGCTTTTTCAAGTTCCTTATGGTTAATGTAGCGTATCTGAACCCTCTGCTGACTATCCCTCTATATCTTTGGAAACCCTCTCTGCAAATATATCTCATCACGTTATCCAGTCCAAACGTATACTTGGGTTCATGCTCTTCATTCAGTGTTTCGAAAAAGTTCCAATCCAATATAACGCCTTCATTTGCATCAACCTCGAAACTTATAGGACCATATACCTCTTTTCCAAAGTCTAACATCAACTCGATATCATCCCCATTCGGGTATATTATCATAGAATCTTCGCTAAAAGACACTAAAGCATTTTCATTAGAGATTCTAACCTCCTTACCAGTATCTTTTTGATTCACAGTCAGTGAGAAAACGTCTCCTGTTGTGTAATCAACCTCGCTTACAGGCTTAATGTACTCTCGTACTTTCAAGAGATCGTTCTCGACTCTGCTATGCCAAGCTTTTACAAAACCCTCATCTGATCTTTCCTTGAATGGTCCTATCGTAGCCCATGGACTTTTTAAACCTAAAGGAGCGCTAAAGCGGAGCGCTCCATCAGTATCAATTATCAGCGAGGTCCCCCACCTGTGATACCTTCCAGTAACATCGATAAGTAGCAAGTTTCTTCCTTTTTTCAGATTTAGGATATGAACATTATTATCGGGTATAACGTTCTTACCATTTAATTTCACTAGCCCTTGGGGACAGTGCCATCTAGGATGAACAAACTTTAGTTTTGCCACCTGCTCCCTATCGGATTCAATTACTGTGGTCAATATGCCAATAAAACCCTTAGGATGTGCGTCGGTCTTACCAGGGAGCAGATTATTCCTTAGGTCGATATACCAAGCAATATAGGGCGCTTTTACGCTTCTTACTCTTACGATCTTTATAGGGGGTACAGGCACGTTCATTAGGAGAGGTATATCTCTTTCTACTAGCTTTTTCCATGGTTCTATTCCCACCTCCCCAATAACCACCGCATTTTGCCAGTCTCCATCATCATAGTCTTGCGTAGTCCAGCCTACTAGCTCCTTCCTAGCATCATATTCCTCAGACCATTCTTGTTGACAACTAAATCGAGGAACATTTCTCCTATATGATGGAGAAGGTATAACTTTCCAGTCATTATCTGTTCCAATAATTTTAACATTTCCATTTTTCTCCTTGATCTCCAACTGTACAAGGAGACCTGGTCTACCTTTAATATACTTAAACGATGATATACCATAGTATTGTGCTATTACTGCAATAACATTTCTTCCTTCTACCAGATATGGCTTAACATCATATACGTCATAATAATACTCAAAAGGCCAACCCCTTATAGGTCCACTACCAATAAAGTGACCATTTATAAAGAAGACATACTTGCTATCGGCTGTTATTTTTATTTCAGCTTTCTCTATATTCTTAGGAGAGGCTTCAAAAGTTTTCCTAGCATAAAGATAATAATTCTTAGGATCCTCTCTGTCTATCCATATCCATTTAGCTTTCCAAGACATAATATAATTCAGCAACATTATGCTATAAACATATTCTCTCCCCATTCACCGTAATCTTTCTCAGAAACTTGATGATAACATGGATTTTGTCCAGAAAGCTATAGAGGCATAAAATCTTGCTATATCGATATAAGCGTTATACCTATAACTGTTCCCAATATTCCCATCCATCTTTTAGTTGATGGTCTCTCTTTTAGAAATATTTGTGAAAAAACGGCTGAAAATATGGGACTTGTTGAAGAAAGTATTGCAACCGTAGAAATCTCCCCCATTTGTAGCGATAGTAGCCATAATATTACCCCCGCGGCGTCAGAGGTTAATCCAGTACATATTGCCGCGGTAACATGTTTTGGACTTTTTATATTCTTATCAATATTCATCAGTGCTAGTGGTAACATTATTACAGCAGAGGATGCAGACCTTAATAATGCCAGTGATAACGGGTTGGCATCGTAGAGCAATAGTTTAAAGAGTACCGTGTTTACTCCCCATAGTATTGAAACCATGATACTATAAAGGATAGGTTCTAGAGAAGAGTCTTTTGACTTTTTTCTATATGTTATATTTCTTATTCCAAAAAGTATGAAAAATCCTCCAAGAATATCTAGCAGATCTGGTGATTCATGAAACAATATCAACGCCATAAGAATAGCCACGAAAGGGTAGGTATTCGTAATAGGGTGTACGAGGCTAACATCACCTAGGCTTAAAGATTTTATATAGAGATACCATGCTAGAACAGGTCCTGTGAATGCTATGTATAGTATCACTATTGCATGAAAAAATGTAATCTCCGTATACCATTTAGCATCTATTAATGATATAAGTATGAGTAATACTGTAGTGCCGGTTAAGCTTCTGAGAAAATTTACTATTATAGGCTTAATCTTGTATGTGCTATATTTTGATAGAACAGCAGAAGTTCCATTTGAAAGGGCAGATGTTAAGGCTAGCGCGATTACAACCAGATTTTCTTGGTCCATATCTGGTACCTAGGGTAGTTTTCTTTTGATCATTCCTACAAAGTTTCAATAGCGAAGATATTAAATTATTACAGTAATCTTGGATATATAAGATTTTGATAGGTGATCTCATGAGCGTTTTTCACGATAAAGGCTTTTTCACGAAGGCTGTTCATGGAGGAGAACCCCGAGAGATGTCTGCTACGCCTATATATCAGAATGTTACGTTTCAAGGAGTGTATTATAGGCGTACCAACCCAACGGTTGAAGTTTTGGAGAAGAAGATGGCTATTCTTGAGAATGGTGAAGATGCTATAGCTACCGCTTCTGGTATGGCCGCAATCACGCAGACTTTACTCACTCTACTCAAAAATGGAGATCACATAGTAGCCCATAAATGTCTATACGTTGGAACGTATCGTTTTATACGGGATTACCTTCCAAAGTTTGGGATTAATGTTTCCTTTATTGATTTTAGAGATCTTTCTCTGTTAGAAAATGTTCTTAGAAAGAAGAAAACAAAAATCGTATACTTCGAACCGATCTCCAATCCGCTTCTTGAGGTGATAGACGTTAAAGCCGTAATAGACTTAGCCCATGAATATGAAGCCGCAGTCATCGTAGATAACACCTTTACAACCCCTTATCTTATCCAACCTCTTAGTCTTGGAGCAGATATAGTCGTTCACAGTGCAACAAAATACTTAAGCGGTCATGGGGATACTATAGGTGGCGTTATTGTAGGAAGTAAGGAAGTTACAGAGAAAATTAGAGAAGGAAGAAAAATTTTTGGTGGTGTAATTAGTCCTTTGAATGCTTTTCTAATTATTAGAGGTATTAAGACCCTACCCTTGCGCATGGAAAAACACTGTAGTAATGCTCAAAAAATAGCAGAGTTTCTAGCTGGACATCCCAAGATTGTTTCTGTTAGGTACCCGGGATTAGCTCTTCACCCTGACCACTTCGTTGCCGCACGCCAGTTTAAATGTTTTGGAGGAATGATCGGAGTTGAGATAACTGGAGGAACTAAGAAAATCGAAGAGTTTACAAGCCAGTTAAGAATATGCAAACCCTACACTAGCTTAGGAGACGTCTCAACTCTTTTAACATGGTATGAACAAGATGAAAATAGAGGAATTCCCGATGGTTACATAAGGATATCTGTAGGTATTGAAGACGCGGAAGATATCATATCTGACCTAGATCAAGCCCTAAAAGCTATATAGCTTTCAACATCCTTGAAATTCTATGTAAGTAAAGTTTTCTTACCTACTATCATTTTCTAATCCTTTGCCTAGCCGACATTAAGCCTACTCAGTAAAACCCTATTGTTCACGGTTTATTCCGAATCCCAAATCTGGAGGAGTAATAGAAGCTACCGATACCGTGGAATGTTAAGATAAGGTAACATTTAGGTAAGGAATAGAGAGAAAGAGACCGAACTTACTTCTCTAGGATTATGGGAGGAGCGTCGGTTCTTCCAATAATTTTTCTTTTAACCTTTAGGTAGTATATATAGTTACTTAGCGATACATCTGGAGGCACTCTATGATCGACCATGGGTATATAGCCTCCTTCTTCAATTAAAGGCGCAAGTCTGTTCAACTCCTTATCAATAGCCTTTGGACCCTCAATTAGAGCAAGCTTATTGACGCCGCCCATTAGAAGAACTTTTCTGCCGTATCTCCGTCTCAGCTCTATAGGATCCGTGTATTTTGCCTCTATTGGGAACATGCAGTTTATTCCAGCTTCTAACCACCCAGGTACTAATGCATCTATTTTACCGTCAGAATCAAGTATATTTATCCATACGCCATATTCTTTTAACACTTGAGTTACTTTTTTGTAACGAGGTACCATAAACTCTTCGAATAGCCTAACGGATATGAGTGGTCCCCTATTGTAACACATATCCTCCCACCAGGCAGCAAAATCTACCTTCACGTCTCTGAGAACTCTTCCGATGAGCTTTATCCATAGCTCCACTAGGGTATCCATCATCTCAGCTACCCAATCCGGATCCTTGTAGAAAGCTAGAGAGATGCCCTTGACTCCCATAAGATTCCTTAGCCATCCATAAAGACTTCCAACAAATATGCCTAAAGGATAATCTCTTTCTCGGTATATCTCCTTCATTTCGTCCCAGTCTAATGGTATCCTACCCGGCGTTTCTGGGTCAAAAAATCTTCGAATTCTCTCCCAATCATCTCGGTTTTTAAGTGGAGGCTTGATATACTGGGGAATACTGGACGTATACTTTTTCCTTATATACATTCCACCAAGACCGTCTCTAACCACTTCTTTATCATCATACTCCCTGATCACTTTACTAGGAGGTGGTGGCCATAAACCCATCCTTACGGGGATAAACTCTATTGTATCCCATCCTTCAAGTCCGAAAAATTTTTCAACATCCTGGTTTGTATGTAGGTGCTGGGGTAGTCCTTCTTTATGCCATCTATCTATAGTCTCATCCCAGTAGCCAAACTCGTAATCGGGTACTCTGTCCACCTCCTTGAACTCAAACACTCTCAGGAATCTTTCACGATGATTCATATTCTCAATCCAAAAAAGTATCACACTTATTCTTATTTATAATGACCCCCAAACTTAACGCATGTTGTCGCCATTTCAGGGATAGAAAAGGGATACAATATAATAATTATATATAGAGCAGTATATTTAGTTTAATGAAAAAATATGCAAAGTTTAACCCAAGTTCCAAATGTAAAGGTAAAATACGTACAATACATCTTCTATGCTAGTGCGGTACTAAGCATACTAGATGCTATTATTTCTTTAACTAATCCATTCATAAGGTACTATGCTGGTGCGAATGTACTACTCTGGGGGATAATATTCGCAGCAATAGACTTTTTTGTGGGCTGGTATCTAAACTCACTCAAACCTCTTAGCTGGTGGATAGCATTAGTACTCCTAGTATTAGGAGTAATAGGAGGTCTAATTGGCCTTACGAGACTCAGTATAATGTCGTTAATAAGTCTCCTCATAGCAGGGTACGGATTATACCTGTTATTGCAGCCTGATGTTCAAATGCTCTACTTGCATAGGATACAGTTTAATATATTCGGAGGAGGCCCATCACCTTACCCACAGCAATATTATCAACAACCCGCAGCACCTCAAGTACAGCAACCAGCTCCTGCTACCCAGCAACCTAAATGTCCTGTCTGTGGCTCGCCATTAGTATGGGTACAACAATATAGAAGATGGTATTGTACTAAATGTAACAAATATTACTAATAATTCTTTTTTAACTCTCATAATTTCGTTTCTATTTTTTAGCTTTACTGGATCTATACTTATCATTAGAATCTTGCTTCCTCAACGTTGACTATTACGCTGAATAGTCTTGCTCCTCTATAAAATTCTACAAGGAGATAGTCACCAACTCTTTTGCTCCTTAGGATTCTCCTAAGATCATTGATATTATTTACAGGAATTTTATCAATACTAATTATTACGTCTCCTCTCTGAAGCCCTGCTCTATCAGCTGGAGATCCTCTAACCACGCCCATTATCACTACTCCATTTTTTACGGGAATACCTAGATGAACAGCTAAGGATGATTCTAATGTGGCACCATAAATTCCGATCCATGGACGTATAATTCTACCATATTCGATAAGTTGCCTTGTGAAGTACTTTACTTCATTTATAGGTATAGCGAAACCTATGCCTTGGGCAAACGGTATCATCGCGGTAGTAATTCCTATGATCTTTCCGTCCAGATCAACAAGTGGTCCACCACTATTTCCTGGATTTATCGCAGCATCGATTTGTATAAGATTCTCAAATATCCTACCACCAGCTCTTATAGTCCTATTAAGCCCACTAATAATTCCAAATGTTAACGTTGGTCCCCCTAATATATGTCCAAATGGGTTTCCTACAGTTATAATGAATTGCCCAACATGTAACCTATCTGAATCTCCTAGTTCTCCAGGTTCAACTCTACCTTCTATCTTCAGCAATGCTATATCCGAGATATAATCCATACCCACGATCCTAGCTGGTAGGGTTTCACCGTTAGGAAGCGTTACATGGATTTGCTCAAATCCCGATATAACATGGGCATTCGTAACTATCAAACCGTTACTATCTACAATTACTCCTGAACCTATTCCTTCTATAGGCTGAGAAATAAAGAAGAATTCGAAAATCCTCATGGTGTGTATACTTACCACACTTTTGACAACTTTGTTATAGGCTAGGATAACCTTCTCCTGTAAATCCATAACGATCAGTAGTTATCTAATTCAGACCTTTAAGTTAAGTATTACCGTTTATTGTCCTCCCTTTATAAAGAGAAATATGTAAAGTACAGCATAATTCCTAAATATTCTGTTTAAAAGCATGTTTACTCTAGAAGAAAACCCTATTTTTTTAAAAGAAGCTGGGAGGGGGAAACAACCAGTTAACATCTTTCCTTGGAATCCCCTTTCTTTAAAGATTTTGACAACAGACTTTAAATCTAAGCTATCTTCGTATAGTATTATTCTAAGCTTCTTATTAAGCCTAAAAATCACTTTACCTTCAGGAACGTCCATCATCTTCCTGTAAAATTTAAGGAGATTTTTATTGAAAATGCTGAACAGAAATGCTCCTTCTCGCTTAAGTACTCTAGAGCATTCATTCACAACCCGCTCCTTATCTATGAAATGGTCAAACGCTAACGTGCATATAATATTGTCGAAAGCATTATTCCGAACGGGTATTCTCTCAGCGTCCGCATTTATCACATCAATAAAGGCATCCTTTTTGACACTGCGAGTCTTATCTTTTAATACACTTAGCATACCGGTACTGATATCTATAGCGACAATGTAGCTCTGTTCGTAGGATAATCTTAAGGTATACCTACCCGTTCCACAGCCCAAATCCAGGATTCTTTTCTTTAAATAACCAATTATCTCCTTTAGACAATCCTCTTCTAAGCTCTCGATTTTTCTCGTTAAGGCAAGTCCCCTATCATAAAATTTGCTCATAAGATCGTATGCTATCTTTATCTCTCTTTTCTCTATAAAATCACTTTTCATCAATATACACTATTACGCTAGATCCTGAATATCCTTCAACTTATACAGTATGTTACCTAGACTAGACATAATGCTCCTACATTCCTCTTTAGTGACTAGACAATCTAAAGTATTTCTTAGCAACTTAATCCTCTCAAAATAGTTCATGTTATATCCTTGGATTTCATCTTTGATAATGTTTTTGACAATCTCCTTTTGGTACGTCGCTATCTCCTGTACGAAATGCTGTAGTCCACAGTTATGTCTTTCTGTGCTTGTGCTACTCGCTATCTCTTCTCCCAAATCACCTATCTCTTCCAAATCTCTGGCAAGTAACCTGTAATCAAGAAGAACTAGTCTCTCCTCACCAGATATTAACGGATTTACCATCTTGGATCTTATCGTCCTCACGGTAAGGAAATATATCCTGTCCAAATTATCATCTCTTCTTTTTACGCTCTCAGCCAGGTTAACATTGCCATCTTCGAAAGCTTTAACGGCATCAGTATACATACTTCTAGATATAGAATCCATTCTATAGAGGAGAGATTCTAAGTCATAGTCGCTTGTAGTAAAACATTGTAGAACTATCTTTCTTTTCGTCTCCTCGACTATCTCCATACCTATTAATATTTTTTGGAGATGCTCGATCATTGAAACCACCCTCCCCACATCATGCCCCTTAATGTCTATTTCTATCACCTCGAAGCCACGAAGATACGCAGCAACAATATTGCGCTTTAATAGTGGACTAACAATTATCCTTTTCACTTTCTGCTCATGGCATTTGGTCTCTAGAGGTGTTATTTCTAACACGCCATCCTCTCTAAACTCCAAGTTTAGCATCCTAGTTTTATCTATATTATATTCTTTAACCCATTTTTTTGGCAACGCAACGTAGTAGCTACCTCCAATCTTCACGATATTTCTAATACACATGTTAAACTCATTAAACAATTAAACTACATTAGAATATGTTTAACTCTATTCCTCTATCTAGGAGATATTATTAGTATAGGAATCAGATGAAATACTTTTACTCTATTCATTATTGAACGTTTATAAGGCTTAACAAGATACTTAATCATGGCTTTTCACATGGATAATAAAGCGGAGATTTCTAGGATTGAAGATATTAATATAGAGGGAGTAGGACGTATTACTCTAAAAAAGCTTGTAAATGCTGGATATAGTATTGAACTACTAGTAACATTACCTCCTCAAGTTATCGCCCGTGAAGCTAAGATTAATGTAAAGAAAGCTATTCTTATCAGCGAATACGTCAGAAAAGCTTACTTTGGAGAGGTAAAAAATTTTGTGACGGCAAAAGAACTTATGGATAGGAGAAAAAATGTTCTTAGAATCTCCACTGGTAGTAATACACTAGATGAACTTTTCCTTGGCGGTGTTGAGACTCAGGCTATCACAGAGTTTATCGGCGAGTTTGGCGCTGGCAAGACCCAGCTCTGCCACCAGCTTGCTGTGATGGTTCAGCTGCCCGTGGAGAAGGGAGGCCTAGAGGCAAAGGCACTATACATAGATGCCGAAGGCACCTTCAGGCCAGAACGAATAATACAAATAGCAAAATACAGAGGAATACAACCAGAACAAGCACTAGAAAACATAATATATGCTAGGGCATACAAT
>Ga0209410_1001387_pt1 | contig 11720 bp, 8 predicted proteins | sample Mar14436cmmetaG_FD_184135 | JGI IMG/M metagenome (GOLD analysis project Ga0209410, IMG submission 184135) | Marine hydrothermal vent microbial communities from Guaymas Basin, Gulf of California to study Microbial Dark Matter (Phase II) - Marker... ... | reverse complement strand
GGTGCTGCTGACCAAAACAAGATCTTTATATTGGCAATACCCCTTCTCAAAAATGGCCTTGCTGCTACAAGTGCACCTGACATGGCCACAAAAAGCCCTGTAGCCCTGACAATAAATGAATCTATAGGGGTAAATCCCATCATAACTGGTGTGAATATGACACCCCCACCAACGCCTGCCAGCACAGCGAAGATGCCTATGATTATGCACACAATAAGGAATATAAAGAAAAACAATACTGGATTCATCCCTGTTGTTTGTTGTGCTACCTCTGCTGCATAGGCTGTGACTGCACTAAAAATTAGAATCAGAAATATCAAAAATCCTTTCTTAATCATCTGACATTTCCTCCTGTTTTTCTTTTTGAACTTACTCAAAAAGTGTGCCAATTAAAAAGTTATAAGAATACATCAAATCAATAGACAGACGTCAAACATTTGTGGACACACTTCTGTTAAGTGTCTACAAAAAGGAGACAAGATAATTTTATCATTACAAAATTAAAAAATTTACCAATGTCACTTTTTTGTTAGCACATCTTTTGAATTAAATAGAGAAAAAACAAAAGCCCAAGGCTTTTGGGCCAAACCAATTTGTGTTAAAATAATTATAGTGCGTAGAAAAGGCTTCTTGGTTATCGTTGGTTTGTGTATTTGTGTGGTTCTTATAATTGCATTCTTTTTTGGTCTGTATTCTGCAAGGGATTTAAGGAGGATTGTAAGTGAACAGTTTAATGGACAGCAACTTATTTTGGCCCGTCAAGCAGCGCATGAGATAGAGAACAGCCTAAATTATGCTATGCAGGAATTGATATCTATTAGATATATTGTTCAACATGGTATGCCTATTTCTAAAACATTATTAGAGGGGGTCTATGAACGTGTAAAAGAAAAAGGTATAGATAGTGTGGGGATAGTAGATATAAATGGTAAGACCTTGATAAGTGCAGGAAGAGACTTAATCAAAAACCTTTCCTCTTTGTTTCAGAAAAAAAGACTAACTGGTCCCTTTTTGCATTTTTTGACACTAAAGAAAAATCAAATTTTGGTTTTGGCTTGTCCTTTAACTGAAGATAAAATAGCAGTCTTTTTGGTAGATGTCTACAAATTGGTAAAGGGCCATGTAGATAAGATTCGTTCTGGCAAGACCGGCTATGCATGGGTAATTGACCAAAATGGACATTTCATCTTTCACCCTATCAAGAAATTTGTAGGAAAGAATGCATTTAAGGCAAGGCATGAGGAAGCTCCATATTTTCCTTTTAGAAAGATAGATATACTACAGAAAAAGATGCTTAATGGGGAAGAAGGTACAGGAGAATATGCTTCCCTATGGCATGGAGAAACAAAAAAATACTTTAATAAACTTATAGCCTATACACCTATACACCTACCTTATACATCAACTATATGGTCTGTGGCTGTTTGTGCTCCAGAACAGGAGGTAAATGCTGTTATCCATAGGGCTTACCTTAGGCACTTCTTTTTGCAAGGTGCGGTAATCTTTGCATTATTATTAGTAGGTCTTTTTTTGCTTATCTCTGAAAGAAGATTTAGTAATTTATTAAAAGAAGAAGTGGCCAGAAAAACAGAAATTCTGAAAAAATCAGAAAAAAGATACAGACTCCTTATAGAGGGGGCAGATGACTTGATTTTTACCTTAGATTTAAATGGAAGGCTTATTTCTGCAAATAAGGCGACTTTAAGCTTTTTCTCAAAAGATAAGGATATCTTGGGTATGGATTTTAGGATGCTTTTTCATTGGTCAGAACAGCAGAGTAAAGGGGTTCTAGAACAACTCTCCCGTGGGCAAACTGTAAATATGGAACATACAATTGAGGTAAATAATCAAAAATATTGGTTAAATACAAAGTTTATGCCCCTTAATCTAGGAGATATTAAAGAGATCTTGTGTATTGCTAGGGATATCACAGAGATTAAACAGGCAGAGGAACAATTGGTAAATGCTGAAAAATTGGCCTCCATAGGCACATTGGCTGCAGGGGTTGCTCATGAAATCAATAATCCACTGGGCATCATTATTGGTTTTTGTAATCTACTTATGGAAAATACACCCAAAGAATCACAGTCATATAAAGACCTTAAGACCATAGAAAAACATGCCTTACACTGTAAGAATATTGTAGAAAACTTACTAAATTTTGCACGGACAAAGGGTGATGGGTATAAAATAGCAGATGTAAATAAAAGTTTGGAGGGTCTTTTAAACATTGTCAAACATACCTTAGAGTTAAATAATATTGAACTTCACACAGACTTTGCCAAAAATTTACCGCTAGTAAGGGGGGATGAACAGGAACTGCAACAAGTATTTTTGAACCTTATTACAAATGCTATGGATGCCATGGACAGCAAAGGGAGGCTTTTTATTAGTACAAAGTTTAATCCAGATACAAGGTGTGTAGAGATATCATTTCAGGATACAGGTTGTGGTATTAAAGAGGAATTAATAGAAAGAATTTTTGACCCATTTTTTACTACCAAAGAAAAAGGGACAGGCCTTGGTCTTTCCATTAGCTATGGGATTGTAAAAAAATATGGTGGGAGAATTATTTGTAAAAATCAAAAGAAAGGGGTAACATTTATTATTAGTCTACCCTTGGCTGAGGAATAAGGAGATGTTAGGTAAAATCTTGATCATAGATGATGAGATAGACATGCTTTCCTTGCTAAAAAGGATTATTGAGGGCAAGACAGATTATGAGGTAACAGTTACCCCTGAACCAAAGAGGGCGGTAAGTCTTATTCAAGATACCTACTTTGATCTAGTGCTTTTAGATTTGAAGATGCCTGGTATGAGTGGGATGGAGGTGCTAAGGAAAATAAAGGAAATAGAGCCTGATACTGCTGTAATTATCATTACTGCCTATGGAACAATAGAATCTGCTGTAGAAGCCATGAAGATTGGGGCTATTGATTTTATTACAAAGCCATTTAAACCGGAGCAGATTCTTCTTACTATCCAAAGGACCATGGATTTACAAAAGTTAAAGAGGGAAAATAAGGCATTAAAAGAGGAATTGGCCAAGGAAAAGGAGGTTGATTTTATTATAGGAAAAAGCAAGGTTATGCAATCTATTTACAGATACATCCTCCAAGTGGCAAAGACATCAGCTACAGTAGTTATTAGTGGGGAAAGTGGTACTGGTAAAGAGCTTGTAGCCAGGGCCTTGCACCGTCATAGTCTGCGCAGTGATAAACCATTTGTCCCTGTAAACTGTAGTGCCATCCCTGAAACCTTGATTGAGAGTGAGTTTTTTGGACATGTAAGAGGTGCCTTTTCTGGAGCAATTAGAGATAAAATTGGACTAGTAGAAGAGGCCAATGGTGGGACACTCTTTCTGGATGAAGTAAGTGATTTAAACCTACTTATGCAAACAAAGCTTTTGCGTTTTTTACAAGATGGTGAGTTTCGCCCCGTTGGTAGCACAAAGAATAAGAAGGCAGATACACGTATCATTGCCGCTACAAATAGGGATTTGTTAGAACTAGTAAAACAGGGAAGATTTAGAGAAGACCTGTATTATCGACTTAATGTGATTAGTATCCACTTGCCTCCATTAAGGGAGAGGAGGGAAGACATCCCTATTTTGGCACACTATTTTTTGGAAAAGTATGCAAAAGCAAATAATAAGTCTATTAAGGGATTTTCACAAGCTGCCATGTCAAAATTAATGACAAGAGATTGGCCGGGCAATATAAGGGAATTACAAAATGTGATTGAGAGGGCAGTGATTATCTGTCAAGGAGAATATATCCAAGCATCAGAGATTGACCCCATGACCTCTTTACAATCTGAAAGTTCTACTGAAGAGATATGGAGTATACCATTCAAAAAGGCAAAACGCCAAATATTGGTAGATTTTTATCATCAATATTTAAGCTATGTGTTAAGACAATGTAAAGGCAATGTCTCTGAAGCCGCAAAGATATGTGGTGTGAAGAGGCAGTATCTTCACCGTCTAATGAAGATTGCCAATCTTAAATCTTCTTCATTTCGCGATTAAACTATGAATTATTCAGTAATGTCATCTGGGTGGTATTCCTCTGAATAGATGTCTATCAATTCTGCCATATGTTCTATGGCCTCCAATAATTCAGCCCAGCTAGGGTTCACATTTTTTAAAATCCCCATGCTTACGAGCAATCTTGTAGCCTGACTATAAAATTCCTTGATCTGTTTTTCCTCTTGAGAGTTAATCATCTTTTACTCCTTATAATAACCTTCCTATTAAATTTGTAAAATCAACCAGTCTACATGCATATGCCCACTCATTATCATACCATGATAGAACCTTAACAACCCTTTTTTGCAATACCATGGTTGAAACTGCATCTACAATGGCAGAATGTGAATTTCCTATTATGTCGCTAGAGACTATTCTATCATCGGTTACTTCAAGTATACCCTTCATCCTTTCTTTTGAATACATCCTTAGGGTGTTGTTTATCTCTTCTGCTGTTACCTCCTTTCTAAGAATGGCTACAATATCAGTTACAGAACCACAGATTATAGGTACCCTCATGGCCAGACCTGCCATCTTTCCTTTTAGCTCTGGCAAAACTTGTTCAGTGGCTATAGTTGCCCCAGTAGTAGTAGGGATGATTGAAACACCAGCTGCCCTTGCCCGACGAAGCCTTTTGCCAAAGGAGTCAACAAGGGCTTGCCCTGCGGTATAGGCATGGATAGCAGTTATGATTAAGCTTTCAATACCGAATGAATCATTCAGCACCTTAGCTACAGGCGCTAGAGAATTTGTAGTACAGGAGGCCAAAGAGATGATGTTGTGTTTTTCTGGATTGTAGATATCTTCATTTACTCCCAATACAACAGTTGCATCTGCATTTTTATAAGGGGCACTGATAATTACCTTTTTTGCCCCTGCCTTAAGATGCCTTTCTGCTGCCTCCTTGTCTGTAAAACAGCCTGTACATTCAACTACTACATCGATATCCAACCTTTTCCATGGCAGGGCTTCGGGGTCTCTTTCCCTTGTAATAATGATGTTTTTCCCATCTACAATTAGAGAGTTATTTTCATAGCTAACATTACCCTTGTATTTGCGATAAACAGAATCATACTTAAATAGATAGGCTGCCGCCTCAGGGGTTGCCATAAGGTCATTTATAACAACCACCTCTATATCTTTGTATTCCATTGCCCTCCTTAAAAAGCAACGTCCAATCCTACCAAATCCGTTTATAGCTACCTTTATACTCATAACCTTTTTATACTTTATAGTTAGCAAAATTTATACCAGCTAGTCTTATATTAAAGGCATGATAATTGCATTTATAATTTTATAAATTTATAAAAGGAGGTAGATATGAAGGTAGGAGAGATAATGACTGATAAGGTAGAGTATATAGACCATGATGCAAATATTTATGAGGCTATAGAGAAAATGGTTGATAAGAGAATCAGATCTTTAGTTGTAAGGCCAAAAGATGAAAGGGATGTCTATGGAGTTATAACAGTAAGGGATATAGTCTTTAAGGTTATAAAGAAAAATCTTGATCTAAATAAGGTAAAGGTAGAAGATATTGCATCAAAGCCATTAATCTGTGTTGATGAGGAGATGGAGATGGAGCACGTTGTGAAACTAATGGAAAAGTTTAATATTGCAAGGATCTTTGTAACCAGAGGGAGGAAAGTAATTGGGGTTGTTGCTTTACTAGATGTTATAGTTAGTAGATTGATTATGAAAAAATAAGTCTTGGTGTTAAAGTTGTTGCCTCACTAGATGTGTGGCAGCTATTTTAACTTGACATTTCAACACAATTTTGTGTTAAAATGTTTTTAAATTATGTTAGAAAAATTATTTCAACCAAAATCAGTAGCTGTTGTAGGTGCTTCTGCTCATGAAGGCAAAATTGGTCATATTCTTGTTCAAAATTTATTGCAGTACAATTTTAAAGGAAAAATTTTTCCTATTAATCCAAAAGTTTCTGAAATTCTTGGTTTAAAAGTTTATCCAAGTCTTATAGATGTTCCTGAAAAGATAGATTTGGCTGTTATTGCAGTGCGTCCACCAGATGTATTGGAGACTATAAAAATCTGTGGGGAAAAGGGTATTCCTGCAGCTATAGTAATTTCTGCTGGCTTTAAAGAAGCAGGCCCAGAAGGGGCACGCCTTGAGGAAGAATTAAAAAGATTGGCAAAAGAAAATTGTGTACGTGTTCTTGGCCCAAATTGTTTAGGATTAATAGATACTTATAGCTGTCTAAATGCCTCTTTCGCAAATGGTATGCCAGAAAAGGGAGAAATTGGATTTTTCTCTCAATCAGGGGCTATGTGTATTGCAGTATTAGATTGGACTTTAGGAGAAAAAATAGGTTTTTCAAAATTTATTAGCCTTGGTAATAAAGCTGATATATCAGAAATAGATATGCTTATTGCTTTAGGAGAAGATGAAAAAACAAAGGTTATTTTAGGGTATCTTGAAGGTATAGAGAATGGACATACTTTTATTCAAGTAGCTACAGAAGTATCAAAGAAAAAACCTATCATTCTTATAAAGGCAGGTGTAACTTCAGCTGGCGCTAAAGCAGTTTCTTCTCATACAGGTTCATTAGCAGGTTCAGAAGCTGCTTATAAAGCTGCTTTTAAACAAAGTGGTATTATCAGAGCTAGAACAATTGATGAACTTTTTAATTATGCTTTAGCTTTTGTTCGACAACCTTTACCAAAAGGGCCAAAAGTAGCAATTCTCACTAATTCTGGAGGGCCTGGGATTGTGGCTGCTGATGCCTGTGATCAGTCTGCATTACAATTAGCTAGACTTAAAGTAGAGACTATAGAAAAATTGAGGAGTTTTTTGCCTCCAATGGCTTCTTTTTTTAATCCAGTAGATATTTTAGGAGATGCTCATTTTGATCGTTATGAAAAGGCTTTAAAAATATTGGTAGAAGATGAGAATGTAGATGCAATTTTAGTGCTTTTAACACCTACTGCTACAATAGAGGTAAAAGAAACAGCAAAAGTTATTGTGACATATTCAAAAAATACTACTAAGCCCATTCTTTGCTCTTTTATGGGAAAAAATCAGGTAGAAAAGGGGATAAAATTTTTAAAAAAACACGGTATACCTAATTATTTTTGTCCAGAGGATGCAGTAAGTGCTTTAGAAAAAATGTGGCTTAGAAAACATTGGCTTTCACAACCCTTACCTCAATATTCACAAATTATGGCTGATCGTAGTCGTGTAAAATATCTTCTGGAGATGGCAAAGAGAGAAGGTAGATTTCATCTTACAGAAACCGAAGCAAAGGAAGTACTTAAAGCATATAGATTTAATCTACCTAAAACAAAATTAGCAAGAACAAAAGAAGAAGCAGTAAAATCTGCTAAAGAGATTGGTTTCCCTGTAGTATTGAAGATTGTTTCCCCTGATATTTCTCATAAAACAGATGTTGGAGGTGTTATTTTAAATCTTGAAACCCCTCAAGCAGTGGAAGAGGCCTTTACTGAAATGATGGTGAAAGTAAAAGAAAGGCAACCAAAGGCAGTGATTTATGGTGTATCTGTGCAGGAAATGGTCCAAGGGGCAAAGGAAACCATTATTGGGTTTACTCATGACCCACAATTTGGTCCTTTGCTTATGTTCGGACTTGGTGGTATTTATGTTGAGGTATTAAAGGATGTAACCTTTCGAATAGCACCTATAGATAAAAGAGAAGCTATGGAGATGATAAGAGAAGTTAAGGCCTATCCTTTGTTAAGGGGAATGAGGGGTGAGCCACCAGCAGATATATCAGCCTTAGTAAATGGTATACTTGCCCTTTCTCAGCTTGCTCTTGATTTTCCAGAAATTCTTGAGATAGAAATTAATCCTTTTTTAGTTAAATCAGCTGGCCAGGGCGCTATCGCTGTTGATGCCCGGCTGACTATAAAAAAGGAGTAAAAAAATGAAGATAATTTATATTGGTTCAACTATCCCATTTTCAGGTAAGGGACTCATTACCTTAGGAGTAGGAAAGTATTTTCTTGAAAAGGGGCTTAAACTTGGTTACTTTAAACCACTTGGCAAAGTTCCTTTACGGGTAAAAAACAATATTATTACTGATAGAGTTGCTTATTTCATTTATCAGAGTTTGGGACTTAAAGATGATTTATCATATTTATGTCCTGTTATTTTAGATTATGAGTTGACGGTAAAGGTTTTACGGGGGGAGATAGAAGAATTGATGTCAAAAGTGAAAAAGGCATTTGAAACCATTTCTACTGGAAAGGATATAGTTATAATTGGTGGGGCAGAAACAGTATGGTTAGGAAGTTTTTTAGGAATTTCTGGACTTGAAGTAATAAATACATTAAATGCAAAAGTTATCTTAGTTAATAAATATATAGGAGAGCCATTTTTAGATGGTATTACTGAAGTAAAAAAGGCATTAAAAGATAAACTTTGTGGGATAATATTAAACTGGGTAAAGGAGGAGCAAAAACGAGATATTGAAGAATTGATTGTTCCTTGGTTAGAGCAAAAAGGTATTTTAGTGTTGGGGCTTATTCCTTATGACAATCTTCTTAATGCTATAACAGTGGCTGAATTAAGCGAAAGGTTAGGAGGACAAGTCCTTTCAGGGCACGAAGGCCTTAACAAATTTATTCAGAATTATCTAATTGGTGGTATGGAGGTAAGTAGGTTTGTTGAATATATCCGCCGTTCGATTGACCCAGCTGTAATTGTAGGAGGAGACAGGGCAGATATTCAATTGGTAGCGATTGAGGAAGGGGCAAAATGTTTGGTGCTTACAGGTAATTTTATTCCTAATGAGATTATTCTCTCTAAGGCAGATCAAAAAAATGTACCAATTGTCCTTGTAAGAGATGACACTTATACAGTAGCTAAGAAAGTTCAAGATATTTCTGCTCGTTTGAGTTTAGAGGGGAAAGAGAAAGTGGAAAGAGGATTGGCACTTGTGCAAAAACATTTAAATTTTAAACAATTAGAACAGATTTTAGAATGAGTGAGTCATTTAGTGAATTTTTATTTTCTCAATTGGGAATAAAACCAGAGGAAAGGACTAGAATTTTAGCTAAAACAGAAGAGACAAAATTAACTCTCACAAAAATTTTAAAAAATATAGGAATTGAAGAAAAACGTTTAATGGAATTAATAGCAAAATATTTTGATATTCCTTTTTTAGAAAGGAAACATTATCCAAAAGAACCTTTAATTTTAGAAGAAATTTCTGTATCTTTTTTGAAAAGACATTGTATTTTGCCTATAAGACGGACAAGAGATGAAGTAATAATAGCTATTTCTGATCCTTTTAATCTTTCACTTATTACTAATCTCAAACAATATTTTCAGCCCTTAAAGGTAAAATTTTGTTTAGGATTATCAGAGGATATTCAAGAAGCTATTGATAGACTTTATGGGAATGAAAATGAGATTCAAGAGGCTATGGAAGAGGCAGAAAGTGAGATTAGGGAATGGGAAGAAGAAAACTTACGTGATATGGCTTTAGAAGCTCCGATTGTGCGATTAGTGAATATGATTATTACACGGGGTGTGGAAATGCGCGCTTCTGATATTCACTTTGAACCTTTTGAAAAAGAATTTAAAGTACGTTATCGAATTGATGGTATCCTTCATGAAGCAGAAACTCCACCAAAAAGATTGCAACCAGCTATTATTTCTCGAATTAAACTCATAGCAGGCATGAATATTGCAGAAAGACGTTTACCTCAAGATGGCAGAATTAAACTTAGATTAGGTGGGCAAGAAATAGATATTCGTGTTTCTACAGTGCCTACTATTTTTGGCGAAAGTGTGGTTTTACGATTGCTTTATCCAGAAGGTCGTGAATTTAAATTAGATACACTTGGTTTAAATTTAAGAGATTTTAATCTTCTTCAGGAAAAAATTTATTATCCACATGGTATTATTCTTGTTACAGGTCCAACAGGTTCAGGTAAGACTACTACTCTTTATGCAATTTTAAAAGAGATTAAATCACCTGAAAAAAAGATTATTACTGTAGAGGATCCTGTTGAGTATCAGATTGAAGGCATTAATCAAATTCAAGTAAGGCATGATTTAGATTTAAATTTTGCTAAGGTACTTCGTTCTATTGTAAGACAGGATCCGGATGTGCTGCTTATTGGTGAGATTAGAGATACTGAAACAGCAGAGATTGCCATTCAATCTGCCCTCACTGGACATTTGGTTTTTTCTACTCTTCATACAAATGATGCTCCTACTGCAATTACTAGATTAATAGATTTGCAAGTAGAACCTTATCTGATTTCTTCTTCAATTCTTTTAGTAATTGCTCAAAGGTTAGTAAGGGTGCTTTGCCCTCATTGTAAAGTGCCATTTGAACCAGAAAAAGCTCTTGTTAAAAGAATGATCAGTTATTTTCCGCCTCAATTTCAAACTCAGATTGATTGGAAAAATTTAGTGCTTTATCGAAGTGTTGGCTGTGAAGAGTGTGCTTATACTGGTTATAGAGGACGTATAGGTATTTTTGAAGTAATGGAGATAAGTGAAAGGATTCGTTCTCTTATCATTGAAGGGGCAGATGCAGATACTATTCGTCAAAGGGCTATTGCTGAAGGTATGACTACAATGACAGTAGATGGTTTACAAAAAGTTATTAGCGGTATTACTACACTAGAAGAGGTTTTAAGAGTTACAAGATTATAATGGCTACCTTTAAATATCAAGCGAGGACCATTTCTGGTCAATTAGTTAAAGGGTTCATTGAAGCAAAAGAAGAAAAGGAAGCAATTCGCCGTTTAAAAGAACGTCAGCTTATTCCAGTAAAAATTTACATTGCTAAGAGAAAAAAAATACGCATTAGTTCACAAAAAATTATTGATTTTACCATAGATTTAAAAGATTTACTTGAGGGTGGTCTTTCTCTTGATCGAGCATTGGAAATGCTTATGAATTCAGCAGAAAAGCTTGAAATGAAACATCTTATTGCTGATTTGCTTGAGTCAGTAAAGGCAGGAAAAAGTTTTTCTGAGGCTTTAAGCCAACATCATTCAGTATTTGGTCGCTTCTATATTCAAATGATAAGAGTAGGAGAAATGACAGGAAGTTTAACACAAGTGCTAAAATTAATAGGAGATTATTTAGAAGCACGCCAAAAACTTAAAGAAAATTTGATTTCAGTAGCTATTTATCCATCCATTTTACTTACAATTGGTATTATTTCGATTTTTATCTTATTAGGCTATGTTGTACCACGCTTTTCTCAAATTTTTTCTGAATTGCATCAAGAAGTTCCTATATTTATGAAATTTCTTTTAAAATTAGGTTATTTCTTAAATCATTATGGTTGGCTTTTTCCTTTTATTCTTATTCTCCTTTTTTTTATTTTAAAACGTTTGACTAATCATCCACATAGTCGTTATCGGATTCATGAGATGTTGTTAAAAGTGCCATATTTAAGAGAAATTATAATAAAGATTGAATTGATAAAATTTACAAGAACAATGGGGATACTACTTCATGCAGGTGTAGATATTTTAGAAGCAATTGAAATAGCAAAAGATGTAATGACAAATGAGATTTTGAAAAAAAACATTACTCAATTGAAACAAGAAGTAAGAAGTGGGAAAAATATAAGCTTATATTTTAAAAAAGAAATATTTCCACCTAAAATGAGCACAATTTTAGCAGTATCTGAAGAAACTGGGGATCTAGGTGGAGGATTTCTTAATGTAAACAAAAGTTTAGAAAG
>Ga0209410_1001386_pt1 | contig 11724 bp, 9 predicted proteins | sample Mar14436cmmetaG_FD_184135 | JGI IMG/M metagenome (GOLD analysis project Ga0209410, IMG submission 184135) | Marine hydrothermal vent microbial communities from Guaymas Basin, Gulf of California to study Microbial Dark Matter (Phase II) - Marker... ... | reverse complement strand
TCTTCCCCATACATTACCGTGGTGTACATCCATCAGAGGTACGGTTCACGCCACTCGATATGACCGAGGAGCTATCACTCGCTGAGATATTAGATAAACATCCAAAAGGCATCGAATACGGTCACCTCATCAAGTCGTGCAAATTCTATCCATTACTTGTAGACAACGATAACAAAGTGCTATCGTTCCCCCCCATAATAAACAGCCGTGACATTGGTGAAGTCACCCCCACCCACACATATCTATTCTGTGAAACCACAGGCACTAACCTCGAAATGGTGCTACTTGTGACCAACATCCTTGCAACCAACTTCGCCGACCGTGGTGCCCAGATATTACCTATCTCAATAGTCTATCCCGACGGCAAGAAGGTCAAAACCCCCCAGGATATCAGTGAACCCTGGGAATTATCACCCCACGAGGTACAAGAGCTGCTCGGCATCTCCTTAGATATGGACGAAATCCACTCCATCCTACGGGCCGCTAATTACAGGATCAAAGATGGCAAACTCTATCCCCCTCCCTGGCGTGCCGATATCATGAGTGTAGCCGATATAATCGAAGACATAGCAATACATCGTGGTTATAATACGTTTACACCATTGGGGTTGACAGATTTCACAGTAGGTCACTCCACTCCCATTGAGGAGCTCATCGAAGACATCCGTAACATCATGGTAGGGATAGGGTTTGAAGAGATACTCTCACATGTACTCACATCAAAAGATAACCTCATATACCGTATGAACCTACCCGAACGCAAAATCATAGAAATCGACAACGTCATGAGCTTATCCTATTCTGTTCTACGTGATACAATAATACCGTCACTGTTGGAGGTCGAATCCCTAAGCAGCAAATCACTATACCCACATAAGCTGTTCGAAGTAGGTGAAGTCGTAATTTATGATCCAGGTTCACCTGAATACTCACGTACAGTGAACCATCTCGCTGCAATAGTGGCACACCCGCAAGCAAACTTCTCCGAAACACACAGCTATCTAAATGCACTATTTCATCAACTTAACCTCACCTACAAAATAGAGCCCACCTCACACCCTTCCTACATCCCAGGTAGGGTAGCCAAGATTCTCGTCAATAACCACGAAATCGGCATCATCGGCGAACTACACCCAGAGGTACTCACCCGCTGGAACATCAAAGTACCCGTAACAGCATTTGAGATAGAAATAGATGCTATCGGTTGATCACTTCATCAAAGATTGACACCAACTCACCCACCACATGTGTCACATGGAACCTCTCAATCGTATCCCTCCATAGGTAATCACCCGAGTAGAACGCATTATAATACTTTAGTATCAACCGTTTTATCCCATCGATATCGTCTGGCTCCACACCCTCACCTATACCATACTTTTCAACCAACTCACGTGCCCTCACCCCTTTCGGTGCTACCGCTATAACTGGATGCGGCATACCCATATATTCGAACAACTTACATGTGATCATAAAATGTGGCTCATACTTACCCACAAGCAACAACAGCAGCACACTATTCTCATAGAACCCTTTAATCCTATGATATGGCACATACGCATGGTGTTTAATATACGGTCGTTGAGGTAACGGTATCTCCAGATGTCCCACAAAGTTAACTTCTATTTTATCGCTATCTATTTTACCCTCATCTATCAACTCATCGATCCCCTTAATAAATGTGTATGGGGGTGCCAATTTACGTACCAACCCCGGATAGAGTATGGAGAACTTCTCCGTTTTCGGTACTATGGTCATATCATATGGTGTAGGTACTACCTCCACCTTATCGTATCCATTAACATACTTACGAAAAGTCTCATCCAACACCACAATACGGTCGCTCACCCCATACACCCAACGTTTAACCCAGTTATTGCTTACCCATGGGTCACGCAAGTCTATCACCAACGGCACCCCGGTCAGCGTTTTCAGGATTGCCCCTATTATGAGGTCAGTCACTGGTGGTGATGTTGCAAATATCAGCTCTATCCTTTTGCGTTTGATCACCTCATACCCCTTGTAGATTGCAAACGGTATCCACCCCATCTCCTTTTCTATCCATCGCAATGATTTAGGTCTCGCCTTACCGCCCGTAAGTTGCCTAACCCCCAAAACCCTCAGTATCCGCAGCAGGTCAAGCGATTCAGTAAAACACACATCCTTAACAACAAGCAACGAACCATCATACGCATAGTAAGCACCAGGTTTGGGTGTCAAAACCACCGGTTCGTACCCATATTCAGGAAGGTATTTCTCAAACCTCACCACCCTATGTACACCTGATAACCCCAACGGCGGGTGATAGTAAGCGATCAACAACACCCTATGCATCACCTTGTAACCGCGAGCTTACCCCGTACCCATCGTCCATCAGCCAACTTAACCACAACTTGATAAACTCCCACCGGTATAGCAGCTAACCCCCTTACATGTATTATGTGGGAATCACCCTCTCCAGCAACCGAATATATCAACCTCCCACTCAACGTGTATAGATACATGGTTTGCCACACATAAGGTGTGACAACCGTCACCCCACTGTGTTTACCCACAACAAAAGGATTAGGATATATCTCAATTTTCTCAACCTCCCATGTAGGTGACAACGTAACCTTTGATATACCCCCACGTGTAGGTATCCACATCGAAAACCTCTCATTATCCCATATGATATCACGTGTAAAGTCCACATATTCCGAAGCCACCAACCCATCACCTGTCGTGTAATTAATGAGTTCACCCGAACCTGGGTTAAGTACACTTACACCCTCCATGTTAACCAGCATCCATATTCTACCTTCCCAATCTTCCTCCAACGCCAGTATGTCATTACTCGGCAGCTCACTATTAGCTGATGTATACTCATCGATCACCTTACCATCCCTTATCCGGAATACACCCGCACGTGTAGCCACCCATATGTCACCAACCCTATCACATATGATATCCGTAACCCATGTAGTAGGTAGCAGGTCACTTAGCACTTCAAGCTCACCATCCTCATGTATACATGCAATACCATACATGTGGCTACCTACCCACACATTTCCGTAACGATCTCTGGCAAACGCCCCCGGTGTAACAAATTGCCATGTGTTGATAACCGAATCATCCACAATCTCAAAGATATACCCACCATTTGTACCCACCCACACGTGATCGTTCGCATCCACATACATACCCCAGACTATATTTGAGCCACCCCCCGGTAAATAGACCTTTTTTAAAGTATCGCTTTCCGGGATATACTTTGCCAACCCCACATCGCCACCCCAAAAGCTTATCCATAAATTACCTTTACTATCGCTCACGATATACCTTGCACGCTTAATCGCCTCCTCTCCCTCAAGATAATGTGCATAATACCATTCACCCTCTACCTCATATATTCGGGTGATGGCAGGCTCCCATGCCGTAAAATGTACTGCCCATATGTCACCATTCGGTGTCAACGCTATACTGCTGGTGATATTGCTTACCATCGATGTGGGAAAACTATCCTTCAACAACGTATCCATCGTCCAAGCCACCAACCCACATTTGAAACTACCCACCCATACCACACTATCTAAAATTACCAAATGTCCCTGCCCCCTCGGTGCATAAAGTAATGGCGTAAGTGATGGCCACCATGTACCATTCCACTTTTTAACCCCCCACCTTGTAGAAGCCAACAGCAAAGTATCACCCTTACAGAAATCGAACACTTCCGGATATGCGTTCACGAGTTGCGACCTCCCCCCTACATACATCACTATCCCAGAATCTGTCCCTATCCACAAGGTATCATCACACCACTCTAATGCCGTAATCCCAGCCTCCCTAACTTCACCCGGTAGATCCGTCTTCGGTATCACACGCCAGCTGCCAGCTTCAACATCCGTCACACCGATACCATTTTCTGTACAGAACCACAACGAGTCATCATGATAATAAACCCGTAATACTTTATTACCCAACGTCACGGGTAGGTTCCAATAACTTACCCTCTCAATATCAGCTAAATTAGCAGTAAGCTCCAACACCGTCACAGGTGCATCATCCTCAGTAGCTATCCACACTCTTCTACCTACTACTGCCATCGAAGAGAACCTGTCACTCTCTGGTAACCCCTGTGCATTCGTGTAACTGTATGATATACCATGTGTGAATATCACCAACCCTTCACTACGTGTAAGACACCACACTCCAACTGAATCCACAAATATATCCTGTACGTTATTTTCGGTAAGCCCATCCACATTTGTCAACCGTTGTAACTCCTCCGTATCTGGGTTGTAGATTACCACACCACCATCAGTTGCCGCATAAATACAAGGTTCGTAGTAAAAAATATCATTCACTTTATAAGTAGATAGGAAACTCTCCCATACGATCCCCAATACAAACAATATCATTTACCTACCTTCCTACGTATGAACTCTATCACCTGCTCCTTGTTCCCTTTAAACCTCACGTACATACCACGAAAGTTTTCCAACCTATTGGGTTTATCAAACGGGCTCAACAATACACCATATTTATCGACATAGTAGCTTTTGATCGACTCCCAGCCCCTGAATTGTGTCACAAAGAACCCCTTTTTATACACACCCCTATCGTTCATCACATAGGTGGTTGGCAAAAAATACGGTAATATATTTACAACCAGCAAAAACATACCCAATAATGTCCACCACACCCCCCACGTATAGTAAAGACCGACCCCCAAAAACACAATAAAAGCTATTAGACACGCTGTCTTACGTGGCTCCTCTTTAGCGGGTAACGACCGCCATTCTATCATAACTTAAGTTTATCAAACTCAGGTTTCAACATCTCATACACCCTATCGAGTGCCACTGATATCACCTTTGTATCACCAATTACTGGCATAAAGTTGGTATCCCCCAACCACCTCGGTACAACATGCACATGTACATGGTCGACCACACCCGCACCCGCCACCTTACCCGAATTTATACCGATGTTGAACCCATGGGGATGCATCACCTTACGCAATATCTCCACAGAGGCTTGCACTAAACGTCCAACCTCCATCAGCTCCTCCGTGGTCAACTCTGTCAATTCACCCGTGTGCCGTATAGGTGCTACCATCAAATGTCCATTATTATAAGGAAATATATTCATGACAACAAAAGCCCGGTCACTACGATACAGTACATAGCTTTTGTCCATATTTTTGACCGCATCACAAAATATGCATCCCCCCTTACGTGGCCCCGCTATGTACTCTATACGCCAAGGTGCCCACAACCTATGTGGTACTGTTGTTAACAGCTTTTCCGTTGTCTTAAAATGCAACTTCGCTACCCTACCCAATGCGTGTTCACCCTTTGTTAAGACAAATTCTTTACCTATCAGCTCCACCTCTGTGGATGCACCCTTTGGCAACACTATTCCTTCACTTTCCGACAACTTATTTAATTGCTCCAAAAACGTAGCACGTGCCAAAAGTGATGCCAACATCACCGCAGGATCCTCCTCCCCATGTGGATGTATCACCAACGGTACCCCTTTCGGGAAATACGTTTTTATAAAATCTGGATCCGCAAACTGATCTATCACTATGCGGTCGCAGTCACCTACGTTGTTGAGTAACTTCATCACCACCCTACTATGTAGCCATGCCAAGATATGGTTGAGGTTAGGTGTCCTACTATAGAGCTTATTGTATTCCTTAGGTGTCAAGTAACATATCTCATGTACACACAATTTTTTAATCTCTTCACTCAAGTATATAGCCTGTACATCGGTTACTTTTTTGCTCTCCTTTATTGGTAGTTTCTCCACTTCCGATAGCTTCTCGTCATCCAAAAATACTGCCGCCACCGCCAACCCACCAAAGTAATCCCCTTTACCAGCTTCGTCGCTACCTATCCATCTCATTTCGTAACTATGTTTATAAGCTTTTTGGGTACCACGATGATACGTTTCACCTGCTTACCCATAATATGTTGCCGTATCTTAGGATGCTCCAGCGCCCTCTTACGTATATCGTCCTCTGTCACATCAAACGGTACCTGTAGACGTGCTCTAAGCTTACCATCAACCTGCACCGGTATCTCAATCTCCGGTAGGTATACTTTCGCTGGATCATACTGAGGCCAACTCGTATGGAAAATAGAGCCCTCACCCCCAATCCTATGCCATAACTCTTCCGCCAAATACGGTGCAAATGGTGCAATCAACTTCACCAACGTATAAAGCCCATAACCAAGCGTTTCATCCTTCTTAGACTTGTAGAACTCATTGACAAGCTCCATCAACGCCGCTATCGCAGTATTATAGTGGAAATGCTCAATATCCTCCGTAACCTTCTTAATCGTGTAGTTAATCTTACGCAACAATATACTATCATTTGCTGGTACATTCTTCGTGACTATATCTAAGTTCTCCGTCACAATCCTATAGACTCGATCAAGGAACCGTCGTGCACCTTCAACCACACGTTCGCTCCATATACCTTCTTTTTCTGGTGGCCCCAGAAACAGCACCCCCACACGTGCAACATCTGCACCTACCCGCTGCACGAGAGGTCTCACCGGTACAGCTGTACCCTTTGAAGATGACATCACCTTTCCGTCTTCATTCAATATCATACCCTGTGTGAACAACCGCAATGCAGGTTCACTCACCGGCGATATTCCTGCATCGTATAACACTTTTGTGATAAATCTGAAGTATATCAGGTGCCCGGTTGCATGCTCGATACCACCAATATATTGATCGATAGGCAACCACCTCTTCGCTACGTTAGGGTCAAATATCTCATTATCGTTATGTGGATCAGTGTATCGCAGTTGATACCATGATGAATCCACAAACGTATCCATAGTATCAGGGTCACGCTTTGCATCCCCTCCACACCGTGGACACTTTGTATTTATGAATTCAGGCACCGACTCAAGTGGCGATTTACCTTTAGGAGCGTAATCCACCACTTCAGGTAATCTCACCGGCAACTCTTCCTCCGGTACAGGTACCACACCACAACGTGGACAATGTATCATAGGGATTGGTGCACCCCAATAACGTTGCCGTGACACAAGCCAATCCCTAAGATGGAATTGCACCTCCCTACCTCCCAATCCCATAGCCTTAAGTTCATCCGCGACTGCTGAAATCCCCTCTTCCGATGTAAGCCCAGTAAACTTACCAGATTGTACCATCACCCCATACTCTTCATAAGCTTTATCGAGCGGTTCACTTAATTCACCATCCACAGGTTTAATCACCACCTTTATCGGTAACCCATACTTTTTAGCGAACTCAAAATCACGCTGATCATGTGCAGGTACACCCATTACGATACCTGTCCCATATGTAGCAAGCACATAATCACACACATAGATCGGAATACGTTCACCCGTAAAAGGATGCACCGCATACATACCTGTGAATACTCCTGTCTTTTCGCGTTCACGTGATGTACGCTCTATCTCCGAAATCCTGAGCGACCTCTCGATATATTGGTGAACTTCCTCGCTCAGGGGTAAACCCTCCAGTATCTCATGTTCTGGTGCTATCGCAATAAATGTCACCCCAAACACAGTATCCGCACGTGTTGTAAACACCGGTAACTGCTTATCGAACTCTGGTAACTTAAACACGATACGTACACCCTCACTCTTGCCGATCCAGTTTCGTTGCAGGTTTATCACCTCATCCGGCCATTTACCTTCGAGATACTTCAGATCATCCAGCAACCTCTCCGCATATGCGGTAATTTTGAAGAACCACTGTGTTAACTTACGTTTAACCACAACGCTGTTACAACGCCAACATCTGCCATCACTCACCTGCTCGTTAGCTAACACTGTTTGACAGTTTGGGCACCAATTCACATACGCAGGTTTACGATAGGCTAACCCCCTCTTGTAAAGCAGAAGGAATATCCATTGTGTCCATTTGTAATACTTCGGTTCGCATGTCAGTATCTCACGTGTCCAATCATAACTTATACCCATAAGCCGATAGCTTTCACGTGATATCTCAATATTCTTCATTGTCCAATCCCTTGGATGTATACCATGCCGTATTGCTGCATTCTCTGCGGGTAAGCCAAACGCATCCCAACCCACCGGATGTAACACCTGATACCCCTGCATCATTTTATACCGGGTTAACACATCACCCAACACATAGTTACGTAGATGCCCTATATGTAGGTCACCTGATGGATACGCGAACATCTCCAGCACATAGAATTTTCGGTCCGGATCCGGTCTATCCGTAGTTCTATAAATACCCTGTGCCTCCCACCACTTACGCCATCTATCCTCTATTTCATGAATCGGGTACATCGAATTCTAACTAAAACTACAAATTAAGGGTTGAAGTCAACCCACCACTTCTCACCTTTTGTGAGTTCACACAGTTTTACCACATTTTTACCAACCAATCTTGCATAATGTATCGCTTCACGATCTTTTGTGATATCCTCAAACCCTATCGAGTATGTAAACCCATATGGTGGGAATAGCATCCCCATATCGTTAAGTGTACCCATCAACCCCAATATAGTTTGCATCGCACCATCCTCCGTACCAGTTACAACTATGGCACCCACTTTACCATCGAGCAGCTTACCCTCATTCTCAAGCGCTGTTAGCCTATCTATGAGGTTCTTCATCATACCCGACATCGTGTACCAGTAGACTGGGGTGACGAAAATCAAGATATCTGCCTCGAGTATCTTTTCAAATATCCACACCATATCGTCACGCAAATCGTCCGATGTACATGTACGGCGGGTGCATTTTTTCGGATCTTCTGACCCACACCCCTTACATGGACGGATGTCGCAATCCACCAGATGTAAGATCTCCACTTCATAGCCACTTTCTTCTATGGTTTTAATCACCACACGAGCTAACTCCATGGTTATACCATCTTTATGAGGTGACCCATTTATAACAAGCGCTTTACCCATTGTCACCCCCCACTTTCACACTGATATTATCGATAAGCCTTGCCTTACCCAGATACGCCGCAATAGCTATAAGGGCTTCACCCTTTTCTAACCTCTCTATGGGGTTGAGCTCCTCTTTATCCACAATCTCGATATATTCCACCTTTATCCGATCGTACTTGGATAGAAACTCCTGCATAGCGGCTATAATCTTACTTGTATCACGTTCACCCTGCTCCACAAGACTTTTGGCCAACAGTAGCGATTGATAAATAGCGGGTGCTACCTTACGTTCCTCCTCAGTAAGATATTCGTTTCTTGAGCTCATCGCCAACCCATCCGGCTCACGTACGGTGGGCCCCACGATTATTTTCACAGGAAAGTTGAGGTCACGTACCATCCGTTTTATTATTATTGCCTGTTGTGCATCTTTTTCACCAAATACTGCCACATCCGGCATAACGATATTGAATAGCTTCGCCACCACCGTAGTGACACCACGAAAATGTCCCGGCCTGTATCTACCACATAGCTTATCGGAGAGCCCCTTCACCTCAACATATGTGGTAAACCCCTTAGGATACATATCATCAACCGATGGATAAAACATTACGTCTACCCCCATCTTCTCGAGTATCTCTTTGTCACGCTCAATATCCCTGGGATATCTATCGTAATCTTCACTTGGCCCAAACTGAATAGGGTTGACAAATATACTTACAACCACAACATCCGCATGCTTATGTGCTATATTTATAAGAGAAGTATGTCCCTCATGCAGATACCCCATAGTGGGTACGAACCCCACCGTCTTACCCTGTCTCTTATATTCAATCGATAGTCGTTGCATATCTTCGGACTTTGTCACGATCCTCATCGCTGAGCTCCTTCACTAACTCATACACTGTTTTTTTAATAACGGGATGCACCAACTCAGGTGCTATATCAGCCAGCGGTATCAACACAAACGGCCGTACATGTAAATATGGGTGCGGTATCTTAAGTTCAGGTGTATCAAGTATCAATCCATCGTAAAATAAAATGTCGATATCTATCTCACGTGGCCCCCACCGTGGTGATGGTTGACGTCCTACCCGCTGTTCTATCGCTTTTACTTCACGAAGAAGCAACCAGGGTGTAAGCTCCGTCACCATCCTTATCACAGCGTTTAGAAATCGTGGCTGTACAATCCTACCCCATGGCTCTGTCTCATAAACTGGCGATATTGCGATTACCTTCCCTACCTTATGGAGTTCATCTATTGCACGTTTAAGGTAGATTAACCTTTCACCTTTGTTCGATCCTAACCCCAGATATACTTCATTCACCACCCAACTCTTTAGCCTTTTTCATATCCTGGATAGACGCATCCTTATTGCCTAACTTCCAATATATACCCGATCGTATAGTGTAATACTCCGCTTTGTTGGGGTTTATCTCGATAGCTTTCGAAATCGCATCCAACGCCTTCTCGTAACTCTCCGCTTGTATACACATCACTGCCAGCAGGTACCAAGCCTCTTCATCGTCGGGATTAAGCTCCGTAGCTTTCTCAAACTCCTCTATAGCCTTATCGTATTGCTTAAGCTGTGCATAGAGGTTACCCAAGTTGTAGTAGGTATCGCTATTGTTAGGGTTAAGCTTGAGCGATTCCTCAAAATACACTATGGCACTATCCGCATACTCTTTATCTTGCGTATCATTGTACTTATTTGCATAGATGACACCCATAAAGTAATGTGCATCCCCACTCGTATCGATAGCTATCCACTTCTTAAGTATAGAGAGTGCTTCATCCCATCGCTTCTCTTTTGTGTAGCGGTTAACCAGTATCTCCGCAGCCTTAGCTATCCATTCCGTTTGTGGGGAATGTTCGACTATCTCCACGAGAGTGGATTCAGCAAGCGTCTCTTCACCACCCTGCAGGTATGCTTGTGCCAGATAAAAATGTGCTGAGAACGAGTCCGGCTCCAACTCTATAGCACGTTTAAACCGCTCTATCGCCTTATCCCACTCCTTTTCGTTGAAACACATGGCACCCGCATTGAAATACACACCCCAATAGAAGCCAATATCCTTTTCCATATCCCTAAATGCATATGCTGAATCGAGCTCTATAGCGTGCTCCCATGCATCACTTGCATTCAGATAATCTTTCTTCATAGCATAGGCACGACCCAACCACATGTAAGCGTCAGCGTTCGGGTTCTCGTTAATTTCGAGTTGAAACTGTTCGATCGCCTTGTCCCAGTTCTGTTGTTGCATGTAAACCTTACCACCCGTCATATGTTCGGACGCACACCCTATGACCAACAGGCTGAAAAGAATAAGCCAACGCTTCATTCTACCCCCTTCTGGATTTAAAATACTTATAAATCTTAGGTGTCAACATATCCCACAATGTAGGTTTAACTCCCACCTTGCCTTATATCAAAATGCTGTATATTATTTAAGTGACCGGGTGGATCGGGTGGTCGCCCCGATCCGGGGAGGAAAGTCCGGGCACCACAGGGCAGGGTACCTCGCGATAAGCGAGGGCTCTAGGAGCGACATCTCCTAGAGACGGAAAGTGCCACAGAAAACAGACCGCCAGCGGTCCCGTTCTATGGGATGCGGGCAAGGGTGAAAAGGTGGGGTAAGAGCCCACCGCTCTGGTGGTAACACCAGAGGCACGGCAAACCCTACCCGGTGCAAGGCCAAATAGGGGGAGAGGTGGCCCGCCTCGTTATCACCCCGGGTAGGCCGCTGAGATAGATGACCACCCTCGACAGAACCCGGCTTACAGATCCACCCGGTCACAACTTGTA
>Ga0209410_1001385_pt1 | contig 11736 bp, 10 predicted proteins | sample Mar14436cmmetaG_FD_184135 | JGI IMG/M metagenome (GOLD analysis project Ga0209410, IMG submission 184135) | Marine hydrothermal vent microbial communities from Guaymas Basin, Gulf of California to study Microbial Dark Matter (Phase II) - Marker... ... | reverse complement strand
CGCAGATGAGCTGGTCGACAGCTTAGACTTCCGTTTCCTGAGGGCGCTGGAAGCGATTCGGGTGGTGCCGGAAGGGCCCATAATAATCCCCGGACCTGCCGGATACGGACCGGCTCGAGTAGAATTCCATCACGAGGCGGGATGTCAGGTAGAGCCTTTGGGAGACCTGCGCGTAGAGATCCGCAAGGAGCTTCACCGGACAATTGTGGAACTCCCACCGGACCCGGCGTTCGATCGAACTCGCTGGCGGGTAACGGCGGGAAGGGAGATTCCTTCCACTCAGCCCGTTGCGGTTGAAGTTGAGGTCTACGTCCCTCGGATTTGGTGGGCGTTGACGGAGGGCGAGGACCGCGAACGAGAGGAAGACGAGGGCTTGAAGTGGCAAGCCGAGGTACTCTCTCTGACCCGAAGTGATTTTAAGGCGACGTCGGGCAAGACGTTGTGGCTGCGTCTTCCGCCGGGCATGCGTCGGGCTCGCTTCGGTTTCCAAGGAGATCTGCGCCCAGTTGTGGTCCAGGCGAGCTCGTCTCATGTTCCGATCCCGCTGTGGGAGTTCACCGACGCCGAGCCTCTCCAGCGGCCAGGGACGACATCCATGTTTGTTCAGTTCGACACTCCTGAGGGAAAATACGAAGTTGAAATCGGACGGCTAGAGGTCCGGCTCGGCTGCTGGCATTGTGGCTTTACTGCTTTAGAGGCAGAGGCCCTCCTGGATCACATTTTCTGCACCCATAGAGAGGAGCTTTATCGGGAGCCAACTTACCGTGAAATGCGAGAACTGGTTCCCGAACTTCCCCCTTGTATCTACGAGTGTCCTTACTGCGGTGAGTATGTGGAGGGAAATGACCCGAGGAATCCGACCAGTGCAATTACACAGCATGTGGAAAAAGTCCATCATCCTATGAGCCACGGCGGTCGTGTGAAATTTCGTATAGTGGACAATCCTGAGAAGATTCGTTCCAAGATGGTCAAATACAGAGATCTGCCCCGTTTTCAAGTATGTCAGCTGTGTGGGGCGCGGTTCGATCTCCGCGAAGTTGGAGAAGAAGAGCTTCGCCGACATGTCCGGGAACGGCATTGGAGGTTGGTAAGTCAACTGAAATAGTTATGGACGTTTTAGAGCTGTCCCAGCAGATCGTCGAGCGGTATCGGCGCTATCTGCTAACGACTTTTTCATTCCGCGATCCGGCCCTGCGGACTTCGTTTGAGGACGCGTTGAATAAGGAAAACCTCAGCCGGGGGCCATACATCGAGGCCACGCCCCCGTTTCGCCGGGGACGGACGCCCCGTGAGCTCTTTGAGGAGCTCCTCGATGAGGATGAATTGCCCGATAAGGGCTTCCAGCAAGCGCTTTTAAGAGGTCCGCTTTATCGCCACCAGGAAGAAGCAATCCGCCGAGTGGCGAGTGGACAGAACGTTGTAGTGGCCACAGGAACCGGTAGCGGCAAAACGGAGGCCTTCCTCTATGCGATCCTTCTCCACCTGTATCGCGAGTTCCGCCGCGGGCAGCTGGGACCCGGAGTGCGGGCGCTCATCCTGTACCCGATGAACGCCCTGGCCCACGACCAGCGCGAGCGGCTGGGGGAGCTCTGTCTGCGCCTCGAGGAGTTCGGCTCCAACTTTCGATTTACTTTCGGGCAATACATCGGAGAGACGCCCGAGGACGAGCAAGATGACAGGCGGCAGGCGAAGGAACACCTGGAGCGACGGCTCCCGGGGGAGCTGGTTCTCCGCCGCGAAATGCGGGAGACCCCGCCTCACATCCTGCTCACGAACTACAGTATGCTGGAGTATTTGCTCTTGCGGCCGGACGACAGCCCGCTTTTTGACAACGGGCGGGCGCGGTGGTGGACTTTTCTTGTGCTCGACGAAGTCCATCAGTACCGGGGCACCCGCGGTACGGAGATGGCTTTGCTGATCCGCCGGTTGAAGCAACGGCTCCGGGCAGGCGGGCGCTCTGGGCCCTTCCGCTGCATCGCCACCAGCGCCACTCTACTTGGGGGTGAGGAGGATCGGGCCGCGGTGGCCCGTTTCGCGGAAGAACTCTTCGGCGAGCCCTTCTCCGAAGATAACATTGTGCTGAGCGAGGTGAAACCCGTTAAAGAGCCAGAGTCGGCCGTAGCTGTAACACTGGACGTAGAGGACTATTCGGCCCTGGTGGAGCTGCTCAAGGGGGGCGCTAGTTCCGAGGCTGTCGAGCGACTCAGGGCACTGAGCCAGCGGGCTGGTGTCCCTTTACCTACTGCTGCAGGCGACGAAGAGGTGTGGGCGAAGTGGGTTGGGGATCTACTCTTGCGGGACCGTCGGGCGGTGAGGCTGCAGTGGGAGCTGGGCGGTCGGGTGCGGGAAGTGGGGGACTTGGCAGACGATATCTTCCCGGAATTGCTGCCCGCGAAGAGGAGTGCGGCTCTTGCGAGGCTCTTGAGGCTGCTCGTCCGGGCCCGAGACCCGAAGACGGGCACCCCGCTTCTGGCCGTTCGGTATCACCTCTTCCTGCGGTCGTTGGAGGGAGCTTTCGTACGCTACCGGCCCGAGAAGCAAGTTCTCCTCGAGCGGGCAGAGGGCGTGGACACCGGAGAGGGTGCGGTCTTCGAGGTCGCCCTCTGCCGCCAGTGCGGCCAGCACTACCTCGTCGGGCAAGTTCGGGAGGCACGGTGGACGGAAGCGGTCCGCGACCCCAGTCGTGAGGACTTCGGCGTGCGCTATCTACGCCCCCTAGAAGAGGGGGACAGAGGTGAGGAGGGAGACTCTCCGGGGGATGTGCGCCTCCTCTGCGTTCGCTGCGGTTCGATGGGGGGAGCGCGGCTCACCCCGCCGCCCTGCGGCCATCCAAATTCGGATCTACTACCCGTCGTTATTGAGCCTGCGCCCGATGACGAGACACGGGCGGACCAGCTGAAGCGCTGCTCGGCCTGCGGCTACACCGCCGGAGGGAAAGACCCCGTGAGCGAGGTGATTTATGGGGGCGAGGGTCCCCATGCCGTCATTGCCACGACGCTGCACCAACATCTTCCACCAGGACAGAGACGAGTTCTCGCGTTCGCCGATGGGCGACAAGAGGCAGCGTTCTTCGCTTGGTACCTGGAAACCTCCTATCGTGATGTTCTGCATCGCCATCTATTGCTCGAGGCTGCCCGGCGGCTCGCCCTGGTGGCCGGGAAAGAAGGGCTGTCATTAAAGGATCTTGCTGCGGAACTGCGGAGCCTACTGCGAGAGCGTAGGATTCTGCCCGCCACCGCCAGCGAGCTGGAGTTACGACGGGAGGCGTGGCGTATCCTTTACAGCGAGTTTCTGACAGAGGAAGAGCGTATCTCCTTAGAAGGGGTAGGCCTGATTCGCTGGACAGTCAAGCTCCCCGACTGGATCAGGATCCCAACGGTTTTGACCCGTTCCCCCTGGAATCTATCCGAAGAGGAGGCTCGTGCACTCTTGCTCTATCTCCTGGACACCCTGCGCCGGGAGAAAGCTGTTGAACTTGAGGCGGAGGAGGGGGTCACCGTTGACTGGTCTGACCTGGGGCCAACGGCGTCTCCTATCCGGGTCCGCTTGGGGAGACCCCGGGGAGATCAACGCGTGCGGGATTGGGCTGGCCCCCGAGGGCGCCGGGTCCGATTCCTTTGCCGCTTGTTAATGGAGCAAGGGGTACCCAAACAGGAGGCTCAATCCTTAGCAATTGAGACTTTGCGGGTGATTTGGGAGACACTGAGCGAAGATGATGAGCACGCACCCGCAGAAATCGAGCGCTTGCTCATCCCCGCCAAAGGCGCGAAACGGCTAAATCCCGCTTGGTGGCGGCTTATACCTCTCTCGCCTAAAGATCTCGTCTATTGTTGTGACACCTGCGGACGACTGCAATCACTCTCAGTAAGAGGTCTTTGCTCTCAATTCCGCTGCTACGGGCGGCTGCGACCCGTGACCGTGGGAGACCTCCCGCCGGACCACTACCGCGCGTTGTACCAAGAGGAGCTGCCGGGCCTCCTCCGGGTGGAGGAGCACACCGCGCAGCTCAGTTATGAGAAGGCCCGTGAATACCAGCGGGACTTCAAGGCGGGCCGGATCCACGTGCTCAGCTGCTCAACGACCTTCGAGCTAGGGGTAGACCTGGGCGAATTAGAAGTGGTGTTCTTACGGAACGTCCCTCCAGAGCCGTTCAACTACGCACAGCGAGTGGGCCGAGCCGGCCGCCGCCTCGAGCCTGGGTTCGCCCTCACCTTTTGCCGCCGCTCCTCTCATGATCTGTATCACTTCACCAATCCGAAGCGAATGCTGCAGGGCCGGGTCCGGCCACCTACTTTAACCCTGCGCAACGAGAAGCTCGTGCTGCGTCATGTCGCGGCGGTGGTGCTCTCGGCCTTCTTCCGGGCCCACCCAGAACGGTTCCGCTCGGTAGAGGTCTTCGTGGGGAATTGGGAGCAGCCGACGACGCTCTCCGCACTCAAGGAGTTTTTGCAGAACCAGCGTGAGTGTCTCGAAAAGGCCCTTCGCGAAATCCTCCCGGCGGAGCTGGCTTCCGAGTTGGGGCTAAGCGATGGGACCTGGCTGGAGCGTCTCATTGACCCGGGGGAACGCTTGGCCTTGGCTGTGGCGGAGGTAGCCTCTGATTACCGAATTGCCAAGACCCTGGAGCAGGAAACTGCTGCTCAAGGAGACTACTCCACAGCCCGCTGGGCCCAAGCGCGGGCTTTGACCATCGCGAATGAGGACGTGCTCTCTTTCCTTTCCCGGAAAGCAGTCATCCCAAAGTACGGCTTCCCTGTAGATGTTGTTGAGTTAGACACTCACCGAACCGCTGTCACTAGCGCACGTGAGGCGTCAGACATCGCCCTTCAACGAGACTTGCAAATCGCCATTTCGGAGTTTGCCCCTTCCACCGAGGTGATAGCTAACAAAAAACTCTGGAAATCCTATGGTTTAAAAAAGGTCCTAGAGAAGACCTGGCCAATTTACTGCTACAAACTGTGTGAGCTGCACAACACGTTTGTTCAGTGGGAGAGAGGAGCGGAGGAGAAGGCACTCCCCTGCGGCTGCCCAGTCCGCACGCGGAGCTACGTTGTGCCCCGTTTTGGCTTTGTCACCAAACGTGAGAAGCCGAAGGACCCTCAGCGTCGGCCGCGGCGGCTTTTCTCTACCCGACCCTACTTCGCTGGGGGCGTGGGTCCGCCTCCGGGCCGGTTGGTACTGCCCCAGGGCTCGACGTCACCTCTGCTCACGCTCACGAAGGCCTCGCCCGGCCGCATGGTCGTGCTTTGCGAGGGAAGGCGTGGGGAGCAGTTTTACATCTGCTTGGAATGCGGAGCGGGAGACCGCAAGGCGAGGCCCTCCCACACCACTCCCTACGGCCATCCGTGCTCTGGCACGCTGGAGCGACTTTCCCTTGGGCACGAGTTCATCACGGACGTGCTTCGGTTGGAATTCCACCTCATGCCCTCGGGGCTGGCGGCACAAGCAGTACAAGAGGACTCCATTGGTTTTGCTTACTCCTTGGCCTACGCGCTGGTCGAAGGGGCGGCCGAGCTCTTGGAGGTCCCGCCAATGGACCTTAACGCCGTTGTAGCCTATGAAGAGGGCCAGCTCATTCCGCCCATCCTGCTCTACGACAACGTGCCAGGTGGAGCGGGCCTGGTGGCCCGGTTGGAGGAGGAGGCTCTCCTGAGATGCTGCCTCAAGCTGGCCCTAGAGCGGGTTAACGGAGCCTGTGGGTGTGGGGAGCTCTCCAGCTGCTACGGCTGCCTGCGGAGCTATCGAAACCAGTTCCTGCATGAGCGCCTTCGCCGTGGACCCGTTTACGCGTACCTCCGGGAGCTGCTTGACCGTTGGCCGTAGGACTGATCGCCCAAGCATAAAAGCAATCCATCAGGGGAATGATACGGAATACAGGATTCTTGAAGATGGACAGAGTGTTGGCAGATCGCCCGCTGAACTTGATCAACGGTTAAGGATGGATATGAGCAGGTAACCAAATCCCCTCTGGACATGAGGTAGTTTGGTGCCCCGGAAGCCGCGGAGGAACAGAGGTCTCTGCCTGAGCGACGTCGTTGTCCACCGTGTTCAGACGATCCCGATAGTGGGTCACATCCCGCATAGCGGGACGCATATTCCCGGCTGGGTACGGAGCGCCTTGCTTTTGTCCGATGAGGAACTCGACCTCAAGCTGAGAAAGATGACCGATTGGTACACGGACCAGCTGTTTCACTGCGTGGTCCAAATGGGTGGAGCGGCTGTTGTCTGCAGGCACAGCAGGCTCGTGGTTGACGTCGAGTGGTTCGAGAACGACGAAGATGAGATCATGGCATCCAGGGGCATGGGGATGATCTACACCAGAACATCGTCCGGCAGGCCACTGAGGTCAGAGCCGCTGCCGGCGGAAGAACGGGAGACGCTTGTGGAGAAATTCTACCGGCCCCATCACAGAAAATGGAAGAGATGGTGCTTGCAAGCTTCGGTAAGTTTTCAACGTGCCTCGTCCTGGACTGTCACTCTTTTCCGTCCAGACCTTTGCCTTACGAGCTCGATCAGGATTCCGCGAGACCGGACATCTGCCTGGGGACCGACGACTACCATACGCCCGCGCCGTTGCTGAGAGCTTCCAGGAAGCGTTCCGGCAGCAGGGATTCGGGGTCGGCGTCGACAGTCCGTTTGGAGGAACCTATGTTCCGATGAAGTTTCTGAGACGGGATCGCTGGGTAAAATCGCTGATGATACAGGTGAATCGTAAGCTACACATGAACGAGGACGATTGTTGTAAGAGCAGTGACTTCGGAACAATTCAGGTCGCCATAGAGACTGTGGTGCAGCGCATAGTTCAAGACATGGACCAATGCAGGTAGGCGCAGTGGACAGGAAACGCCTGCAACAAAGCGAGATTTTGTTGCACCTCGGGATGCGCCGTCTGACGACAGAAGGCCCCGTCCAGCGCGCTCCAGAGCTGGAGAAAGCCGGAAGAGCCGGCCCAGGAAAAACGGACCTTTTTTCGGCCGATCGGCCGCTGTTTTGCCACATTCCTGGAAAATGTTGCGAAGCGAGGGGTACAGCCAGTGTCGCTCATAAGGCAGGTCACGGCCCTCGTCAGGGCAACCTCAGCTCCCCTTCCCAAGTACTTCCGGGAGGACGAGGTGAACGCCACCGTCTTGGCCTGCGAGCTCCACGGCAGAAGGGACCTCGCTCTGCTGGTGGACTTTCTCTGGAAGACCGGGGTGAGGGTCTCGGAGGCCCTCGCCGTCTGATTCGGTGACGTGGACCCCTACGCAAAGACGATCCGCGTTGTGACCCTTAGGAAACCAAGGCGCAAAGGCGGGGACCGGAAACCCGGCCCGAGACCGGCCGAGCGCATCATCCCGATCCCGGATGATCTGCTGGCGAGGCTTTCGACGGAAACGATTGAGCGCGGAGCCAAACCAGATGACCTCATCTTCGCCGGGCGGAACGGGTCGAGGGCTAACAGAAGCACCCTGCATCGCCGGGTGAGGCTTGCTTGCCACCTTGCGGGCTTCAAGGACGACAGAGCGCATCCCCACACGTTTCGGCACTCTTACGCCGTTCACCTGCTGAGACACGGGGTGCCGCTCACGGTTGTACAGCGCCTGCTGGGACACTCGTCAATAGAGACCACGGCGATTTACCTCTCCGTGGTCCAGAGGGAGGTCGAGGAGTTTGTGAGGAAAGTGCCGTGGTGAAGAGCTACCTGGGAATAAGTTCAAATTTTGGGGAGGAGTAAATTAAATGAAGAAGCGCAAAGCAAAACACGGCGAAAAGATATACTTGATTAAGGCAACACTGAGCGGTTGGCGTGGACAGCTTGCGGGGACGCCTTACAGAATTTTGGCAATTCCGGGAGGATTTACGCTCTACAACTTAGCAGAAGCCATTGTTGACAGCTTCGATTTTTATTTCGACCATGCTTTCGGGTTTTATAACAACATACAAAGGTGGACCAGATCAACGGAAGGGTATGAATTATTTGCTGATATAGGAGAAGAAAGTCACTTTAAAGGAGTAAAAAGAACAAAAATAAGCAAGGTTTTTGACAAAGTCCGAAAGAAGATGCTATTTCTCTTTGATTATGGCGATCAGTGGAACTTTATCGTCGAACTCATAAGAATAGAATCACCTGAGGAGGGTGCAGAATACCCCTTAGTTGTGGAGTCTGTTGGAATCGCTCCTCGCCAATATGGAGAGATAGATGAAGAAGAAGCTGAATTATGAAAAATTCGCCTACTAGAGCGTATCTCACAAATCCGTCTTCGGCATACTCCGGATGAGGTGCAGAAATGCCACAAAAAAAGGACTTACGTGAATTTCTCAGAAATTGCCGAAGGAGCACCGCCTGACAACGGAGGTCGGCTACGCTTCGTTCCGCGTGAATTGCTGAGGCGCTTTTGCATGTCACAGCGAGTCAGGCGAAGTGGTGAAAGGTGTTTCATTGCAGTTGTGATAGTAGTTGTCCTGGTAGCGACCTCCGCGGCGGAAACCCTGAGTGGCCGCTGCATAAAAGTCGCCACGACAGCCCTTCGGAAAGCGAGCGAAGCAGTTCACGAGCTCCCTGGTTTTTGGCAAGCAGGTCCGGGTCCACGTGATAGACTGGGACCGGTACGGACGCGCGGTGGGCTGGGTGTACGTGAACGACGACGATGGGCAGGAGATTTGCGTCAACCACGAGCTGGTCAGGGCGGGGCTGGCATGGGTGTACCGGAAGTACTGCCGCAGCTTGGAGCTTCTCACGCTTGAACAGGAAGCGCGGAGCTCGGGAAGGGGGCTCTGGCAGGACCCCCACCCTGTCCCTCCGTGGGTGTTCAGACGCGCGCGCTTGAGGTAATTTGTTTCTTGAAGGGGGATTATGCTGAGAGGGGGTGACAGCATGCCAGATCTTGAGAGGGCCGTGGTTGCAGCATTTCGCGACATGATACGACAGAAGATGCTGTGGGGCATTGAGCCGGTGAGTGACGGCGTGGTCCACTTCGAAGTGAGCGATCCTAAGATGAAAGTCCTGATCCTTGCTCATCTGTGGGATGGTGAAGACCCGCGCGTTTACTTGTATCCTTATCCGTATGAGCAGAAACCACGTGTTCACACGCATCGTTTTAAGGTCAATTACTCGTACGAGGAGGAAGTAGGAGATAGTGTTTATCCCACGAGACTGCCCTTTATATGTCGAACCTTTCTGGACCATTGGATGGAAAACAAACACATTCTGCTGAGGAAGATGTTTATCCGTTTTATCGAGTTCAGGGCAGGGAACGACGTGACAGAGCGCTATTGGAAAACAATCTGCAGACAGCGATTGCGTGACATAGAGGAGCAGATCAGGAACGCCGGATACGATAGACGGGATGTCCTACTCATCCCCATGTGGGGCAAAGTCGGGGAGAACATTGGTGAGTTCATATCCCTCTTCTATTTTCGGAAGCTGGGATACCTTACCACCGTTCTAGCACCCTTCACCGGCCCAGGGGTGCCAGATGTCACCTGCTGGAAGACTCCTCTGACGAGGAAACTGAGAGATGCAGGGATCGTTGACAATGGGGCCACTCTTTACGAACTTTCCATGCTGAGAATTTTTGGGAAAATACAGGATGACAGAAAGGACTCCAGTGACAGGGATGAAGCCATCGTTGTGGAAGTCGAATCTGAAAGACCCTACCCAGGGACTTATCAGCTTCTGGGCAATGACAACAGGAAAGGATATGTGTCAGAGGGAAACTACGATAAGGCCTTTGTTTGTGTGGCGTTTTGCAAAAATGTAGACAGGGTGGGCTTACTGAGTTTTGATCACCACGGACTAGTTGTACGAGATTGCCCCGAGAATTTCTCCGTTCCCGAATGCAAGGCCCAAAGCATCAGTGAGATTGACGACCTGATAAAAATGGTGCTAGTAACGAACCTGACTTTTGACGAAATTCTCCGGTTGATTGGACCGACAAAACCGAAAACATTTTTTCAGGTCCTGAATGCAATTGTTGGACTGGATGAAGATAGGCTAATAGAGAAGGTCAAGAAAGTGATGGGAAAAGAACCAGCATTGGAAACGTCAATGCTGCATAGGCTGATAGCTGGAGGGCACATGGCGGGGTTGTCTCGCGTGCTTGGTAGACTGGGCCCGGCAGCTCGCGTTTAGACGGCTGTCAGTTGTCGAGTCAAAGCTGTGGCATCTAATGAGGGCGTGGTTCAGCTTTTTGTTCCAAAGCAAGGGGACATAAAGTGGCCGTGTGGTAAATCATGTGTGCCTACGGGCCGCGTGAGCTGAACAAGTACCGAATAGGCACCTCCGGCTACCAGTTCCCGGACTGGTTCGGCACGGTCTACCCCCCAAACCTCCGGCAGCGCAACGTCCTCGAGTACTATGCAAACACCCTGGGGCTGGATACCGTGGAGGTGAACTACACCTACTACCGCCTCCCCTCCCCTAGGACGTCCGAGGCGATGGCAAGGAAGGTTCCCGACGACTTCGAGTTCGTGGTCCGCAGCTTCAGCGGGATGACCCACGAGATCTGGGAGGGTACGGACAGAAAGACCCTCAGGGACACCACGGAGGTATTCGACCAGTTCGTGCAGGGGATCCTGCCCTTCAAGGAGGCGGGAAAACTGGGCCCGGTGCTGCTTCAGTTCCCCTACTCCTTCTGGCCGAACAGGGTCACGTGCGACTACCTCAAGTGGTGCCGGGAGAAACTACAGAACTTCGATGTGGTGGTGGAGTTCAGGAACAGGGGCTGGAACCGCCCGAGCGCCTTTCGGCTCCTGAAGGAGCTGGGGATGGGCTACTGCATAGTCGATGAACCCAGGCTCAAGGGCCTTCATCCGTTTGTGCCCGTGGCCACCTCGAAGACCGGGTACGTCAGGTTTAACGGCAGAAACCCCAGGTGGTTCGACTCGTCCAAGGACGATCGCTACGACTACCTGTACAGCGAGGAGGAGCTTGACGAGATTATCGACGCTGTCAAGGACGTGGGGAGGGACACCAACAGGACGTACTTCTCCTTCAACAATTGCCCGAGGGGCCAGGCCCTGATAAATGCCCTGGTGTTCAAGAGGCTCGTGGGGCTGCTCGAGGAGCTCAACGCCGCCCAGGAGTTCGCACTCAGCAACCCAGGCGCTCCTTTGAATGACTAGCCCGGCCTCTTCCCCTGGAAGCCTGTGCACAGCTCAGGAGTGGCTTCACTGGTTTATAAACTCAGTCAGATCGTATATACTATCCCCTAAAATGTGATACCGAGGAGGACCGTGCCGTGCCCAAAGCCACCGTTTCGGGAAAGGGGTGGGTGGTGATTCCCAAGGAGATACGGGAGAAGTACCGTCTCCGCAAGGGAGACCGGGTGCTCTTCGTCGACTACGGAGGGGTCATCGCCCTGGTGCCCGCATCGGGCGACCCGGTTAGGGAATCCCGGGGGTTTTTGAAGGGAGGACCTTCTCTCACGGAAGCCCTCCTTGAGGCCAGGAAGCAGGATGCGCGCAGGGGAAAGTGAGACGATTGTCCTGGACAGCTTTGCTCTGCTGGCCTACTTCCAGGACGAACCCGGAGCCGACCGGGTCGAAGACCTTCTGAAGAGGGCCTCGGGGGGAAAAGTTCGCCTGCTGCTCACGGTGGTCAACCTGGGTGAGGTCGCCTATGTCACGGAGAGGACCCTGGGTCTGCAGAGGGCGCAGGAAGTCCTGGCGAAGATCGAGCAACTGCCCATCCAGGTGGTGGACGTGGACAGGCGGATGGCACTGGAGGCAGCTCATCTCAAGGCCCGCTACGCGATT
>Ga0209410_1001383_pt1 | contig 11738 bp, 11 predicted proteins | sample Mar14436cmmetaG_FD_184135 | JGI IMG/M metagenome (GOLD analysis project Ga0209410, IMG submission 184135) | Marine hydrothermal vent microbial communities from Guaymas Basin, Gulf of California to study Microbial Dark Matter (Phase II) - Marker... ... | reverse complement strand
AGAACAGACAAAAAAGATAATAATCAGACATTAATGAAATAGAATCACGGGAAGGGGCGGCCGTAGTCTAGCCTGGCTAGGACATCGGCCTGCCACGCCGATGACCCGGGTTCAAATCCCGGCGGCCGCACCAAAGAAGCTACGGTTCCTCCATCTCATTTATTCTAAACTGTTCGTTTTAGGGCCTCTTCGCAGATCCGACTGACATTCAAGCTTTTTCCCGAACGGCATTCTAGACAGCCGATTCGATTCTGATGCTTATGATCTTCCTCAACTCCACTCTTCCCCCTTAAAATTGTATATACAACTGTAAATACTGGATCATGCTACTTAAGATCTGCATTTGATTAATTTAGAGGTGGATCATGGACTATTGATCGATCTTGTGCGCTGAAAAATTTTATATATACTTGCGTATACTTGCGTGATTACATCTGAATGCTCTTTGGTTCTATCCTGCGATCTTCTGAAAGAATTTTGAGATCGATCTATGCGTCAATGATTGATCTTGGGCAGTGAAAAATTTTGGGGTCTTGCAGGATGGAAGCATGCTAACTGCAAAACTCAAGGTTAAATTTGATCAGTCTTTCAGGAATATATTTTTATAAACCGAATAAGAATTTGTCAAATTACTGATTTCTTGGCGGGTCAAGATGAAAGAGGGACAGTTTCAAGATCGATTGTGTGAGATTTTAAGAAAAGGATTGCCGAACACGTATAATGTCGAAATGAGGAAAAGCATACTTTATAAAGTGATAGTTGATTCCTATGGAAAATACGATCCCGTAGAACCCGCTAACCCTAAGAGGGGGCAATTAGCATTTCAGACTGACATCTTAATAAGTAACAATAAAGTCCCCTTGGTTGTTATTGAAACTAAAATTGGTGGATTTAGTACTCACGATGTTTTGACTTATTCTGCAAAGGCGATAAAGCATAAAGAGGTTTATCCTTATCTAAGATACGGTTTTATCGTTTGGGGAAAAAATAAAATTGACAGAAAATTCTTTGTTCACAATTCTGGCTTTGATTTTGCGGTGGCCATAGAATCCGATTCTGACTTGGAGAATCTGGTTGAAATAGTGCGTAAGCAGATCAAATGTGCAGAAGTTATGTTGAAAATTTTAAGTGGTAAGGAAGTAAGAAGATATATAACAGTAATTGAACCAGAATGGGCTTCTAAGAATTAAATTCCACTATACTAAATTAAATTTTAATTTTCAATTTTTCGAATGGTATTGATGTCATTCTTGATTCTTTGATATATCAGGGAGTATTTTACTCTATTCCTCACCTATCTTTTCTTTTGCACGTCCAACTCCTCAAGTCAAGCCCCTAAAAGATAAGAGCATGCAGTCACTCTTCATGATTTTCTCAATTTCAGAGCTCCAAGAATAGAAGGTCTCACCGGCAACGAGTCCTCTGAGTTCCTTTGCCCCCTCAGGCGAATCCTAGTGTATGGTATGCCCCAGATCTCAAAGTCTCCTCGAGAATAATATCCTTAGATCCATTTCTATAGCGCAACCCTGATGATTATATCATATAGCATAAATCTCCATTCACTATGGCACTAACGATTCCCTTTGAACCTTCACTTATTCGGAGCTGGAAGCCTAGTTATGTCTAAGCCCTCACCGGGCTTAAGGGATCTCTCCCACCTCTTGTATAGCCTCATCTCCTCCTCCCAGGGCCATTTCCCACCGTGAGCCGCTAAGTGAACCTCCTCAGGCGTCGCTGAAACCACATTTAATCCCCTCCTCTCGGCGGCTTCCATAATGTAATCGAGTATCTCCTCAAGCATCATGCGGCTCCTATTCTTTGGATCCGTGTATTCCTGAGTATTATGCGTTGGAACAGTGATCGTCTTAACGGGTACATCCAACTCGATCATCTTATCCAAGTTTTGGTTGATAGTCTCCCTATGCACTTCGATGCCGATCTTCTCTTCAGGTCTCAAATCATAAAATTGATTTACCCCAGGAATCTTCCTCCTCCAATTTATCGTTATAGGAATCACGTATAATTCAAGATCTCCCGGAGTCAGCCTGTTGTAGGGATTTGCGTGGTGAGCATATGGGTATAGGCTGACGCTTATACAGTAGACATCCGGCCTATGCCTCTCCGGTGGAATATAGCATTGCCTGAAGCCGAGCTCATAAATGACAAGCCAAGTATAATCATTGAATGATCCCCCTCCAACACCATAGGTTCTTGGAATCCTACCTAATGCTCTAATCCAATCATCCCTCGCCTTCCTAATTATATCCATCTGCTCCTCACGGCTATACGAGCCTAAATAGCAGCGATACTCGAGGCCCCTGAAGTTTCCAGCGTGAAATTGCATACCGAGCTCAAAACCCTTCTTCTCCAATTCTAGGAATAATTCTCTATGCTGATATGCTGTTTCAGGATGTATGCCGAAGAATCCCTTGAATCCCCTATCCATCAGGAGCTCAGCCCATCCCCGAATCGCCTCCTCACTCCGCTCCCAAGACTTAGGGCCTCCCATGTCAGGAGCGTATCTCGCAACACGCTCACAATCCATCTTTGCAAGCACATACAGATCATGCCTAGACATGAAGGTCTACCTCCTCAAACCTAATTTAGGCTTTAATATTCTTTAAGACCTTCGCTAAGGCCTCAACGTATCCATCCATGAATTCACCGCTGACCTCATGATAGAGAACCAGCAAATCAACCGTTCTCTTATAGAAGCATTCAGACTTCGGGCAAAGGCCCCTAGATACTCATCCTTACACTTAACATAGGGAGCTAGCTCACAAACCTTTTAAAGGCTGGCTTTAATGGCTTTTAATTGCAGGTTGGAGGTTTTCTCTTGGGACCTAAGATTACCTTTATAGGCGCTGGTAGTGCTAGGTGGACAAGCAAAATTTTGGTGGATATATGCTTAAAGAGGGACCTGCAAGATCCTGAGATCTGGCTCATGGACATTAACGATTATAGGCTTAATATAATATCGACGCTAGCTAGAAGGTATGTGGATGAGCTGAAGCTCCCCATAGAAATACATGCCACAAAGGATAGAGCCGAAGCCATTAAGGATGCTGACTTTGTAATATCTACAGCTCTTCCTAAGGGCTATGCATACTACGAGAATATGAGAGATGCATCGGAGAGGTGCGGCTACTATAGAGGTATCAATAGTGTAGAGTGGAATTATGCGGGAGATTATCATACGATATGGGGCTACTACCTTTTCAAGCTCCACATGGATATGGCCAGAGACATAGAAGATCTCGCCCCAAATGCGTGGTTCTTCATAGTCTCAAATCCGGTTCTCGAATTGACTACGATGGTGGGCAGAGAGACCAAGGTTAATGTGGTGGGAATATGCCATGGTTTTCTAGGCTATAGATCAGCCATAGAAGTTCTAGCTATGCGCCTAGCCAGTGAGAATCTTGGCAAGAACATAGTTCCCCGCTGTGCCGCCCATAAAGTTGAATGCTACAGGAAGGTTGCAGAGGTCATTAACCCAGAGGATGTTGAGATTGAAATGAAAGGATTGAATCACGTCATATGGCTGACGAAATTTGAGTATAAGGGCGAGGATGCCTATAAGTATCTTGATGACTGGATTAGAGAGAATGCTGAGGAATACTGGGCCGTATGGAGAGAGTATATGATGGATCCTTGGGATCTAGGATTATGCCCCGCGGCTATAGATATGTATAAGACCTATGGGTATTTGCCGATAGGAGATAGCGTCCGAGGGGGCACATGGAAATATCACTGGGATCTTAAAACTAAACAATACTGGTATGGCCCTTATGGAGGGCCAGATTCTGAGATTGGATGTGCCATAAGAATCTTGCAGATTAGGAGGAAAATCGAGGAAATGGCAAGAATAGCCTTTGACAGATCGAAGCCTATATCGCAATCCATACCTCTGAAGCCAAGCGGTGAAGTTATAGCAACCTTGATAGACTCCCTATACAATGACAAGCCAGCTGACAGCTATGAGACATCATTCTTCAACTGGAAGATACAAGCTCCAATATATGTGAATGTCATGAACAATGGAACAATACCGAATCTCCCACACAATATAGCCGTAGAAACTCATGTGAAAATAGATGGTAAAGGCATCCATCCATTACCGAAGGATGCAATCCCAGATAAACTTTACAGGTATGTCATGTTGCCTAGAATCATGAGAGCCGAATGGGCCTTGGAAGCCAATCTAAGAGGAGGCAGGGATACACTTTTCCAGTGGCTCATAGTCGATGTACGAACAAAGGATATGAAGCAAATAGATGACGCCATAGATGCAATACTGAATCTTCCTGAAAACAAGGAAATGGCGAAACATTTCAGCTAGCGAAGCAGATCAATCTCTTTTAGTTATGTTAGGTTCCACTGACTCGTAAGCGTTGCATACACAAGGATTTTACTCCTGCCCTATCTTTTGTAGCAGCGGCAAGGCTGTAGCTACTTCTTTACGGATGTCCTAGAGTCCTATCGTCATGGCTATATTATTCCTGCAGCTGAATAGAATAGTCGATAAAGTGAACGATTAAATGCTCCTAATGGAAGGGCTATATATCCGATACCTAACGTAGAATCAAGCAACGCATCCGAAAACTTTTGCTGCGCAAATACTGAATTTTTAATACTGCAGGCATCTACAGTTCTATGTTCAAGTGCTCCCTCATCTTCATCTTCAGAATCCTTATCAGCTCGGGATCATCTCTCACATAAATGTCAGGTATATTAAGAACTGTGATTTTCCCTTCGGCTTCGGGGCAGATGCTTAGGATCGCCCTCCTATGATGTTCCTCCATTACGAAGATTCGATCAGCCCATTCTATTAGATCCCTAGAGATCCTCCTCCTCGCATGGATCCATGTTCCAGCGGATTTAACCTCGAATCCCTCTATTCCCTTAAGCAGGGACTCCGCCGTCGGGCTTCTATCCATATTTCCAGTGCAGACGAATAGTATCCTTTCGCCCATGAAACATCACCAAAAATCGGATGAGACGGAAGTTAAATCCAATTATTCTCCTCTAATATTCTGAAGGCCTCCTTGTATATGGCCAATTTCATCTGATTCCTCGTCTTCCCTATCTTCTCATTATTCTCTATAACCTTCTGTAGGGTCTCTGTGAATTTTTCAGCGATCCTCTCGATCCTCTCATCTGAGATGGGCTCATCAAGATTTTTCGCGCAGAGATATCCGATCACGATGTCAATGTTTGAATCTAAGGTTTCCTCACGTATCCTCTTAGATGACTTATTATAGTCTCCTATCATAACAAGGGCTTTAGCACGATAATACTTCTCCTCTATTCCATAAACATTAACCTTCTTCTTTGATAGAACTATCAGGTTCCGCTTTAGTAAGACCCTAAGATGATACCAGACTGAACGCTTCGAAATGCCGAGTTCCCTCGCTATCTGCGTCAAAGTCATCTCTCTGTCGGATAGTAACCTAAGTATCTGCCTTCTAGTCGGCTCATTTAGGATCTCTATCTTCTCCGGATCATCAATAAGCATAATCGACATTGCTCTATCCTATGCATTTTTTCCCAAAAAATTTATATATTTTTTTGATAGTAGATTAGGCGATTACAAATTTGTAACCGATAAAAATTTTGCAAACGTCCCTCCCCCTCAAACTTTATGGAGGTCTAAGAAGATGAATGAAATTAGAGTAGCGATCGCTGGCATTGGAAACTGTGCCTCCGCCTTAGTGCAGGGAGTCCACTACTACAGAGATGCAAAGGAAGACGAGACCGTTCCTGGGCTAATGCATGTGAAATTCGGAGAATACCACATCAGAGACATAAAGTTCGTCGCAGCATTCGAGGTCAACAGAGAAAAGATCGGAAAGGACCTAAGCGAGGCGATATTCACAGAGCCTAACTGCTGCGCGAAATTCGCAAATCCACTCCCGAAACTAGGCGTTAAAGTGCTTCCAGGACCTATACTCGACGGCGTAGGCCCCCACATGAGGGAGGCATTTAAGGTCGAAGACGACGATCCCGTTGATGTCGCGGAGGCCCTAAAAGAAGCCGACGCCGATATGCTCATAAACTTCCTGCCAGTTGGAAGCTACAAGGCAACCAGATATTATGCTGAGGCTGCTTTGAAGGCTGGTTGTGCCTTCGTCAATTGTATTCCGGAGTTCATTGCAAGCGATAAGGAGTGGGCGTCGAGATTCGAGAGGGCGGGACTGCCGATCGCTGGGGATGATGTGAAGAGCCAGCTGGGCGCAACTATACTGCATAGGGCCCTCGTGAGGCTCTTCGTTGATAGGGGAGTGATCGTAGATGAGACTTACCAGCTGAATATCGGAGGAAACACCGACTTCCAGAACATGACCCTGGAGGAGAGACTCAAGACCAAGAGGATAAGCAAGACAGAGGCAGTTACAAGCATGGTTCCATACCCAGTCCCAACGCGAATAGGCCCATCAGACTACGTTCCATTCCTAGGAGACAAGAAGATCTGCTACATACACATTAGGGGAAGGAAATTCGGAAATCAGCCGGTAGTACTACATGCGAAGCTGGAGGTTGAGGATTCACCGAACAGCGCGGGGATGGTCATAGATGTCATAAGAGCAGTGAAGATAGCGTTGGATAGGGGGATAGCAGGGCCTCTCATCAGCATCTCAGCATATGCCTTTAAGCATCCGCCAGTGCAGGTTGAGGACTCCGTTGCTAAGGAGTGGGTTGAGGAGTTCATTCAGGGAAAGAGAGAACGCTAGCAGGGTTCAATCAGAACTTTCCAATCGTTCTCTCATAATTTTTGTATTTAATTTGTGTTCGGAGGATTGGTGGAATGAGGGCGCTTATAATAGCCGCTGGACGTGGAGAGAGATTCAGACCTTTTACTGATGAGAATCCTAAGCCATTAATCCCGCTGCTTGGACGCCCATTGATTGAGAGGGTTATAGATGCCGTTAAGATAGCGGGCATAAGGGACATAATCATTGTTACTGGGCATTTAGGCTGGAAGATCAGATCCTTTCTTGGAGACGGATCAAAATATGATGTTAAGATAGAGTATATTGATAATAAACGGTGGCAATTGGGTAATGGAGTCTCAGTTTATGAGGCGAGGAGACTTATCGATGAGAATTTCATCCTTCTAATGTCTGATCACATCTTCAATCCGAAGATACTGTGCGAAATTCTAGACTATCAGATGAATTGTGATGAGTGCGTCCTCTGCGTCGATAGGCACATGAGATACGTCTTCGACTTGGAGGATGCAACTAAGGTTCTAGTCGATAGAGACCGGATCATCCGGATAGGTAAAGATCTCAAATATTATAATGGCGTAGATATGGGCATATTCCTCTGTTCACCAGTAATATTCAGCGTTTTGGACGGGAATATTCAGGATGGAAGATACACTCTAACCGAAGCTGTAATGAGGCTGGCGCAGGATGGAAAGATGAAGGCATACTGCTTTGACAATGAAGAATATTACTGGATGGATATTGACACCTTCAGGATGAAGGAGATCGCCGAGAAGATACTGCCCGTATTAGAAGCGAGATCTACGCTTCTCAGTGTAGATTGGAGGGAGAAACACTGAAGCGAGTCAGCTTTGAAAAGGAGAAGGGCGCATCGGATCTCCTAGCCTACTATGTCCATAGACCAATAGAGAACAGAATAGTCCTGAAACTAATGAATACCAGAGTAACCCCAAATCAGATAACATTAATGACGAATATACTTGCGTACATAGTGGCGGCACTATACTTCTCCGGATATCTCCTTGCAGGCTCGCTTCTGAGCTTCGTCGTTGGAGTTATGGATGGCGTGGATGGAAAATTAGCTAGAGCGAAAAATCAGACATCAAGGCTCGGTAAGATGGAGCATGCTTTCGATCTACTCTTCGAGTTCACATGGCTTATATCGTTAGCATTGTTCCTTCATAGGACATCGGGAAGTCCGCTTCCGCTAATATTATGCATGTTCTCGCTTCTTTTCATATCATTCTATAGATATTGCTATGACACCTTCAGCAGGACTATGGGTGTAAGCCTAGACATTTATGGGGACTTCGAGAGGGTCTTTAGGAGGGTGGCTGGGAGAAGAAACCTCTATAATATTCACATTCTCATAGGCATTCTACTCGGGGTTCCACTATATTCTCTTATGAGCATAACAGTTCACGCTGGGATAACAGCCCTAATCTACGCTTGGAGAACGGCGAAGCATCTCCACGCCTCCGATCTAGCTGATCGCCAAACTAAAATTCTCTGAGCAGAGGCATCGAAGTTGAATGCTGAGAAGTGGAGGATTATAAGGGAGAAAAGCGAGCATCACAAAGGATGGCTCGTATCTACTTACCTTAATAGGCCATTCTCAAATGTGATCACATACTTCCTCATGGATGCAAATGTAACTCCAAATCAGATAAGCGCGTTCACAATAATCCCAAGCCTCCTAACGTTCATCTCATACTACCTTGGAAATTTCGTGTTAGGCGGCATATTAACCCAGATAGTATCGATAATCGACGGCGTTGACGGGGAGATCGCAAGAGTTAAGAATTTATCATCAAGGATCGGCGGCGTCATAGATTCAGTATTCGATAGGCTGGCAGAGATCCTAATATGCCTTGGAATAGGATTTGGGTCTTCGATGGTTAAGGGGAACCCTTTGGCATGGCCATTCACATTCATAGGCCTAACAGGCTTCTTGATGGATACGTATATCGCTGAGTTAGTGAAGGCAAGGATGAATAAGCCTCTTTACGATGCCATCAAGGGCTTAGAAAGAAAATTGAGGTTCAGCCTCTCAGATAGGGGATTAAAGCTGCTGATAATCTGCATCTCATCGATCCTCGGCGCTCCTGAATTTGGAGTTTTAATTGTAGGCGTAATCTCGATAATCTATGCCTTCACGAAATTCCTTCTCTGGCTGAGAATCTTGTATGGAGGCGAACGCCAATGAGAATAGCGATGGTCTCCCCATACTTCCATCCAGTAATAGGCGGAATAGAGACTTACGTCCTAGAATTATCCCGCGAATTCGTAAATAAGGGCCATGAAGTTTATGTCTTCACATCCAATAAGACGATGAATGGCAAATATGACGCCTTTCCTTGGCGCGACGAGATCAATGGCATAAATGTCTTCAGATTTAAGGTTCTTCCCGTCACGAAGGGAGTTGAGTTCTGGCTTAAATTCTCAGAGATGCTGCTTAAGACTAAACCCGACATGGTTCACTGCCACAAGATTGGATTCTCAATGAGTGATATGTGCCCTCTTATCTGCAGAACAAATGACATTCCGAGCATAGCTACAACTCATGGAGTTCCATACATATCAAGCGTCCACAGGGAGCCTCCACTGCGAGACTTATACCTAAAAATGGTTCCAGGCAGAACTGTAAGGCTGTTTGATCATATAATTGCGATCTCGGAGATAGAGCTTCCTTGGCTTTACAAATCCGGAGTCTCAGATAGGAAGATTCACATCATTCCTGGGGGAGTGTCAAGGAGCATATTCAAGGAGAGCTTCAATGAAAGGGATTTCAGGGAAAAGTACGATGTGGAGTCAAGGATGATCCTCTTTTTGGGAAGGCTAGCCGAGAAGAAGGGCATTGAACATTTAATATATGCCGCTCCTCACCTGCTCAGAGACTTTCCCGATTTAAAGATCGTCATAGCAGGTCCAGATTGCGGAATGATGGATAGGCTGATGAATCTGACCCATAGATTAGGCGTCGAGAGGAGCGTAATATTCACCGGTCCACTCCCAGAAAAATATAAATATGCTGCATTAGCCTCTTCAGAGGCTCTTATTCTCCCTAGCTCCTTTGAGGCTCAGGGATTAGTCCTAATGGAGGCTCAGGCATTAGGCATTCCCGTAATAGCCACTAGGCAGGGTGGAGTTCCACGCTTCATAAGGGATGGGGAGAATGGCATACTCATAGATTACGGAAGGCCTGATCAAATAGTAAAGGCCGTCAAGATGATATTGGAGGATAGGGATCTGGCTCGAAAGATGGGGGAGAATGGGAGGAAACTCGCTGAGAAGCATACTTGGGACTCGATCGCCAATAAGATACTGACCATATACGAGGATGTAGCCCGTGCATCGGCAAAAACATAATTAACTCCGCTTCTTAATCGACCAGAGATAAGCCTCCTCAGTTCTCGTCTTCTCCGCTATTCCCTCCCGCTCGAGATCCTCAAGTATGCATCCAATCGTGACTGGCTGAGACATACCAACAACCTTATGGATCTGCCCTATGCTTATAGGCTTTTCAGAATCCTTAAGAATCCTCAAGACTCTTGATTGCAGCTCTTTTATGCCTTTTAGGCTCTCCTCTATATGTTTCCTCGCTTTTTCCCCTCTGAGAACGGCCTCGTTAAATGGCGGGAAGGGATGTCCGGTCACTAAGGTCTTTATAGGCTCATTTAAGAGGCGGCGAAGGGTTCTGATGTACATTTCTGCACTATAGAAGAGCAGAGGCCTCCTGTCTCCCCTGCCCTGAATTGAATCTCCAGATATGTATATTCCATTCTCCTCGTCGATTATGCAGGAGGAGCAGGTTGAGTGACCGGGTGTGTGGAGTATTCGTATCCTCCGTCCCTCAATATCGAATACATCGCCGTCCTCGAATGTTTCATCGACGCTGATGGATTCGAATCTGGCCTTGCATTCCGGGAATATGGATGGGAACCTCTCATGGAGCTCCCTATCTATTAGGGCAGCATCTTCGAGGTATGGCCTCCCAAACTTGTGAACAAGAACTTTACAGCCAGTATCCCTCTTGATTATGGAGGCTCCTCCACAGTGATCGAAGTGTGCATGAGTAAGTATTATGTGCGAGATCTCGGATGGATCTCTGCCTATGCTCCTGATATATGGATAGATCGCCTCCTCCGGGGAGTCTTGGGTGCCAGCATCGACGAGGACTATTGATTCTCCAAGGAGCAGGCATGAGCTAACAAAATACGTTGACCACGGACACTTTATTAGGTGGATCCCTCCTTCAATCTCCAAATTCTTCACACCAAAGGATAGACGGAGCCTCCGGATACTTAACGCTTTGCGTAAGTCTAACTTCTTTCATGCAGGATCTTTTTCAATTCAAGTAGAATCGGCATTTCATGTAAGCGTCTCTCTGAGAGTTCCCTCCAAAATATTCCCTTAGGCTGGGGCTGCTTCCTCCTTATCCTTATGATCCTCCTTGGAGTTGAGATAAGATCTACTGTTAAATCATGTTCTTCCTTTGGAGCCTCATCTATCAGTTGTAGGTCATGGATTGAAGTGAAGACTGGAGTCTCCTCCTCTATGAGGTTAAGCTCTCTGAGAATTCCATACTCGATCTCGCTGTATCCCCCGCCCTTACCTATCCGTATGCCATCCCTCGACACGGCTACAGAGCCGACTATCACAAGGTCGATGCGGGGAAGATCCCTTAGTGGACATAATCTTCCATGCTTGAATGCCCCTCTTATCGAGGATGCCTCGGCTAGGTTTCTCCTCTGGATCCGCTTCGGATCTAGCAGTAAGAAGCCGCTTCTCAATTTTGGAGTAGGCATGATTAGCGTTTTGCCCAACTCTAATATGAGACGCCTAATTGGCATCTGAGGCGAGTCCGGATTAACCTTGATCACGCGGGCATTTTTGAATTCTTTTTGCTCAGCTATTCTCCTAGCCGCAATCTCGGCCCCGATGAAGTTCGGTATCCTACCATAGACTGGCCTTGGAAATCTCGCCACTCCTTTGCTCTCAAGAAGCCCC
>Ga0209410_1001382_pt1 | contig 11754 bp, 12 predicted proteins | sample Mar14436cmmetaG_FD_184135 | JGI IMG/M metagenome (GOLD analysis project Ga0209410, IMG submission 184135) | Marine hydrothermal vent microbial communities from Guaymas Basin, Gulf of California to study Microbial Dark Matter (Phase II) - Marker... ... | reverse complement strand
CCCTTAGATCTCCTGGACAGGGAATTGCTATAAATGCCCTCATTCTATATTACTATTATTACTATTATCCTTTTTAAAAAAGTAGATGGTGATAAAATGTTTCCAGGAGGAATAAATCCAAGGCAGATGAAGCAGATGATGAAGAGAATGGGTATAAAAACGAATGAGATCAGTGCAGAGATGGTAGTGATTCATAGCGGTGATAAGAAAATTATCATTGAGGATCCTCAAGTGGTTAAAATGACCATGCATGGACAGGAAATCTTCAACATTACGGGAGGAACAGTGAGAGAGGAAAAAGGGGAAGAAGAGGTAATTTTGGAGATATCTGAAGATGATGTGAATATGGTCTCAGAACAGGCCCAGGTTAGTGAAGAAGAGGCGAGAAAAGCTTTGGAAGAAACTAATGGGGATATTGCAGAGGCTATAATGAAGTTGAAGGTATAAATATCCAAAATGGTATTTGGTAACAGAATAATGGATAATTTTAGAGAGAATTTATTAGATTATCTGAATGGATATTTGCATGAGATTCAGGATTCAAAGGGTAATTGGACAGTTAAGGGATTTATTGATATCGCAAAAAATATCTATACGATCTCTGCTGACACGAAGGTAATCTCTAAGGTATTGGAGATTATGTTATTTCCAAAAATCCAGCAGTTTGCAAAGGAAAATAACTTAGACATAATCTTATGTAAAGAGCAGAACTTCTATCCAGATATTACATTTATTTATGAAAACAACAGGAAGATAGCTTTAGACCTAAAAACTACTTATAGAAGATCAGAGACAACCGTTTCCGGATTTACCCTTGGTGCATTTACCGGCTATTTCAGAGATAGAAAAAGTACGAAAAATATTACCTTTCCATATAGTGAATATGAGAAACATTATGTTCTTGGTGTGATATACACAAAACAGGACAAGCATATAGATGAGTATAAGGTTTATTCAATCAAAGACCTGAAGAGGATTTTATCAGTGATAACGGATATTGAACTCATTTTGCAGGAGAAATATAAGATAGCTACGGATAGGCCTGGGAGTGGCAATACTAAAAATATTGGTTCTACGATAAAGATAGAAGAACTGAGAAATGGTACGGGCATATTCGCAAAGCATGGATTAAAAGTATTTGACGATTACTGGATGTATTACATGACAAAGGACATGGCACAACAACATGATTTGACGAAGCCGCCGTATAGGAATCTGAAGGAATATTTTGAGTATAAAGAGGGAAAAATACAAGAGGTGTGAGAAAGTATGGATGAGACAAATAAAAAAATTTACGATCTTTCACCAGAAGAATGGGTTCTAGCATTTATGTATGCTGGAAATAAGAACATAGTTCATGGTAAACTTATGTTTATAAAACAGTTCTTTATTGCAACAAAGGAGATCATACCTCGATTAGACGAACAATTTAGGTTCTATCCTTGTAATTATGGCCCTTACAGTCGCATACTCGCCAAAACTATAGAGAACTTGATCGAAGAAGGCTATATCAAATCCAAAAAGCACGATGATCATTTGGATTTCTTTCTTTCAGATGAAGGAAAAAAAAGATCAAAAGAATGTTACGAAAAACTTCCACAAGATATTAGAGATCGTTTAGATAGACTTAGATTAAGTGCAAATCAGATGGGATATACTGGTATTCTCAGATACGTATATACTAGGTATCCATCATATGCATCAGCATCAAAAATAAGGGAGGATGTGGGGAATGACCTCTGAGATATCAACATTAGTATCAATAATATTTAGTGCAATACTAACTGGAGGTATCTTAGCATGGAGCATACATGCTCGTACAAAGAGTTTTGAAGAGGAGTATAAAGATAAAGTTAATGAAATAGGGAATTTTTATAATGTGAAACTAGCTGAAAGTATCAAAAAATTATGTGAGAGGAGTGACAGTGGAGGGGGATCTAATCTGGAATTTTCACAAGCAAGAGCCGATACATATTATTATGAAATTCAAGATGTTAGTGAGTGTGCAGGAAAATATGAGAGATGGGTAACTAAAATCGAGGAAGGAAAGATGTTGTTGCGAAAAAGTTCAGGAAATGTTTTTCTGACTATATTTTTCGCGGGCATCGCTATTGCCAGTTATCTTTATCCTCAACTATTCATTTTTTCCATATCTCTAGCATTGTTTTTTAAGTTTATGATAGGATTCACCGAAAGTTATGGGGAATACTCAAAAATGATGGGCAATATTGATAGAAAGTTCATTGAGTTGAAACTGAAAAAAACGAGAGATTGGTAAGAATGAAAATCAAGAAGGTTACTATTAAGAAAATAGATGATTTTGGCCCAAGAATACTGAAAGTAAAAACGAAAAAACAAAATTTTGAGGCCCCAACCAGAGCAATTAACTCAACAGAAGCGAATTATAAGAAAAAAGTAGCAGGATCGTTGGACTCACTCAGTAGTTACTACTATGAAAATCCAATTTTTGAAATTGTCAAGAACTATAAAAAAGAAAAACTGAAAGACATGTATACTAAAAATGGGCCACTCAATAATGAAAAAAAAGCAATAAGATCATCTCTAAATTGCTATGAGGATAAAATTTGCTTGTTTTATCCACGATTTGATAAAGGAACTATATTAACTGATAAAGACATCAAAACATTAATCGACCTACAAGTTCTTACAGGTTTTGACATTATCACAATACCCGATTTGCATATCTCTGCAAGTGTCAGGGAATTTGAGAAGAATATTGTAAATGGGAGAAAGCGTATAGAAACTATGACTGCGAGCAAATTCGAGGCAATTCCATATGTCGATATGGGTAGTGAACCTAAATTATTCAAAGCAAAAATTGATACTGTGTTAGATAATGGATTCTGCATTATTGGTATAACTAATCGTTCTATTGCTTCAAATTATGCCAATTATGACTATCTTGAAGAAAATAAGGATAAAGAAATTTGGATTCATGCTTCAAATGTTAGAAGGTATCTAAGTTATCGTAGACCTGTATCACAGATGCATATGTTACAAATATATGGAATTGATACTTGTGCATTAGAGTCAAGAAAGGGTGGACCAGGGATAAAGCATACGCCACCTGATAGAGTGAGAAGATTTGATGCTAAGACGCTCGGGATGATAACCAAAGATGAACATTATAGTAGGTATGGAAGTGAACTAAACTGTAACTGTCCCATTTGCAATGGAAAAAATCTAGAGAGTTTTTATGATGAGTATTCATTGAACACAAAAGGGATGTTGGATACCGATTATCTTCGCACACATTCAAATATTCATGAGGTCTTTGCTAGCTATGAAGAATTTAAAAGAGGACAAGATGCTATCAAGAATAATGATTTTAAGGTGTATATAAACAACAAAGAGCATATTAAAGGTGTTGAAATTATCAAAACAAGAAGTAGTCAAACACATTTATTTCAGATATAACTTACTATAACAATGCAACCAACCCAAATAACCCTTCACGGCGAACCAATGAAGGTCCATAATCTTCCAACCACGAGGTATCAGGGAAGCAAGTCAAAGATAGTTAATTGGATCTGGAAGAGCATCCAAGATATCAAATTCGACTCTGTTCTTGACGCATTTGGAGGCACAGGAATTGTTGGTTATTATCTAAAGACAAAGGGAAAACAGGTTTTCTATAACGATGTTCTGAAGTTTAATTATTATATCGGTACAGCATTGATAGAAAACGATGACATGAGATTATCCCCAGAAGATATAAAATACTTACTAAAGTATCATGATAATATTGATTATCCAACCTTCATTCAGGATACATTTCGGGATATTTACTATACAGATGAAGAAAACAAATGGCTGGATATGGTTGTGACAAATATAGAGCATCTTGATGATTTTTATAAAAAGACAGTGGCTTATTATGCCTTATTTCAGGCATGTATCATAAAGCGCCCCTATAATCTGTTTCACAGAAAAAACCTTTATGTAAGGTTTGCTGACGTGAACAGGAGTTTTGGTAATAAAGCAACATGGGATACTCCATTTGAAACTCATTTCTTGAACTTTATAAACGAGATAAATAGTTGTATTTTTTCTAATGGGAAACGGAATAAGGCATTTAATTTGGATGTGTTTGATATCCAGGGTGATTTTGATCTGGTTTACATTGATACCCCTTACATTTCAAAAAAAGGTGTTGGTGTAGATTATTTAGAATTTTATCACTTTCTTGAGGGAATGGTAAATTATCCGATATGGAGGAGTATGATAGATTACCGAAGTAAGCATAAAAAGATAAAACACAAAAAACCAGTATGGTGTGATAAAAATAGGATCCATTTTGCTTTCAATAAACTATTCAAGAAATTTGAAGAGAGTACCATTGTTGTCTCATATAGATCGGATGGAATTCCATCCATTAAGGAATTGGAGGCACTTCTTGAAAACTATAAGGAGGATGTAAAGGAGGTTAGGTACACTAGTTATAAGTATGTACTAAGCAACAATGATCGCTCTCACGAGTGTTTACTTATTGGACGATAAAAATGTGCGGCATCGCAGGTTATATAGGGGAGAGAAATGCACCAGAGATCCTTTTTGATATGCTGAAGAGATTGGAATACAGGGGCTATGATTCAGCCGGGGTTGCATATTTCGCCCATGGAAGAATCCTAGTTTCCAAGGATAGGGGCAAGGTTAACGATATACGTAAAAATTTAAATCTCGGCAGAGAATCAAAATTGGGAATTGCACACACCAGATGGGCTACGCATGGAGAACCCTCGCGTGAAAATTCCCATCCACACAGCGACTGTAATAGTCAGTTTACAATAGCTCATAATGGAATAATTGAAAATTATAAAGAACTCAGAGAGGGATTAATTGAGAGGAAACATAGATTTTTATCAGAAACAGATACCGAGGTTATTCCGCACCTGATTGAGGAGTTTTATTCTGGAAATTTTGAATCCGCATTTGTAAAGGCAGTAAAAAAACTGAGGGGAAGCTTTGCTATCGTGGCTATAAGCAAATCAGATCCAGATATGATCTTATTGGCGAGAAAGGAAAGCCCACTTATTATAGGTCTTGGTGATGGGGAAAACTTCATAGCATCAGATACCCCCGCGGTTCTTCCAGAGACCAGAAGGATTATCATCTTGGATGATCTTGAATATGGGATAGTTAAGAAGAATTCTGTAACTATCAAAGACTTGGAGACCGGAGACGAAATAAAGAAGGAAATCCGGGAGATAGAATGGGATATTGAAGAGGCTGAGAAGGAGGGCTATGAACACTTCATGCTCAAGGAGATATTCGAGGAGCCAAATGCGGTGAGAAATGCATTGAATGGAATAAATAAAATAGAGGAGATTGCAGGGAAACTGAAGAATTTCAATCGCATTTATTTTGTAGCCTGTGGAACTGCATCTTATGCCGCTTTAGTTGCCAAATATCTCCTGGAAAGATTTGGTATCCCCTCCGAGGCTATCGTTGGATCAGAGTTTAGATATTCTACGGTAAATTCTCTTGGGAGCGACTGTGCTGTAATTGCAATCTCGCAATCCGGGGAAACAGCTGATACAATTGCATCCGTAAAAGAAGCCAGAAAAAAACTAGCGTATGTTACAAGTGTTGTGAATGTGGTGGGATCCTCTCTTACTAGGATATCGGATGATGTCATCTATACCTATTCTGGACCGGAGATTGCCGTTGCCTCCACAAAGGCTTACCTTGGTCAATTAGTCTCCCTGACTCTGCTCTGTCTTTCACTTGCGAGGGAGAAAGGAAATATCAATGAACAGTATATGAATGAGATTCTTGATGATCTCCATAAGATTCCTGATAAAATTAGACAGGTACTGGATAATGAAGGTGAGATAAAGAAACTGGCAGAGAAATTAAAGGATAAAAAAATATTCTTCTATATCGGCAGAAGGTTGAATTATCCAACCGCTTTGGAGGGCGCATTGAAAATCAAGGAGATCAGTTATGTTCATGCGGAGGCATATCCTGCCGGGGAATTAAAGCATGGACCACTGGCTTTATTAGAAGAGGGTGTTCCAGTCATTGCGATCTCACCCAATGATGATCTTAAAGAGAAGATGGAAAGTAACGTTCAGGAGGCGAGGGCAAGAAATGCCACCATCATCATGGTTGGAGAGGATGGTGATCTGAGGGTTCCGGTTTGTGATCCACTGCTGTCACCAATTTTGTATATTGTGCCGTTGCATTTGCTGGCATATTATATATCAACCGCCAAGGGCCTAGATCCAGACAAGCCGAGGAATCTGGCAAAATCTGTCACTGTGGAATAATTCGCTGTTGGATAATTCGTAGTCTTCTAATATTTTATCTCAATCCAATAATTTGATGATGAGTAAAAACAATACTAAAAATGCAGCATTAATTCTGCAGGATGGGACCGTAGTTAAAGGTATGGGATTTGGTGCAGAAGGCACGGCAGAGGGCGAGGTAGTCTTCAACACATCCATGTCTGGCTACCAGGAGGCTCTTACAGATCCATCCTACAGATATCAGATTTTGATGATGACCTACCCCTTAGTTGGAAATTATGGGGTAAACGATAAAGATTTCGAGTCAGATAAAATACAGGCAGAGGCTCTCATAATTCGGGAATTGACAGAGAATCCAAGCCATGCTAAATTAAAAAATACCTTAAATGGATTTCTTAAAGAGTATGAAATTCCAGGGATTCAGGGTGTAGATACGAGGTTCCTGACCAGAAAGATTCGAATCCATGGGGTGATGAATGGAATCCTGAAATATCCATATGAAGAGAAAGAGATAGAGGATTTGAAGGAAAGGGCAAGAAATCTAAGAAATATTTCCGATCTCGATCTCGTGAATCTGGTGTCGATAAAAAAACCAAAGAAACACGATGTTAATGGCAAAAGAACCATTGTTCTGATAGATTGTGGGGTGAAGCAAAGCATTATTCATCTTTTATTAGAGAGAAGGATCAATGTAATACAGGTTCCAGCAAGAGCATCTGCGGATAAAATTCTGCAGTATGAACCAGATGGCATATTAGTCTCCAATGGTCCCGGAGATCCCGAGAGTGTGGATTATGTGATTGAAACAGTGAAAAAATTAATCTCTGAGGAAATTCCAATGTTCGGTATCTGTCTGGGACTTCAGATCATGGCTTTAGCCTTTGGTGCAAAAACCTATAAGCTGAAATTTGGTCATAGAGGTAGTAATCATCCAGTCAAGGATTTAAAGACGGGAAAAGTTTATATTACATTACAGAATCATGGATTTGCTGTTGACGCAAAATCACTGCCAGATGATATTGAAATTTCACACATAAGCCTGAATGATGGATCAGTAGAAGGCATCACACATAAAGAATTACCGATCATGGCACTCCAGTACCATCCGGAGGCACACCCGGGACCATGGTATAACTATTACCTCTTCGACGAGTTTGTGGATATGATGAAATGATAGCGATAGTGGATTATGGCATGGGCAATATCTTCAGTATCAGAAATGCATTGGAAAAGGTGGGGGCGGATGTCAAGGTAACAAGTAAAGCAGAAGAACTTGGGAATTCAGATGGTGTAGTCATCCCTGGAGTCGGATCCTTCGGCGATGCTATGAAACAGCTTTTACCCTTTGAGGAAAAAATTGGAGATTCTATTGAGGATGGAATTCCATTCCTTGGAATCTGTCTTGGAATGCAAATTCTATTTGAGAAAAGCCAGGAGAGCAAAGAGCCTGGTTTTGGAATAATCCCTGGAGAGGTTATAAGACTTCCAAATAACGTTCTGGTCCCCCAGATGGGCTGGAATGAAATAGAGATAAAAAAGGGTATAGACCTCTTAGATGGAATAGAGAACGGAGACTTCTTCTACTTTGTGCATTCCTACCACTGTGTTCCCGAGAATAGAGAGATGATCATAGCTATAACAGAATACGGTACAGAGGTTGTTGCCGTAATAAACCGGGATAATATATATGCGGTTCAGTTTCATCCAGAAAAATCCGGAAAAAAAGGTTTATTGATATTAAAAAATTTTTTAAGGAGTACGAGATGTTAGCAAAAAGAATAATTCCATGTCTCGACTGCGATCTGGGAATTCCTAGTGGCAGAGTGGTAAAAGGAATTGAATTTAAACAAATTAGATATGCTGGAATTCCCTGGGAATTGGCTGAGAAGTACTACTTAGACGGTGCGGATGAGATCGTTTTTTTGGACATTACTGCTTCTAGTGATAGACGGGAGACAATGGTTAATGTTATAAAGAAGACCTCAAAAAATGTTTTCATACCCCTCACGGTGGGTGGTGGAATCAAAAGTATAGAGGATGCCAGATCAGCCTTTAATTCCGGAGCAGATAAGGTAACCATAAATACCGCCGCAATAGAAAATCCCGAATTGATAAATCAGATAGCAGATAGGTATGGGAGTCAGGCTTGTGTAGTGGCGATAGATGCAAAAAGGAGGGATGGCTGGTTTGAGTGCTCTATCTACGGTGGCAGGAAATTTACGGGAATTGACGCAATAGAATGGGCAAAAGAGGCGGAGGAACGAGGAGCGGGGGATATCCTCTTGACCAGTATGGATCGGGATGGTACATATGATGGATTTGATATAGAATTAACCAAGGCCGTATCTGAGAGGGTAAGAATTCCAGTAATAGCATCTGGAGGCTGTGGCAATCCGGGCCATATCCTTGAGGTGTTCCAGAAAACAAAGGCTCAGGCTGCATTGGCTGCGAGCATTTTTCACTATGGGAAGTATAAAATCGGGGATGTTAAGAATTATCTAAAGGAACATGGAATTCATGTGAGGTTGTAGAATTGAACTTCGGGAGGTAGTACTGTCACCTGATTACAAGACACCTTATGAGTTTGTAATGATCATCCAAATAATCATCTAAATCCCTCCGGCCCCAAAATCGTGAGGGAATAATCGTCGCCGAGATAATTTTCAGCCGAGATCTGAATCTCCCTCTTGGAAATTTTTCTGATAAATTTTTCCTTTTCCCTGAAATCATATGGAATATTATATATCTCTTTTTCAAGAAGCATCATTGCCCTATCCATTATCCTCTCAAGTTGGTCATCATATCTTGATATCATCAAATTCTTCACCCCATTGAATTCTCTATCGGAAATTGGATTTTCCTTCAAATCTTTAAAGATTTTTAGAATGACATCCCTTGCTTCCTCCATTCTTTTGGGATCAAAGCCATCCACGTGAGTAATGAACATTCCCTCCCTGCCAATTGGATGAAAAATACTTCCCACACTGTAGCCTATGCCCCTCTTCTCTCTCAATTCCCTGTACATTCTTGAAGAAAGACCCTCGGAAAGGATGCTTGAAATTAGGTCCAAAGAGTGGACATCCCTATGAGAAAAACCGGGAACCCTATAGCCAAGACACATATAAACCTGGGATATGTCCTTTCTTTCCTCAAATTTTTCCCTCCTCCTATTTGTTAAATCAATTGAAGTAGGGGAGTGGGGAAGATTTCTCGCATCCAATGAACCAAAGAAGTTCTCTACACTACTAACCAATTTTCTTTCATCAAATTTCCCCACCGCGGCGATAACCATGTTATTCGGCACATAGAATTTTTCTTTAAATTTTTCAAGTTCCTCTTTTTTTACACAACCCATAGTCTCGACTGTGCCTTCCACCGTTCTCTCCAGTGGTGTTCCCTCAAAGAGTTTTGGAATGAAAAGCCCCGTCAGTGAGTACCTCTCTGGAGAATTGATAAAATTCTGAATCTCGGTGAGGATTACCTGCCTCTCTGTTTCAAATTCATCCTCTCTATAACTGAAATTTGTGGCTGCCTGAAAGAGAATTTCAATAGCCTTAGGCAGTTCTTTATATGGTACCTTGGCAGAAAATGCGGTGTATTTCCAGGTTGTGTATGCATTTATAACCGCCCCAGAATATTCCAGGTCCTCTGAAATCTGTCTGGCACTCCTGTACTTATTGCTTTTGAAAAGCAGATGCTCATTAAAATGACTCCCGCCATTCAGCCTTTCATCCTCATTTATTGAACCTACTTTTACCCCAACCAAAAGAGCCGTCTTCTTGGTATTCGGTCTCTTTTCCATTAATAAAACCAGACCATTGTCAAGTTCTATTCTGTTAATTCCTTTCATCTTATTTGCTTCCATCCTAAAATTCATCCAATTTCAATTGTCCCTCCTCCTTAGATTCCATCAAATTTTTAAGATCGATAGTCATCCCATCTCTGGCTGCTATCGTCCTTACTCCAGTCTCATTTTCCATCCATTTTGCCTCCCTCTCCGGACTGGCATTCAACATACTCATACCAAAGTGTTGTATAATAGCCAGTTCCGGTTTTACCTCTTTTACTATCATGGCTGCGGTTTTTGTATTCAGATGGGTCTCTATCTCCTTTGAAGCCGGGAATATTGTATTCAAGATCAGGATTCTCGAATCCCTGTAATAATCGAGAAGCTCTTCGGAATATCCCGTGTCCGAGGTGTATGTTATAGTTCCCCTCTTTGAAAAGAATTTGAAACCAATGCCATCCTCGTGTCTGTATGTGGGGATTGCCAGAATCTCTAAATCATTGATCCTAAATTTTTCCCCGGCATTTGGGATTATCAACCTCACAGATTTTTTATGATAATCTGAGATGTATCCCAGAGCATCTTTATTTATAACCAAATAGCCTCGATCTTTTTTCATTCCATAGGTCATTGCTTCCACCATTAACTCTGCATCGTTGTAATGATCTAAGTGTCTGTGAGAGACCAAGATAGCATCCAGTTTCTTAGGATCCTTTTTAAATTGCAATGCTCGAATCAATGCCCCAGGTCCGGGGTCCAATATTATGGTAGATTCCAGATGTAACCACAGTCCTCCCGAATAACGTCTCTGACTTAAAAGGACAAATCTGCCACCGCCAGTTCCAAGGAATGTTATTGAATTCATAGCTATGTTATTTTATTTTTAGATTAATAGTTAATTACTGAAATAGGTAATATGAAATCTATCTCAGATCCCATTGGAAGATAAAAGAGAGGCCCCACTGGGTATCGCTGGAGAAGTTAGATGGGAAAATTCTGTTTCTTCCACAACTTTTGGATAAAACATGGGGATTAACTTGGCGAGATAATACCCTCTGGGTCGATAAGGGCCGAATTCTGGGTTTGATTTGGATTGTATGAGGCATTGATATAAGGGCGCAGTTACTCTAATTAGATTAATAGAACGGCAATTAAGTGTGATGTTCTGGTTGTTGGGGCTGTAGAACACAATCAGCCTAATTGCAACCAAATCCACGATTATCGCCCCCATTCATGTAACGAGGAAATCTCAGATAAGAGGATTACCTGTTCCTTACCAACCTTGCTAAAGGCTTTTATACCTGATTGATGTAATTTTATTTAAGAAAATGTTAGAACGCGCACTTATTATAATCCTCAGCTACGGACTGCTCGGAGCTGGGATAAAATATATAGATCAGGCATACGACCTTGGCGTCTTTAGCAAGAAAAAAGCAAACCTCGTTGCAATACCATCCGGAATTCTGATGGCGTCTCTCATAATCTCAGATCCTCCATCAGCAACAATCTTCTTTTCAATATTTGTAGTTGTGGCAGTTACAAGAAAGATAGACAATCCCGCATTTTATATGGGCACTGGAATACTCTTACTACTACCCATAATCTTCCATGGAATCATGAAAATAGAATGGATTCCCTTTGGAATTCTGATCCTCTCTGGAATTATAGATGAGATAGGTAATGACTGGGCTGACA
>Ga0209410_1001381_pt1 | contig 11754 bp, 17 predicted proteins | sample Mar14436cmmetaG_FD_184135 | JGI IMG/M metagenome (GOLD analysis project Ga0209410, IMG submission 184135) | Marine hydrothermal vent microbial communities from Guaymas Basin, Gulf of California to study Microbial Dark Matter (Phase II) - Marker... ... | reverse complement strand
GCCTGCAGGATGTAGAATTCCAGCGAAAGAATCAAACTCATAGCAGCGAGGGCTATCGTTGCTGATATCAGATCTCTAAAATAAATTGCAAATATCGCGGCTATCACTATGAATATCGGAAGTATGGCATGAAGTATCTCTATCATTTTTTCTCCTCCTCAAGGTCATCAACAACAGCTTTTACCGGCTTGACGCCACTTCTGTGGGCGGCTCTTGCAATCGCGTGGGCTCCTGTTGGATTGGTTATTAATATAGCTATTAAAGCAACGAGAGCATGAATTGGTAGTATTGGGGAGGAGACGGTAGGATGAAGATACCATTCTTTCAATCCATATACTATCACCGCACCTGAGAGAAATATGGAACCAAATGTTGTGCATTTTGTGCCGCCATGCAACCTTGTATATACATCAGGAAATCTCAGCAGGGCAAGAGAGCCAAGCAGGTTAAAGGTAACACCTATGGCAAGAAATATGTAAATCAGTGCAGTAACGATCATATCCTACCACCCTCCAGATATTTCGCTATGAGTATGGTCGTAACAAATGACAGGAGGGCATATACTATAGCCACATCTATGTAGATTATCTCGCGATAGTACGCTCCGAACAGTATCATCAGAACTATCACAAGAGTGTTTATGGTGTCGAGACCAACGACTCTATCCGGGACTGTAGGACCCAGTATGAGTCTTATCGCTGCAAGGAGTATGGATATCAGGAGAATTATTATCGAGAGCAGAAATGCATCCATCATTCGGCAATCCTCCTTATCCATTTGGGGAATTTACCGCATACATACTCGTATGGTCTCGGCTTCTTTTTGAGAGCAGCATCCTTGACATTTATCCAGTGAACGTAGAGATTGTTGGTTTTCTCATCTATATCAACACTGAGTGTTCCCGGCGTTAATGTTATCGAGTTGGCGAGCATGGTTATGCCTAAATCGGTTTTCAGATTGGGAGAGATTTTCACTATTCCGGGTCTGATTTTACCGGTAATAACTCGATATGCAACATCAAAGTTTGCCTTCGCCATCGCCAAGAAAAAGGGAAACAGATAAGCTATACCGTATAACCATCTTTTGGGATTGAGCATTCGAAAATCGTTTTTGATGAAGATATTTCTGGATATATAGCCAACCAGGACGGCAACCATTATACCAAAGAGGATCTCTTCGATGCTCCAGAAGCCTATGTTGCCACTTCCCGCCGTGAATATCAGGTAAGCGATGAAACAGATGAATGATGTAACTATAAACTTCTTCATCTCTCTTGCCTCCAGTTTTGCTGAAACAAAAGAGTCTTTTAAAACTTTATCGTTTTTTGATATCTCCAGAGCGTTAGTATTACATTACGCCATTTCATACACCATTTGGTGTCAGCACATGGAAGAAATGATATCCTTTTACAACTATGCGGCGATCGTCAAAAACCTCAGAGGGGTTATTCACTGGAAGGAAAAAGAAAAATCTGGAGAGAGATTGAAATGGCTCCTGTCGAGGTTCAGATACAGAAATCTGGGTATCACTCCCCTGATGAAGGGAAAAATTCCCGAAAGAAAAAATCTGGTGGTGCTTTCTTATCCAAATGAATGTATAAGAATGGCAAAGGATGTGTTCTCCGATGTTCTCAATGAAATGATCAGCGAGGTTCTCTGCCTCTCCTCTGTATACATCTCGCCCGTTATTACAAATTCACCTGAAGATTTTGAAGATTTGAAGTTGAGCGAGGTAAAAACATCAAAGGAACTCACCGATAAAGATTGGAAACTCCACATGAGAATTGCAGATTACACTGTTCTTGATTTTTATACATGGGCGGTGCGCCAGGCGTTCACCCGGATCAAAGAGGGGAAGGATATTGGATTTATACTGAAGGAGAGGAGGGAAAAGATAGAGAAGGATAAAAAGAGATACTGGAGGATAGGAGAGAATAAAGGCAAACCTTTCCTGTTTTATGTGGATGTTCTCGACGTTGCCAACAGAGAGAATATTCTGGAAAAACTTGTTGCCACTGGAGATGATGTTTTTGCGGTATTTGGCATAATGGCGGTTGTTATCGTTTAGCCAAAAAATAATAAGTATAGAGACAATCCCGAAGTGATGGATGTCAGAATCATATCCCATACTCCAGATCCAGAGAAGGTCTGCGCCATAGCAGCAGCACTGACACACAGCAAAAAGAAGCCGGAAGAAGTAGAGAAGATGGACGACGATTCTCTCAGGAATATACTCTCTCATGTCATGGACCTTGGTCATCTGAGTGTTGTAGAGCACGCGAGTTTTACATTTGCGATATCTGGAGTGAGTAGAGCGCTAACCCATCAACTTGTTAGACATAGAATAGCAAGTTATTCTCAGCAGAGTCAGAGGTATGTGAGGTTTGAAGATGCCGAGTATGTTATGCCTCCCTCTGTGGAGAAGGATGAAAATTTGAAAAGGAGATACGAAGATTTCATGAAAAAAGTATGGGACGAATACAACCATCTGATCGATGAAGGAATACCCGAAGAGGATGCGAGATACGTTCTCCCAAATGCCGCAAAGACGAACATCATTGTAACCATGAACGCAAGGTCTCTTTTGAATTTCTTTGAGCTGAGATGCTGTATGCATGCCCAGTGGGAAATCAGAGAACTCGCATGGAGGATGCTGAACGAGGTGAAGAAGATAGCACCAACGATTTTCAGGAAGGCAGGTCCTCCTTGCAAGACCAGAGGTATATGTCCAGAGAAAAGGGAGGATTGCCCATGGTATCCAAAGAAGAAAGACCGTACATAATAATAAACTGCGCCGCCTCCGCTGATGGAAAGATAGCCTTACCAGATAAAAGACAGGTCAGAATATCATCGAAAGAGGATTTTGATAGAGTGATGAGATTGAGAGAGGAATGTGATGCGGTTCTTGTTGGAATAGGAACGGTGCTTACCGATGATCCAAAGCTCAATGTGAAGTACGATACTCCAAAACAGCCCGCAAAGGTGGTGCTCGATACAAAATTGAGGATACCAGAGGATGCTGAGGTTTTCAAAGGTGGCACAAAGGTTTACATTCTAACAGGAAAGGATGCCGAAAGAACCATTGAGAAGGAAGATGTAGAGGTTCTGAGATGTAATCTGAGCAAAGATGGACTCATAGATTTAAAGGAAGCAATGAAACTGCTGAGAGAGAAGGGAATAAAAAGGTTGCTCGTCGAGGGAGGGGCAACGGTTATATGGAACTTCTTGAAAGAGGGGCTTTTCGATGAGTTTAACATATACATCTCGCCCATCATAATCGGCGGAGCCAGTACGCCTACTATAGCGGATGGTGAAGGTGTGAAAAACGAGAATGAAATTATAAAACTCAGGTTGAAGGAAGTTAAAAAACTTGGAGATGGCTTGCTGATAAGGTATGAGCCATGGAAGTGAAATTTCTGTGTGACCAGATGCTGGGCACGCTTGCAAAGTGGTTGAGGATTCTGGGATTCGATGTCTGTTTTGCTGATAGGATAGAGAGTGATGATGAGATCATCGAGAGAGCAAAGAGAGAAGGGAGAGTTATCCTTACCAGAGATAAATATCTTGTCAGGAGAGCAAAAAGGGAAAATATCTCTGCTGTGGAGATAAAGAGTACAGACCTGGATGAGCAGATAAGAGCAGTGATATCAGAATATCCGATTGATGAGAATAAGATTCTCTCCAGATGTTCTGTTTGCAATAATATCTTGGCTAAGATAGATAAAGAGAAGGTTAAAGGTAAGGTGCCGGATAGGGTCTATAACAGACATGATGAGTTCTGGTACTGTGAGAATTGCGGTAGAATATACTGGAAAGGAACCCACTGGGATAACATGAAATCAAGGATAGAGAAGGTGAACAGCGATGGGAAAACAGAATGATAATGCCTGTCCGATTTGATTTGCAATTCACTCCAGCATCTTCACCATCTGGGCATGAGGGACTCCCTGGATATAGAGCACACATCTGGGATTCACGTACCCCATCTTTATTGCACACTCGACTGTTCTTTTTCCAACGAGATTTGCGATAGTGGCTTCTTTCAGATAGGCAGCGAATGTTTTTTCATCGACGATTCTCCCACCATAAAAAGTCTTTTTGACGTGTAACCTGAATTTTCCTTCTTTTAATCTCTTGCCGAGTAGTTCCTCGTCGCATGCTCCTATGAGGATATCCTCACCTTTCTTGTAAATCTTGATGCTGATCCCCATTTTTTCAACCTTTGCCTAATGATAACTTTTGTCAATATTTATTAATATCGATTTCGGATTTTTGAGCGAGTCACTTACCGAACTTTTCCTCGAGATATCTTATAAAGATTCTCGGATTCAAGCCCTCGCCACAGCATATCTTCATTATCTCTTCAGATGTGTACATTCTGCCATATCTGTGGATATTTGTGTTGAGCCACTTTTTGATTTCCTCAAAGTTTCCGCTCTCCACCATCGAATCCATCTCTCCGAGATCCCTTCTCATCGAGTATAATTGCTGGGCAGAATATATATTTCCAATCGTGTAGCTCGGAAAATATCCAAAATCTCCGGTGCTCCAGTGCATGTCCTGCAGAACTCCCTCTCTATCGGTTTTTGGACGGACTCCCATGAGTTCCTCCATCTTTTCATTCCATAAGTCCGGCAACTCCTTTGCTTCTATTTTTCCCTCGATTAGTTTCGTTTCCAGCTCGAATCTCAGGATTATATGTAGATTGTAACTGATTTCATCCGCATCGGTTCTTATCATCGACCTTTTCACTGTATTGACATGCCTGTAAACATCCTCCATATCCAGATTGATTCGGGATTCTACTTTTCTGAGAATGGGGTAGAAGAATTTCCAGAAATTGTAACTCCTGCCGATCACGTTTTCCCAGAATCTTGATTGAGATTCGTGTAAGCCCAGGGATGGAGCATCGGATATAACGGTGTATCTGAATTTACCCTTTGGGAGGTTCAACTCGTATATGGCGTGTCCCGCTTCGTGTAAAGTTGAGAAAAGAGACGATAATGGATTTTTCTTGGAGAATCTCGTGGTTATCCTGACATCGAACGTAGATAATCTGGTTGTGAAAGGGTGCTCCGAGATATCGATTCTGAAACTATCCCTGCCTAAACCGAGATATTTGAGTATGATTTTGCACAGTTTTTCCTGAGATCTTATGCCGATATGTATCTCGGTATCTTCTTCGCTTTCAAATCTATCCAGAAGTTTTGATAATCTACTCCTTAGATAATCGAAGGCGTTTTTTAACCTTTCATAAGTCATTCCTTCCTCGTAATCATCCAGGAGGTTGTTGTAGATATGTCCTTTCAGACCAATATAATCGCAGTATTCTCTTTTCAGTTCCACCAGTTTTTCCAGATGTGGAAGAAAGATATCAAACCTCGACCTCTTCTTTGCAACTTCCCAGGCGGAGTAGGAGAGCGCCTCCGCCCTGCTCAACCTCTCTATGAAATCTGCGGGAATCTTCCTCGCCTTTTCGGTATCTTTCTTCAACCTTTCAACTATGATTCTGTCCTTCTGATGGAGCCTTTCTATATTCTCTTTATCTGACAGGAAGGTCACGCTTTTCCAGAGCTCATCCGAGAGCAGTATCTCATGTGCTCTTTTAGATAGAAGAGAGAGCTGTTTGGACCTATCGGTGAGGGCTTTCCTTGGCATATATGTCTTCTGGTCCCAGTCCAGGAGAGATATCACTCCCCCAATGAGGAAAAGTTCCCTCTGTTTGTCGGATATGATTTTCAGGGCATCTTTTATTTTCAAGTTCCACACCCCTCATGTTTTCGCAATACCAAACCATCGGCCCGGCACAACTTTCAAATAGCATTCCGTCTATTTCAGAGTATGCCATTGAGAGATACGAGAGAAGGTATAATCTTAATAGTGGATATCATCATGTTTGTCATCGCCGTGATATCGATAATTCTGATGTCGTTGAACTTCTACAGAGCCGGCTTCTACTTTGGAAATGGAAGTGTTGGATTTGCACAGACATATCTGATGTATGCAGGGGCATGCATAGCACCTCTCTCAGTATCAATGACATGGATATTCGTAAGGTTTTTTAAGAATTGGAACAAAAAAACCTTATAGTCCGGCGAAAGGCGCAGGATAGGCTGGGGGGTTAGGGGTCCCCTGCAACCGGAAAGCCCCTATACGCCGGAGCCGAAAGCCGGAGGGCGGCACACTGGTGTAAGGGGCGATCCACCCATCAACGATGAGACCTCGTCCCCAGGGATTGGGGGTGGCGGTAGCATGTTGTCGGAGGGCAACATGCCCGCCTTTGCCGCGAAAACCGGGTCAGGCCCGGAAGGGAGCAGCCTCATCGCGGACCGCCGATGCTCTGGGGGTAAACGGGGTTAAGAAGGTGGGTGGGCTAAATCGCCCCTATACCAGCGTGTCCACCTCCGGTTCTCCTGCGACCGCCGATGCTCTGGGGGTAAACGGGGTTAAGAAGGTGGGTGGGCTAAATCGCCCCTATACCAGCGTGTCCACCTCCGGTTCTCCTGCGCCCGCTAAAGATTTTTATGAACATTATGGGAAATGTCCTCTGTAAATTTTTATATACCCGCTTTCCTTTATTATAGAATAGTGGGCTCGTAGATCAGCGGTAGATCGCCCCCTTGGCATGGGGGAGGCCTGGGGTTCGAATCCCCACGAGTCCATCTTGCCCAAATGATCTTGCTGTAAAGGTTTCGTTCCCCTTTGTATCCGGTTTCGCTCAACTTGGGTTTATATCTGTAAAATCCACAATTAGCGGATACGTAAATTCTCCTACTCTCCCGCCACCATGGTGAAGATTGTAAAACCTGCGAAAAGCCCAGCTGGAGATGCAAACGGGATGAAAAGAAAAACACCAACTAACGTGAACGAAGCTGCGAAAATCCATTCGTTAAAATCCAGCACATAGTACTCCGAGGGAAGGGGGGAGTCGGGAAGTTCAAGATATCTTACGGTGCCATTACCGTGTCCATACACGACGAAAGGACAAATGGAAAATACCCACATCCCGAAGTTAAAGTAAACGTCTGAGGAAAGTTCGCATATTCCGAGAATTAAACCCATCACACCGTAAATGAATGGTTTTTCTGCACAACGCGTTTTAGATGAAATATGCGGTGGCAAAGATCCATTTCTCCAGCCTATATCATCCCTCGATAAGATACCATACTGTATCAATACATTAAGTTTCTTCAAAGTCTTTTCCAGATAGTTATCTTGAGAGCGGTCTACAAGTGAAAATTGCCTTTTGATTTCTTCCGCTTCTTTATAAGAAAGCTTTTTCACAACCTTTTCAATCGCTCCATTTTTGAATTTGTAAATCGTTATATTGTAAAATCCATCATTTCCATCCTCGATATCGCTTTTTTGTTTCTCTACACCATTCAGCCCAACGGCTTGATAGATGGTTGCTCCAATAAGCAGGAAAAACGTAGCCGCAACCAAACCCATACGGTATATCCTAAGCATGGATATCATCTAATTAAATCTTCGATATTTAAATTTAATTGATATCAATGTGGATATGTTCTGATGGCTACCTCATCGTGCATCGTATCCAGTTTTAATGTTACCTGCGAATTTGCGGATTTTTGAAATAACAACCACTATATACATCTCTCTGGATGCATCTGTTGGGAAATGCAGATCAATGCGGATCTCCACATTCATTCCAGATTCTCTGGGGCAACAAGCAGCTCTATGACCATTAAAAAACTCGCAGAATCGGCTCCAAAGAAAGGCATAGATATTCTCGCAACGGGTGATTGTTTACACGGGGAATGGCAGAAGGAAATAAAGGAATGCAAGAAAATCGATGATGGAACTTTCGAAAAGAGGGGGACGAGATTCATACTGAGCACCGAAGTTGAAGATATGAACAGGGTGCATCATCTTCTGTATTTTCCCTCATTCTCCCAGGTTGAGGAGTTCAGAAAAAGGGTAGAGAAGTTCTCAACGGATCTCGATGGTGATGGCAGACCAAAGATTAGGTTAAGCGGAATTGAAATAGCACAGATCGCGAAAGATCTCGACATTCTCATAGGACCCGCTCATGCCTTTACACCATGGACTGCAATGTATGCCTACCACAACTCTCTGAAAGATTGCTATGGTGACCTCGCAGATTATGTCTCTTTCCTCGAACTCGGATTGAGTGCAGATTCAGACTATGCGGATAGAATCTCAGAATTGCACAGACTAACATTCCTCACCAATTCCGATTCACATTCTCCTCATCCGGTCAGGCTCGCAAGAGAATTTAATAGAATGGAAGTTAAAGATGCAACATTCGAAGAAATCAGAAAAGCCATACTGAGGAGAGGAGGTAACAAAGTTGTACTCAACGTTGGCTTTCCACCCCAGGAAGGAAAGTACAATGAAACCGCCTGCATAAAATGTTACAGGCATTTCTCCCTTGAAGAAGCCATAGCAAGGGGCTGGAAATGCCCATGCGGGGGAAGAATAAAGAAGGGAGTGAAGGATAGAGTCAGAGAACTTGCCGACCTTGAAGAACCAAGGCATCCAGATCACAGGCCACCCTATCTGCACATCATCCCTCTAACGGAGATCATTGCCAAAGCCATAGGTCAGAGCAGTGTCTTCACCAAGAAAGTTGAGAGTTTGTGGGAGAATCTGGTTTCTCATTTCGGCAGTGAAGTTAATGTCCTCGTAGATGCAAGTATCGATGAAATAGCCATATATAGCAATCCAGCAGTGGCGGAGGCGATAGACCTTTTTAGAAGGGGTAAAGTAAAAATCATACCAGGCGGCGGCGGGAAGTATGGTGTGATAGAAATTCACCCATCTGAGGAGTACATACCTGTAAACTTTAATCGTCAGAAAAGCTTACTGGACTTTTAGATGAGGGTAGAGAGGGTCGATGAGGGCAAATTCAGAGAAATACTTGGCGAACTTATAGATGTGTACATGGACGGATACAGGGATATGGAAGAGTATGCCTACAGAACAAGAGGAGATGCAAGGAGATATCTGAAATGGCTCTACCGCTGTGATCCGGAGGTTTTCCTTGTAGCTATAGAAGATGAAAAAATCATTGGTTTCATAGCAGGAGCGAGAAACTGGTGGGACAAGACCTATGGCGACATAGGGGAGATTCACGAGCTCGTTGTCAGGAAGGAGTTTCAGGGAAAGGGAATAGGGAGAGGACTGCTGGAGAGGGAGATTGAAATCCTGAAAAGATATCATGACACCATCGGCCTGTGGGTCGGAGAGAAAAATTTCAAGGCGATCAGATTCTATGAAAGAATGGGATTTCGCGTGGTTGGTAAGGTGGGTGTATGGCTCAGGATGATAAGAGAAGATTGATAGAAATGTTGGAAAAGCTGATATCGATAAGGAGCGTAACTGGAGAAGAAAATAGGTTAGTGGATTTTCTGGAAAAACATCTTCTTGAGATTGGTTTGAATGTCGGAAGAGAAGAGATTGATTCAAGATACAATCTTTTTGCATATCGTGGAAAAGCCAGATATCTGATAGCAACTCACGTCGATACTGTACCACCGTGGGGATTCAGGAGAGCATTTAAACCAAGATTCGGAGACGAAAGGATTTTTGGCAGAGGAGCAGTAGATACAAAGGGTCAAATTGCATCCCTTCTTGTTGCTCTGGAAAATACAGATGCGCCCTGCGCCATTGCACTCTTCGTGGACGAAGAGAGGGATGCAGAAGGTTCTGATAGATTCACACCAAGATGGAAATTCGATGGAGCCCTCGTTCTCGAGCCGACAAACTTTGCGATCTGTACAAGACAGGCGGGGAGCATAGAGATCAGATTGGAAACGAGAGGAAGGTCATCGCACGGCGCAACGCCTCTTGCAGGAAAAAATGCCATCGATGTATTCATCGAAATCTATCTTGCTCTCAAATCCATGGAACATATCAAAAACAGACCAAAGGATTTCAAAGAATCTGGAGTCACTCTGGGATGGATCAGGGGAGGAAGAGATTGCCAGGTTGTTCCAGATAGATGCGTTGGAGAGATAGATATTCCCATATTTCCGGGAGATGATATCTCAGCAATAAAGGATCAGGTCGATGAGATACTCGCCAAGTACGGCGCCGGCGCGCAGGTCAAGATCTTTGATCAGCCGGTTGAAATCTCAAGGGATGAGAATGTGGTGAAACTCCTCGAGAGGGCGATGAGGGGAATCAGAAGAGTTAGATATTCGGGTATGCCCGCGTGGACCGATGCGGCGAATCTGATTGAAAAAGGGATACCATCTGTTGTGTTCGGTGCGGGAGATTTGAGTCTGGCACATACTGAGAGAGAAAGTATCGCTGTTGACGATCTTTTAGACCTCTGCAGGATTTTGAAAAGGTTTATTGAGTTATCTGGTATGGAATCTGATCAGTTGTCATAAAGAAAAGAGAATGCTGTCGATGACGTTATACGAAGTGAGCAACCAGTGTTCTCTCGATAGTTGGTGTCTTGAAAGGCGGTAAGCTCGGGAACAGGAAAGCAACAAACCTCGTCTTCATGGTCACGGTCATGTTTTTCTCTATGAGGAAGCCTTTACTTAGGAGGTTCATCTTCACTAATTTCTCTGCACCCGTATTGACTGCTGGGGTGAATGCAACTGCAAAACAGATATCTTCCTGTTCACCTTTTTCGTTGTAGAGCTCTGCTTTCAGGAAACCGATAACGAATGGCGCAAGACATGCGGGAACGACCTCCACGTTCCAGCAGACGTGATATGAACTTGCCCAAGTGCAGTTCACATGGCCATCCATCGACCAGTTGACCGGGATTTCCTTTTCTATGGTGAGGTTTCTCTCACTCAGAATATTGGGTTCTAGCCCTGGGTCGAGCTCGACGATAACTGAGATATCAAAATCTGTGCTCACTCCACGGAGTGTTTTCTGCCCGTGTGGTGCGGTGCCGGCGGTGCCAGTAGAAAGGGGTAGAATAAAAGCAACCGCAAGTGCAAACAACCATCTCATCCACTCAACCCCCTTTACATTCTACTAAGTATCACCGTTATCATACGATATGGATATTTATTACTCTACCGATCACCCTCGTCCTCATCAATGGTCCCGCTGGTATAGCTGTCACATAAAGGAGTGCTCTGTTAAACAGGGTTGAATTTTCACTCACGTTAGTCACCAGATATTCCGTTTCCAGATACACCTTCTTTTCCGTACCTCTTATACCAACGAGTATGGTTCTGTCGGCGTCTATCTCTAATCCCCACTCATCACACAGTTGCATTTTCAGGAAGAGCAATGCAATTGGAAAATTGTAGTTCATATCGAGTTGTACGTCCCATCTCACATCCAAATACAGTGAGACATTGGTATCCCTGTTTATATCTACCGTTTTGTTAATTTCATATGGACATGGGTTGAATATTTGGAGATCAAGATATGGTGCCAGGTAAATGATTGTCTTGCCAGCATCTACATGTACTGTTTCTACTGTGCCTCCGGTTCTGCTTTCAGAACTTTGGATCCCCTGCACGGGAATCTGACTGAAAAGAGACAACATCAATATCACAGATACAGCCAACCATTTCACTTTCATTTTTATCCCCCGTAATACCAATAATACTGCTCCTATTTAAATGTTAACGCATCGCACACGACAGATGAGAATTACTGGATGTTATTGAATTCCAACCTTTGCGCCGGCGCCAAGAGATGGAGGAAACTGAGTTAGTGGGAGTTTTTTATTCCTCTGCTATCTCAATCTCCCAATCTATCTCTGCACTCTTTCCCAGCATCGCCGAGACAGAGC
>Ga0209410_1001380_pt1 | contig 11762 bp, 12 predicted proteins | sample Mar14436cmmetaG_FD_184135 | JGI IMG/M metagenome (GOLD analysis project Ga0209410, IMG submission 184135) | Marine hydrothermal vent microbial communities from Guaymas Basin, Gulf of California to study Microbial Dark Matter (Phase II) - Marker... ... | reverse complement strand
AGACGCATATATAATATAGTTATATGACATCCCTATAAGGAGGAAAGAAAGGAAGGAACCATATTTAGATATATATTCGCTTTTCTGTAGGGTTACACTTGTACCTAGATATGCATAGGTTATTGCTCCTATGACTGTATTGAGTATCCAAAAGAAGACTTCATATTTATAGGAAAACCAGTCTCTTATATCAATATATATAAAACCTAAAAGTCTTTTAATCTTCATTCATCTCACCTTTGATGATTTTAGCTATAATTTCTTCGATATCCATACCTCTTCTATTGAATAAAACTATTTTAAGCCTATGTTTTAAAGCTAGCTCTAATACCTTGTTCGCAGTATCTATATCCCCAGTCTTCACAGAAAAATCTATCACAAACCTATTCTTATTAACAATATCTATGTCATCCATCTTTTTAACGTTTCTAACAAAGTCTTCAAACAAGTTTTTAGAACAAGCATTTACCTTTAATGTAAATATGTGATTACTGTTTCCTGGAATAAGCGTCTTTAATTCATCTACAGATTTAATGGTAACAATTTTACCCTTATTTATAATCGCAACTCTATCACAAGTTTCTTCTACAAGTTTCATGTCATGCGTACTTAGAAATATAGTTCTATCCCTGTCTCCAAAATGTTTTCTAACCATTTCTCGAAACCTTTTTGTAAATAATATATCTAAACCTTTTGTCGGTTCATCTAAAAACAATACAGGTGGATCTGGAAGTAAAGCTCTAGCTAAAGCAACTTTCTGCTTCATTCCCTGAGACAATCTTTGAAACCATTTATTCCATGAATCTTCTTCTAACTCCACTATTTTCAAGACCTCCTTTACCCTCTCCATGGGATTTGATAGAAGATATGCAGATGCATAGAAATATAAATTATCTATCGGTGAGAGACGCCGATAAAATCCTCTAAAAGAATCTTCAGGTAAAACTCCAATATTTTTTCTTACCTCAAGGCTCTCCTTTACTACATCGTATCCCATAACTCTGGCATAACCCTCGTCTGGAATAAGTATTGTAGTTAAAATCTTTACAGTAGTAGTTTTTCCAGCACCATTTGGTCCTAGGAAGCCAAATATTTCTCCTCTTCTAACTTTAAATGACATTTTTTAAAGCAACGACCCTTTCAACCCTATTTCTTCTCAACAGTATATTTTTAACCTTGCTTTTAAATGAAGTCTTATCATATATTTTAACCAGGTTTTCTGCCTCGATTGAATACATTTTTTTCTCCTCCAAGACAAAAATTATTGATTTTAAAACAATTTTTTTAACCTTTAAAATAATTAATGTTTATTCTGATATATAAACATTATTTCCTAGCATGCCTATCTGATATTATCAATTTAAGGCTTACTTGGGAAAATAAGATCTCTAAATATTATGGGAGTTTCAATTTTACTTTAAACGATTTTAAGAAAAGATATTTTGAATGTTTCCATCTAACCGATAAGGTTTAAATATTCTTATACGAAATAAATTTTTGGCTAAAAATCTTTAGGCTAAAAATTTTTAGGTAAAACATTATGTTTGTGAATCGTGAAAGTGAACTGAAGGATTTGTCGAAATATCTAGATATGAATAGGGATATACTTATATATGGATTAAGAGGTATAGGTAAAACTGCTTTGTTAAAAAATTTTTATAAAGTCATGGCTTGAATTACAGGATATTGTAGGACTTTCAAGAAAATCCTTGGAGAAAATATTTGTATCAAATATCTCTTTTGAAGCATTGATTAGAGAATTATTTATAAATATAGTTACTCCTACAGAGATAAGGGATGAAAAGAGATCCATATATATCTTGAATCCAGTAAAACATGTTGTAAAGACAAACTGGTCTGGAATAGATATAGATGTTTTAGCATTTATTGATGAAAATACTGTAAATATTTTTGAATACTATTTTGGTGAGAAGGCTGGCATAAAGAAAATAAGACAGATTTTAAAGGCATCTAAAATAGTTTTAGATAGAGGGTATAAGATAAACATCGCTGGATGTATATCTTACTTCGGATTCAAAGAAAATATTTTAGATATAGCTAGAAAACATAATATTGCATTGATATCTAGGAGACAGCTGAAAAAAATAAAGGAGATAAATGGTCTAAAATTTTCCATTCTAATCTCTCAACATAAATCTCTCTATCATATCCTTAGCATTTTCCCGCTTTTTCTGATGATCCAAAAGAAATTTAACCATTTTTTCAGCCAACTCTCTTTTGCATTCTCCGCATAATCTTTCCCCATTTCTACATTCATCAAATATTTTCCGCATCTTCTCATCGTTTTTCTCAATTAGAAAATAGAAGTATTGATATACTGGACATATAAGCGGATTTCCCCCATATTTTCTCTGCTCCTCCTTTGTAGGCCTTCCACCAGTAAATGCATTCATTATCTTCCTCCTAACGTCTTTAGGCTTATCTATTGTAAATATACATGTCTCAGGGATACTTGAACTCATTTTCCCCCCTCTGCCAAGTCCTGGAAGAAATTTTCCATGAATTATTGCAGGTTTATAGAATCCGAGTTTAGGATAAATGTCTCTAGCTACACGGAAATGTGGATCTTGGTCTACAGCAAGCGGTATTAGACATGGAACATTTTTACCCTGTTTTACCGATTCAAGTATTGCTGGAACCGCCTGCATACTTGTAAAAAATATTTGTCCGATATTATTGCTCTCCTTAAATCCAAATACAGCTCTAGCTGTCGAGAAAGTAATGTGCTTTGCAAATCTTATTGCAAGTGGATATAGTGTCTTGCTATACTCTGTATCTAGAAAAATATATGTTTTATCTGGATCAAATCCTATTGCAATTATATCTAATATATTTTCATAAGAATATTTTTTCACAGTCTCCAGTGTAAGTTTATGTTTAAACAGGAATTTCTCATCATCGGTTATCTGGAAATATAGTTTTGCATTAAATTTCTCTTGAATCCATTTTGTAAATATCCATGGAATCATATGTCCAAGATGGGTATGGCCTGAGGGCCCTCTACCAGTATATAGTATAAAGTTTTCACCTCTCTCATACATGTCTAAAAGCCAGTCCAAATCTCTATGTGCAAAAAATATTTTTCTCCTCAACATATAATGAAGTCTACCAACATGCTTTCTCAATCTATTTAATATATCTTCTGATAGAGGCTTTATACCAAAATCTATTATAAGTTTATTATAGTCTACCTCTCCCTTAACCTCCCATGGAGTTACAGTGAAATCCTGATTCAAGTAAATCACTTAGTAAAATAGAATTCTAAATGATTATAAAAATTTTTATATTGTATCATAGAGTGGTAATATGTATGGATAAATATATTTGGGTAATAGTATTCATAATGGTGGTCGGCTTAATATTCATATTATATACACTGTCTAGAAGGGAGAGAGGAGTCTTTAATATAGATGAAATTATTGAAGCCAATAAAAATCTAAAATCATATAAAGTATATTTTCTGGGATGGGTTGTAGAGTACTCTAATATAAGTGTTGAACGCTACTATGTATACCATGATAAATTTACATGGATTTCTCCTACATGGTATATTGTTGATATAAATGGAAATGTAGTTGAACATACCTATATAGAGAGACTTGTAAATATGTCGCGTAAATGGGGTGTAAAAATTGTCCCACTGATTGCAAATAAAAACTTTGATCCAGATATCGTTCATAATATTCTTAGAAATAGTTCTCTTATGAATAAGACTATTAAGAATATTGTAGACATTGTTTTAGAAAGAAATTATGATGGAATAAATATAGATTTTGAAGGTATACCTGCAGAGGATAGAGAATACTTTACATTATTCCTGAAATATTTGAGTATTGAACTTCATAAGTATAATAAGGTTTTAACAGTAGACGTTCCTGCAAAAACATATGACGTAAAGGAAGGATGGAGTGGGGCATTTGACTATAAGGAAATAGGAAAATATTGTGACCTAGTTATATTAATGATATATGATTATCATTGGTCTGGAGGTAATCCGGGTCCAATCTCACCACTATCGTGGTTTAACAATGTACTTGAATATGCTTTAAAGACCATTCCAAGAGAGAAAATTGTTGCGGGTATACCTTTCTATGGATATGATTGGCCTATCTCTGGTAGAGGCAGGGGGGTAACATATAGTCAGGCATTAAAACTTGCAGAAAAATATGGATGTAAAATATTTTTTGATAAAGATAGCGGTGAAGCATATTTTAAATATAGCTATAGATTTGAACATCATGAAGTATGGTTTAATATTGCGAAAAGCAGTGAACTTAGAATAAAAAGTGCTTTAGAAAAAGGTATAGATAAGATAGCTGCATGGAGAATTGGACAAGAAGATCCAGAAACATGGAAGGTAATAGAAAAACCATAGTTATTTATCTCCTCTATATAAATACTTTATTTCATTAAATCCGTATTCAGATCCCTTACCCTTTAAAGTTATCTTCCAGAATGGTATATTATATTTCTTAGCAACTATCTCTGCAATTCTAAGCCTACAGAAAGCTCCCTGACATCTACCAAACATTGCTAATGTCCTAAACTTTATACCATCCAATGTAACTATACCCCCTATTTTCTCTATACGTTTTATGGCCTCAATTATCTCTGCCTCTGTAACATATTTACATGTACAAATAATTCTTCCATAACATGGATCTCTTTTAATCAATTCTTCTCGCTTTTTAGAGGGGAGATTCCTAAACCTAATTATACTACTTCTATATGGGTTCCATTTATCTTTTTTAATTAACTTTATGTCCAACCTATTTTTAATTAGATTCTCGATATAATGGGCTATAGCTGGTGCAGATGCTAGTCCAGGAGACCTTATGCCTGCAGCGTTTATAAATCCCCATGGATCATTGTAGGCTTCTAGTATAAAGTCTCCTCCAGATGGCTCCGGTCTCAAACCTGCAAACGTCTTAATAATCTTGCTTTTAGGAGGAAGTTTTTTAACGAGCTTTTTCGCCCAATTCCATACATATTCCAATCCCTCACTACTTGTAGATGTATCCTCCTTAGCATCTATAGGTAGGTCTTGGGCTGTAGGACCTATCAAAAGATTATCTTCAACTGTGGGCACAATATATACTCCCTTAGTCTTAGGTGTAGGTACTGGATGTAAGATTCTATTTATATTCGATATATTTTCATCGAATAAATAGTATTCACCTTTCCTTGGATGGATTTTAAAGCTATTTATTCCAGCCATTCTAGATATTTTATCAGCATATAGTCCAGCAGCATTTATCACTATATCTGCTCCAATAAAATCTTTATTTGTATCAACACCTCTAATTTCTCCATCTACTATCCTTATATCTCTAACCTCTGTTTCAAAAAATACTTTTACACCATTATCCACAGCATTTTCAACCAGACCTATAACAGCCTCCCATGGCTCTATTTCTCCAGATGTAGGAGCCCATAGACCTGCAATAGCATTTTCCGAAACATTTGGCTCCAAACCATATAGCTCCACATCATAAACTATTTTTAATCCAGGAACATGGTTTATCTCTCCATATTCCATATATTTTTTAAGTTCTTTCATATCTCTATCATCGAAAGCAAGCATTAGTTCTCCACACCATTTTACCGGAATATCTAGCTCTTTAACCCATCTATGCCATAACCTATTTCCCATAGCACAGAGTGTTGCCCTCATAGGATATTTATTAGGATCATCTTCATGTCCGGGATGTATTATAGCTGTATTTGCTTTGGTTGCACCCCATCCTACATCCGGTTCCTTCTCAACAAGAAATATTTTAAGATTCTTATATTTGCTAAGTAGACGAGCTATAGATGCTCCAATAATACCAGCGCCGATAATGATAACTCTATAAACTCTCAATAGATCACCCATAGTTTTGGAAATACCATCTACAATCATCTCTAAATATACATATATCACATTTAGGTCTTCTTTTCATACATATCTTTCTACCATATTCGATTAACGCTAGATGTATGAAAACATATTTTTCATAGCTTTTATCCAAATATTTTTCCAAACTATTTCTAATATCTTCATATATTTTACTACTAGTTAATCCAAGCCTATACACTATCCTTGAAATATGAGTATCTACAGGCATTATGGGATATTTTAAACAAAATAATAATATTATATCTGCAGTCTTATATCCAACTCCGGGTAGAGATAATAAAAATTTTCTAAGCTTCATCGGATCCATTTCAAATATTTTATTAAAATCTCCACCGAACTCATCCACGATTATTTTTGAAATAATTTTAAGCCTCCTAGACTTAATTCTATATAGGCCTGCCCCCTTCAAAGATTCTTCGATCAAATAGATAGGTGTATCCAAGATATTTTGAGGTGATATAACAATATTTTTCTTCAATTCTTTAAAGGCTTTTAAAGTATTTCTACGATTCGTATTTTGTGAAATAATAGTTCCAACCAATGTTTCAAAGGGATTGATACAGATGTTTTTGGAAAAATTTAAAACCTTTCTATAAAAGTCTTCTCCAAAAAATCTTCTTAAACTATTGTAAATATCCATTAGTTATCACATCCTAATGTTTGATGTAGCTTGTAGAGGATATTCCAGCAACATTCTGTAATAATATTTTAATAACTATATTAATATTTTAATGATATAATTTGCTAAGTGAGTTCGATGAATCCCTCAAGTATAAAGAAAATTATGGAGTTTTTAATTAGGGAGGCTATAGTATATCCTACTGGTGAAATATATAGGGATAAACAATCTTTCTCAGGATTTTATACGTTTGGCCATATAGGTACACTTATAGTAGATAATATTAAGAATCTATGGATAAATAGATTTGTGAAGGGTAAGGAGAGAGTATATTTGCTTTCAGGTACAACATTAACTCCGATAATTATATGGAAAGCTTCTGGACATTTAAAGGATTTCTGGGACCCAGTAGTTACATGCAGTAAATGTAATAGGACCTTCAGGGCAGACCATTTGATAGAAGAAAGGCTTGGAATATCCGCTGAAGGTAAGAGTATTGAGGAATTAGAGAAAATTTTGAGTGAAAACAATATTAAATGTCCAAGCTGTAAAGGAGAATTAGGAAGAATAAAGAAACACTATTTAATGTTTAGGACGAAGGTTGGAATGGAGTCAGAGGAAAGAGCAGTACTTCGTCCCGAAACAGCACAGATCATATTTGTTTCATATAATAGATATAGAAATGTTTATGGCAAGCCTCCATTCGGTATAGCTCAGATAGGTAGAAGTTATAGGAATGAAGTTTCTCCGCGTAGAGGATTATTTAGACTTAGAGAATTTGAGCAAATGGAAGTAGAGTATTTCGTTTTAAGAAAAGCTGACTGTCTACCTTATAGGACTAATGATAAGGGGGTTCAGTATAAGCCATATTGTGGATTATGTAAGGAATGTCAGATAAATAATTGTCCATATTTTAGAGAAGAGTTAAGAAAAACTATTTTAAGAATAATTACGGCTAAGGAGAGAATGAAAGGTGGAAATGAGGTTATTGAAATATCTGCCGAAAAAGCTGTTAAGGATGAAATCGTTCCGAATGAATGGATGGCATATATATTGGCTGAGGAGACAAGGTTTTTTGTAAACGATCTTGGAATACCATTTGATGCAGTTAGATTTAAGGAAATGCTTCCAGAGGAACGGCCACATTATTCCGCTTCAAACTTTGACTTAGAGATTAGATTTAAATTTGGATGGAAGGAGGTTGTTGGAAACGCTTATCGAACAAACTATGATTTATCTAGACATATGTATGAAAGCGGAGTTGATTTTAGTGAAGAATATTTCGGTGAAAAAGTTATACCACATGTAATTGAACCATCGTTTGGAATAGATAGAACATTCTTAGCCATAATGTCATATACATATATTCCTAAAAAGGTTGATAGAAAATATGACTGGCTTAAACTTAATAAAAGGCTTGCACCGGTAAAGGCTGTAGTCCTCCCATTATTAATGCCTAGAGAGTATATTGAAAGGGAAATAAAGCTTGCTAGAAACGTTTGGAGAAAACTTTTGGATGAAACTGGCTTCTTCATAGCATATGATGAAAAAGGAAGTATTGGTTCAAGATATAGAAGATATGATCAATGGGGTGTACCTTATTCAATAACAATAGATGTACAGAGCCTGGAGGATAATACTGTTACAATTAGAGATAGAGATACTAGGAAACAGGTTAGAGAGAATATGGATAGTCTTTCAGAAAAATTGTTTAGATTAATAAAAGGCTTAGAAAATCTTTCAGCGTGAGATGGTCTCCTCATCTTCGGCTCGTCTCATCTTCATCATTCATATCTATTATTGTAGAAATTTGATTTAAAATTTTCGTAATATCTTTTATACTTTCAATAACTATGTTTGCACCAGCATTTAATAGAATATTTTTAGGCATGAGACCCGTTAATACACCGATAGTATACATTCCAAGTTCTTTTCCAACAACTATATCTGGAGTATAGTCTGAGACAAATATACAGTTATCTGGTCTAGTATGAAAATCTCTTAAAATTCTTTTCAACAAATCTTTTTTAGAAAAATCTTTTCCAATACCTCTATCTCCATAAGCTGTATAGAGTTTATCTACATATTTCATTAAGCCAAGCTGTCTTAACTCTCTCTCAACAACCTTCGGTGGAGATTTTCTTCCAGTGACAACTATAATTTTAAATCCTCTTTCCCTCAGCTTTACCAATGCTTCTATAGCTCCATCTATAACTTTACTTCTACCTCCAAAGTTATCATAGTTCTCTAAAAAATAGTTCCAGAAATCTTCTTTACAAACATTTTTAGGAATAAATTTGTTTAAAGTATCTCGTGCATAGTTTTCATAAAAAGTATTCCAGTCAATCGTTTTGCCGTTAAAAAATTTTAGGGATTGATTAAAAACTATATAGAATTTCTCCAAACTATCTATTAATGTTTGATCTAAATCAAATATTGCAAGCATTAGTAAATCCACCGATCAAATTATAATAGATTAAATACTTCTTCAAACACCCTATATATTTTATTGTATTTCCTATATATCTTTGCATATTTTAAACGTATTTCTGGATCCGGTACATATGTTTCAGCAATATGTACCATCGATTTAACGGCATCCTTAAAGGAGCTAAATATTCCTACTCCGATTGACGCAAGTATAGCTGCACCTAAACATGCTGCATCTATTATTTTAGGAATGTTTATATTCATCCCAATAATGTTTGCCTTGATACTATTCCATAAACTACTTCTAACCTCTCCTCCAGTCATAGTTATTCTAGATATATTTATCCCTAAACTCTCATATAGTTTAAGTGTTTCAATGTATTGAAAACCTATACCTTCAAGAATAGATCTAATAAAATGTGATTTGGTATGAGCATATGTAAATCCGATAAACACTCCTTTAGCTCTTGGATTAAATTTGGGTGCCCTCGCACCCCATAAATATGGATAATAAAATAAATTTTCTGAGCCAATAGGAACTTTCTCAGCCTTCCTTAAAATTAAATCGTATATAGATAGGTTTTTAATCCTACTCTCCCTAACTTCTTCATAACAGAAATTATCTCTAAACCATCTCAACGACCCACCAGTAGCATTTATAATTACCTCATATTCCCATGTATCGGGAACTACATGTACACATGTACTTACTCTACCCATTTTATCAGGTCTTGGATTTGATAAAGGTGCCTCAAAATCTGTGCCTGTTCCAGTACCTATATTTATCTCTCCTTCAGAAATAGTTCCTGAGCCGAGTGCCTCGCAAGGTCTATCTCCACCGCCCGCAACTATAGGTATACCTTTTCTTAAACCAGTTTTTTTAGAGGCTTCTCTAGAAACCTCTCCAACAATTTCCCATGAACCCCTTAACTCGGGAAGCATCGATAAAGGTATATCGAATTCGTTACATATTTTTTCAGACCATTTAAGCCTATTTATATTAAACATCATTGTACGTGAAGCCATACTATAATCAGTTACAATTTCTCCAGATAACATGTATGTGATGAAATCTTTTGGGAAAATTATCTTAAATATCTTCTTAAAGATATTTGGCTTCACATATTTTAGCCACAATAGTTTGGATAGGGTGTAGATATAGTCTATGGGTACGCCAGTTATATCTAGAATTTCATCTAAAGAAAATTTTTTCTTAACTTTATTGATAAGATTGATGGTTCTCTTATCAAGCCAGATGATGCTATTATATAGTATATTATTCTTTCTATCTATAGGTACAAATGCCTCTCTCTGAGATGTAAGAGATATAGATAAAATATTGTTTGGATCAATGTTTTTTAAAATATTTCTAATACATTCTATAGTAGCATTCCACCAATCCATTGGATTCTGCTCAGCCCAATCAATTCTAGGATGAATTATAGAATATTCTTTAAAACATTCTTTAACAAGTTTTCCATCAATATTATATACAGCTACTTTACATCCACCAGTACCTATATCTATTCCCATTAGAAGTCCATTGTTCATCCAATCTCCCATACCATAATATTATCTATATATTATATTAATATACATTTGAAATCTAATGATTAAAGCTATTCTTAACCAAGAATTATTACTAAAATAGTGGTTGTAGATGAGCATTCCAGTAATATATGTTAGAGGTAGAAATCTTCCAGAAGCATGGGAGAAATCGGTTTTAGAAACATGGTTCAAGGGAATCAGTATTAAGACTGAATACGATAAGCCTGGGGATCCACCGAGCAAGGATACTACAATGATAATTGAAGTACTTGAACCTCTAAGTGAGCCTAGAATACATCTTGCAGGTATTCCAGGAGAATTTTCAGATCTAGAAATATATAGGCAGGAAGTCGTATACGGTGTCCATGATCATTGGATTGATCCTGAAAGCGGCAAATGGAGCTATACATATCATGAAAGACTCTTCAACTATAGATTTAGGAGAGATGATAAAGGCATTGATCAGATAAAATATGTTGTAGAAAAGCTTTCAAAGGTTCCATATAGTAGGAGGGCTCAAGCAATAACATGGAATCCGAGAATGGATCCATTATCATCTGATCCACCATGTCTACAGAGAATATGGTTTAGAATTTTAGAAAAAGATGGAGTATTCTATTTAAATATGAATACTCATTGGAGGAGTAGGGACGCATTTAAAGCAGCATTCATGAATATGTATGCATTAATAGATTTACAAAAACTTGTTGCAGAAATGATTTCAGAAAGAATTGGTAGAAAAGTTTTGGTTGGAAGATATGTAGATATATCTGACTCATACCATATATATGGATCATATTTTAATGAAATTAAAGGATTTCTAAAAACGGTTGAGAAAAGAGATTTCTATAATCCAAAAATAACGATGTCTAGAACTATTAGAAGCGATCATCCACTCGTTAAAAAGGGATTTGAAAAAGGTAAAAGAGAACTAGAACTTGAAAAGAAATATGGGTTAAAGGGAGTTAGAAAATAGTTATTTTAAAAGGATTCTTGGGTCAACTCTATTTATTATTGTGTGATCTTCAACCATATTTAATGCTGTAGCAGCATCATATGCATCGAATAGTGACTTCAAACCATACTGACTCATTAATGTAAATGCAAGTAAATCTATAATATAACTTGTATCTAGGAATATGAGATTTTTTAATAGATGTAATTGAAGAGGCTCTATATATAAATTCATTTAAAGAAATACCTTCATTCATCGAAACATAGTAGAGTTCATGTAGCACTTCTCTC
>Ga0209410_1001379_pt1 | contig 11764 bp, 12 predicted proteins | sample Mar14436cmmetaG_FD_184135 | JGI IMG/M metagenome (GOLD analysis project Ga0209410, IMG submission 184135) | Marine hydrothermal vent microbial communities from Guaymas Basin, Gulf of California to study Microbial Dark Matter (Phase II) - Marker... ... | reverse complement strand
CTGTATTTCTTCTGGGCCTCCTCCAGCTTATAGACCGAGCGGGCCGGAAAGCCCTGCTTCCTGGCCTTTTTAAAATAATGATCCCTTACCTTTTTCACCTATGAGCCATCACCCATTGTTTGGGGACCTAAATTTAGTAATGAACATCGAACATCGAACATCGAACGTCCAACATCGAATGAAAAAACAAACACCCGATACCAAACATTCAACAGCTATTTCTGTTTCTTCATCTTTTCCCATTCAACATTCGATGTTGGACGTTCGATGTTCGATGTTCATCTTTTAGAACAATCATCAATAAGTTCCGCCAAATGTAACACCCTGGGTCCCCCGGATTGATGAGCGGTCCCTGCCCTCCACTGCAGCAGACATCCTGAGCATGTGGTAACCACAATGGATGAGCCTGTCCTGTCCCATGCGGAGAGCCTCTTCTCAAAGATCTTCCGGGCAAGCTCGGGATTCCCGATACTAAAGAGCCCTCCCTGTCCGCAGCATCCATGAGGCATCGGCCTGAAGGCATCTGAGAACATCCTGTCAAGCAGATCCTCACTTTCCCCTACACCGCCCAGATCGAAGCGCTGGTGACATGGAGCATGATACGTCACTGTAACTGACCTGTCCCTTGGCTCTCTGAAAGGAAAGACCTTCAGCTCGCCTAAAAGCCGGCTGAATTCCCTGACCTTATCCGCCAGATTAACGGCGAGCTCTCTTTCCGCCTCTTTTCCACTGAACAATTTTGGCCATTCCTTAATCATTGAGGCACAGGCAGCACATCCTGTAACGATGAAATCCGCATTTGCAGTTTCAAGGGCCCTGAGGTTTTGAAGGGCGAATTCTCTCGCGGTTTCCAGCGCACCCGCTGACCATGCAGGCATGCCGCAACATACCTGTCCCAGAGGGACCAGCACCTTGCCTCCCAGGCACCGGACCATGGCCTCAGCCGCCTCTGGATAGAGATAGTTCTGAATGCAGCCAAGGAAAAGGGCTATTCTGGGTCCCGGCCCGGAATCAACCCCGCAACCCGGATCAAGCAACCTGAAATGCCTCCTGGAAAGGGCCGGCATTTGCGCAAGAGAGGGCATTTCAAAATGAAGAACCTTTTCATCCCCTGAAGTCCGGCCCGTAAGGCCAAGCAGGCGCCAGACAAGGCCGCTCGTTCCCGGGATGCCGGTGAGGAGCTTTGCCAATAAGGGAGTCAGCCTGCGACTCTTGAGAATATTCCATAGCCACCAGGGAGTAGAAAGCCCCTTAGCATAGCTTGCCCTGGCGTTCCTGACCATGGCATTTATCTCTATCCCGGCAGGACATATGTTGCTACAGGCACCGCACTGGAGACAATCCTTTAAGGTCTCGAGCACCTTGACCGGAATGATATTCTTGCCGGGACCTTGAGCTTCCTGAGTGGAATTCGGGCCTTCGCCTATAATTTCCGCAATTAGTCTGTATTTCCCCCTGGGGGAAAAACGCTCGTGTCTGGTTACGTCATAGACCGGGCATACTGAAAGGCATGCACCGCACCTGACGCATCCGGTTCCGGCGCCACTTCTGTTACTGGATAACAGATCTTCAGTTTTCTGGATATCATTCAGGCTCTTTCACCTCTGGATCAGGATTTTTTTCTTATTTGAAATTTTCTCCAAGCAACTGCCTCATCCACCAACTCGCCCAGTGTTCTTTCAAAATGGCACCGGCAAGGGCCTTGGCCCCTTCTGATTTCAACCTGTCCCTGACATAGGGTATCCAGCGCGCTGCATCTCTGCTTCCGGTATCCAGATGTTCTTTAAGAGAAATCAACATATCAAGCTGATCTGCGTCATGGGCCAATATTGCCTCTGTTGTCTTGCAGTCCCTGAACTCGGACAGCAGATCCGCTATCTCCTCACCGCCCGGAAGTCCCTGGATCATTTCCGTGATTGCCGATTCCTCATCTATGGTCACATACCGCTTGTGTACCGCGTTGGCATCCCCGGTCCTCGCCTCGGGGAGATCGTGTACCAGACACAGCTTCAAGAGCCTTTCCATATCTACTTCGGGGATATCTCTTGCCAGCATCATGGCGCTCAGGATCACGCCAAACGTGTGGGCAGCCACTGATTCCCTGCCCTTTCCCAGAAACGGATAGCCCGTTCGCCACGTATGCTTGAGCATTGACCCTTCAAAGAGAAAACGGGCTATTCTCTCCCAATTCATCACTTTTTCATCCATAGTCCATCCATTGAGACCAAACGAAAAATCAGTGTCTCCAGCAGCACTCTTGGAGAAACCTGACCTCCCTTGAACTCAAGATCCATTTCGGCCATAGAGGCCAGCAAATCCAGCATCTGGTCCAGGTCAAAACCATGTACCTGCCTGCCCAATCTATAAAGTGCGTATGGATGAGCACCTTTCAGCACGGCAGGCGGAGTATCTCCCAAAATCTCCTTTATCTCAGGCAGCATCCTGTTTTTGAAGGTCCCGTACTCCAAGTTCTTAACTGCTTGAAGGCCTGGTCCATATTCAAAAACGGCCCTCAAGATTATCATCTTCCGCAGAAAATTTGCAACGGTCTTAAGTATTGCCAGGGGATGTATCCCCTGATCCAGCAGATAACCCAGGCTCTTGAGGCATTTGTCCAGATCCTTTTCTCCAATGGCACCGGTAAGCCTGTATAACTCTTCATCCTTGTGCCTTACAACCAGTTCGCAGACATCTCCGGCCTTTATCCTGGTCCTGTCTCCTGCCCGGGATACGAGCTTCTGGATCTCTGTCTTCAGGCCCACAAGGTCTTCATGGCCAACCCGTTCCATAATGGCCTCAATGGCCTTGGGCTCTATTTCCTTGCCCTTTTCCCTGACCGAACTCCTGATAAAGCTCCTTGCAAAATCTGCCCCGCTTTTCTTATCCTTCTTTTCTTTGTCAAGGTCTACTACAGGCCCGTGCTTTTTGAGTTCCTTGTACAAGGAGCACCTTCTGTCCACTATCTCGGATTCGATAATTATAACTGCGCGGGACGGGTCGGCCCTCCGGGCAAGCCAGGAGAGAATGCGATCCCCGGAGCCTGTATGTATGGGCTCTATACGTTCCAGGTATTCACCGTGCACTTCAAGAAATTCCGATAAATTCCTGATGGATAAATCCTTGGGCCAATCCAGGATCTCTTCCATCTGTCTCTGAGAGAGCCCCGCGAGTTCTTTTGCATCTATCCTCAAATCAGAGAAGACCCTGGAAACAAGCTCTTTTGCCCGGGCATCATCACCCGCTTCCATGGCCGCCAGGATCTTCTTCCATCTGGTCTTTGCAGTATTCGCGGATACCAGTAAAGGCGGGTCCTGCACTAAGACCACCCTGCGGCCAGGGGAAAAACCCCTGGTCTCCAGAAGCTCGAGCAACCTGCCCTCTGAGAAAAAATCAGGAGATAATATCTCGAAATTGAACCCTTTCGCCTCTTCAGAGACCAGGCAATCTATTAATCTATGTATCTGTGGATGAATAATAGGTCTGTCACCTATAAACAGATAGACAGGATAGACCTCTCCGGCCCCTGCCTTCTTAATGATCTCTTCGACCCGGCTGAGATATTTTTTCGATGTAAGACCCATGTTATTAATTTATATTCCTCACAGCAAAGCGCAGATTGCAATTAATCAGTTAATGTGCATTATAACAGATCCTGGCACTCAAACACCCGGCCATGTTTTACCTGACAGCCCATGACAGCCCATAAGCGTGATAATAACGCACATCCACTCGTTTTCCGTCTCCTTAAGGACCAGAAGCTGATCTTTCTCCTTAGCACATTTCTGGGTGCTGCTGCCACTGGAATCTTTTTTAGCAGCCTTAACAACTTCCTGGTGGATGTCTATGATATGAGTGCCGACCAAAGGGGAATGCTGGAAACTATAAGAGAACTTCCTGGAATGTTGCTCATTGTGCTCCTGGCCCCTTTCAGTGCAATCAAAGAAGGAAAGATCCTGTTTGGGGCCACACTTATTATTGCCCTTGGCATTGTGGGCGCTGCCAGCCTCTCACCTGATGTCTTAAGGGTAACAGCCTGGCTGTTTGTCTGGTCTGTCGGGGCACATATGGTAATGACCATCAGGGAGAGCTTCTGTGTAGCCCTCAGTGAACCCGGGACCAGGGGCAGTCTATTCGGAATGGTCAGAAGCCTCAGAAGCCTTGGGACCATAGCAGGAACTGCTTGCATCTGGATAGGTATGGACATATTGGGGCTCGGATATGAAAAGCTCTATTGGTTTGCGGCCTTGATCACATTGCTTTCGGCCTCAGTCGTGCTTTTCATCAAGGAAAAAAGACATACGGGGACAAAACGCAGGCGCTTTGTATTCAGGGCAAAATATTCTCTTTTTTATTTGCTCGCCGTCCTGTTCGGTGTACGAAAGCAGATATTTCTTGTATTCGGACCATGGGTACTCATCAGGATATTTGATCAGGATGCACCGGACATGGCAAGGCTTTTACTGGTATCTTCTGTTGTAGGCCTGTTTCTGAAGCCGTACCTTGGAAAACTGATCGACATACTGGGAGAACGGACTGTGCTTATAAGTGATTCCCTCGCACTCCTGATAATCTGCGCCTGTTACGGCCTGGCAGAAACAACGCTCCCCCAACCTCTTGTCCTGCCGTGCCTGTTCACCTGCTTTATCCTGGATGACTGCCTGTTTTCCTTACGATCTGCCCACGTGACCTACCTTTCCAAGATAGTTGAATCGGCAGATGAACTGACGGCCTCCATATCCACGAGCTATTCAATTGAACATGTAGTGTCCATGATAGCCCCGATAATAGCTGGAGTTATCTGGGTGCGTTTCGGTTATCCATGGGTCTTTTTCATGTCTGCCGTAGTGGCCGGCCTCATGTTTCTTGTCTCGTCAAAATTGCCTCCCAAAACCGGTCGATAACGTTTATCAGCATTCTATCACCTCTTTCTCAACCGCCAAGCTCCCTGGATCTCTCGGTTGCTGCCCTGACCGCATCCATTATTATTCCACGCAAGGCCCCCCGCTCCAGGACATGCAGACCCGCAACAGTGGTCCCCCCCGGACTGGTCACCATCGCAGTCAGTTCTGCCGGATGTCTCTCTGTATTCTGGCACATAAGGGCCGCCCCAAGCACGGTCTGGACCACCAAGTCCCGGGCAACGGTTCTTGGCAATCCTTCCCGCACTCCTGCGTCTATCAATCCCTCGATAAATGTAAAAACATATGCGGGGCCGCTGCCACTGAGCCCTGTGACTGCATCCATCAATGACTCCGGTACTACAACTGCCTTGCCCACTGCGTCCAATATCTCTCGAACCATATCCAGATCGCCCGGACCGGCGGCAGTCCCTTTGCACAGTGCTGCAGCCCCTGCCTGAACCAATGCGGGAGTATTTGGCATCACACGCACTACTTTTGTATCCTCAGGGAGTCTCTTTTCCAGAAAATGAACAGTTATTCCGGCAGCTATGGATACGACAAGATGATTGCTGCTCACAACCGGCCCAATTTCTTCAAGGACTGTGGACATAACCTGGGGCTTAACCGCGAGGATAATAATCTCGGATCCCTTGACTGCTTCCTTGTTTTCGGACGTAGTACTTATCCCGAATGTCTTCCCGAGATAATTTCTCCTGACTTCGGACAGATCAGATGCCGTGATTTGGCCCGGTTTTAAGAACTCTTTTGACAACAACCCCTTTATCAGGGCTTCTGCCATCTGTCCTCCACCAACAAATCCCAATGTCTTGAAAATTTTTTTTATTTTTTTCCTTGCCATCATCTATCATCTCCATATAATATTGAGCATATGCTTATTAATAAAGATTTGCTTTAAGCTTGACTTGGCAATTTCCAGCAGGTACAACATAAGACAGGTTCAAAGGTTCAAAGGTTCAAAGGTTCAAAGGTTGTCAACCTTGAACCCGGAACCCGGAACCGATCACTTTAGAAAGTAATTATTGAGTATGTTTCGCGAATTCAGCCATAATTCATCGATTTATTCAAATTACAAATGAGGGCCTCATCATGCAAAAAAAATCGGAATTACAAGTCTTTCGTGAGTACCTTCAAAAAAACAGGCTGCGTTACACCCAGGAACGAGAACAGATAATAAGAGAGATCTTTGCCACCCATGACCACTTTGATGTAGACACACTTTATCTGACTATAAGGCGAAAGGGTATGCATATCTCAAAGGCATCCATATATCGCCTTCTTCCCCTTCTAATAGAAGCCGGCCTGGTCCAGGACGTGTTCTTTGAAGACGGCCACATGCACTATGAGCACATATATGGCCATGAACACCATTGCCACCTTCGATGTATTGAGTGCGGGAAGATCGAGGAATTCACAGACCCGAGATTAGATGACATCGAAAAGGACCTGGAAGAACGTTTTGGTTTTAAGATACTGAATCATAAACTGGATGTGAAGGGATTGTGTCCTGAATGCCGTGAAAAAATCAAAAAAATGGCATGAAATCCCTTGACAAGTCCGAATCTTTCCCTTCTCTCCATGTAGTACTCGTAGAGCCGGAGATACCACCCAACACCGGCAGCATTGCCCGGCTTTGCGGGGCAACCAACTCCGTCCTTCACCTTATCCATCCGCTTGGCTTTAAGACCGACGACAGGAATCTCCGAAGAGCAGGCCTTGACTACTGGTCCAGTGTAACTGTCAGACATCACAGCAGCTTAAAGACCTTTATGCTTGAAAATGCCGGAGGTGACCTCCTTTATTTCTCAACCAGGGGTAAATATGTCTATACTGAAGCGGATTTCACGCCTGGATGCTATCTCGTCTTCGGGAAAGAGACCGAGGGGCTTCCTCCTTCTCTTATCAAGAAAAACATTGAAAGGAGTTTTTACCTTCCCATATGGGGTAAAGTGAGAAGCCTTAATCTGTCTAATGCCGTAGGGATAGTCCTTTACGAAGCATACAGAAAGCTTGGGATCTGGTAAGCGTCCACGGGGGGCTGCAGATGCGAGGCATCTGCAGCCCCCCGTGGACGCTTACAGTGCGGAATCAATCTTCTATGCTGAGATAAGGTATTAGCGCCCATCTCGGCTCAATGAAGTAATCACACCACTGGCTGACTGAGTCCCTCAGCTCTCTGTCTGCGGTGATCAGAAAGAGCTTTGCATCGGGTTTATCGGCATCGAGTTCTTCCATTCGGGACCGGATGTAGATATCCGCTCTCTGGTTCTCGAATCTGGCATCTGTGTAAACCACTATCAGGCGCCCCCGCTCCTCTATCCAATTACGTTCTTCCTGGCCGTCAAAGACAAGTTCTACCCTGTTCCAGTCCTTTGCCCTCAGCTCCCAGAGCTCAATAAAACGATTTCTTGCCCTGGTGAAGTTCTGGCTGTCAAGTATTGCCCATTCGGCAGAGGTCTTTATTGCATTATAGCCATCCACCAGCAGGACGGATTTTGAACACAGATCGTGGTGCTTCAGTACAAAGGCCGAAAGGTTTGAAATATCATCCACTTTGTGTGGAAGGATGCGCACAGGCGGATGCTTGGCCAGCATACATGCCTGCCAAATCTTTCTCCTTTCGGCCAAAAGCATCCCTATGCTGCGCTGCAAAAAGGCCTTTTCCTCCTCATTGAGTAATGTCCCAATAGGTGAACGTCCCACCTCTGCCAAAAATGCCTCAAGCTGCCTGATCCCCTCCTCATTCACCTTAAAGGTCCTTGCATGCCCAAGGAGACTTCCTGCCAGAGGAGAGCATGCTTCTTCTGCACCCGGAAGCATCTCTCTCCAGTGGGCGATCTCAAGCTGCAGGTCCTCTCTGGCCTTCAGCAGTGACTGGGCCGGAACGAGGACATCGCTCAGGGCCCTCTCAACCTCCTCATACTTGGACTCCAGCTTTTTGAGCCTGGCAGTCACCCTGGAGCGGGTACCGTATCTGGAGTCCAGATGGCTTTGAGCGGTAAGGGCCCTTTCCACCCTTTGCAAGAGATCTTTGCTTCCGCCCTCTTTCATGGAGTCTTTCCATAGTTCTTCCTCGCACATGTCACAGTTACAGAACTCCCGGTAAAAACAGGCAACCCTTGCCTCAATCTCTGACTCCATTTCAGTCTCATAGGCCTTTATACGCCCTGACTGCTCCTTCAGCTTCTCTTTGAGGTTACTGATAAAGGATTCCTGTTCCAGGCACTTGGCCTCCAGCTCCCTGATTCCGGTCTCCAGCTTTTTTCTTGCCTTTTTCTGTCTTATTCCATCCTGCTCTGCCTTCCGCAGCCTGGCCGACAGCTCTTCAAGCCTGATCCGCTGGCTTTCCAATACCTCTGTATCTGAAGGATCCCTGAGTTCCCGGGACCCCAGGAGTCCTGAGAACTCAGCCCATGCCTCCGGCAACAACTCCTTAGAGCCGGCCAGTTCTCCTGTCCATATGGACCTTGTCTTTAAGGCCCTCTCGCCCCTTTTGGCCAGACTGATACGGTCGTCCAGGGCAAAGGCAACGGCTAAGGCAGGATCTCCTGTTCCCTTTATGAGCTCTCTCCAGTTGACCATCAGCCAGATCTCGTCGTGAACTTCGATGACCTCTGCCCATCTGAACCACCTGCCATGGGGAAAGGATATAATGAAAAAGGCACTCCTCGCCCATCTCGAGGACACAAGAAGTGATACCAGCCTGACTGAAATGGCCTGCTTGATGCCTGGCTTTTGTATTGAATTATGAGAAATCCTGAACCCGGAGAGCGCGGCCTGGCCTTCCGGGTCTTGCTGTATAGCCCGGGCAAAACGCAAAAAGGCCTGGGGAGTGAGTTGAGAAAGCAGCCAGCTTGACGCCTCCTCGCTTAGTTGAGGCGGATTCCACTCATCAAAGATCTCAATGGCCTCTTGCTCTGACATACGCCTTAATCAAAATCTCTTCCGGCTGTCCAGCAACAACGTCACCGGACCATCATTAACCAGATGCACCTTCATGTGGCTCTGGAAACGGCCGGTCTTCACCTTGATACCTTTGTCCCTGATCATATCGGCCACGAGCTCATAGAGCCTGTTGGCCTCGCCAGGAGCAGCGGCCCTGACAAAGGACGGCCTTCTTCCCTTCCTGCAATCCGCACACAAAGTGAACTGTGATACCAGAAGCAGTTCTCCTCCGATATCAGCTAACGAGAGGTTAAGGCGGCCGTCCTTATCATCAAAGACCCTGAGATTCACACATTTTTCTGCTATTAAGGCCGCATCAGCATCGGTGTCATCTGATTCCACTCCAAGGAGCACAAGGGCTCCCTTGCCGATGCGTCCTATGATCTTATCGCTCACCTCAACCCAGGCCTCACTGACCCTCTGCCAAACCGCTCTCATGATTACTTTTTCATATTTAAGTAGAGCCTTTAGCTGTTAGCGTTTAGCTTTGAAAAATCAAGGCATTATGTTAATTTGTAATAGCAGAACATCCTGTAATCATAAAACTAATAGCTAACCACTAAAGGCTAATTGCTCAATTTAGGTCATAATAGTTTATAATGGTCTCAAAAAACAATAACGGCAAAAATCGTAAATATTCGGTGAGCCCGTTATATCCTGCCTTGAAGCGGTTACCTTTTTCCGGGTTTCAAGGCTCACTCATCGCAGACCGAAAGAGGCAGTGCAATTTGGTCCGCGGTTGAAACCCTGCAAAAGGCAAACCGCTCCTGCGGCAGGGCACGGATGGCAACTTCCACAGCGGACCGCGGGTTCACCGGATATTTACCAAAAATCTATGACTCAAGACGTAAAAAAATCAGTTTCATATTTACCAGAAATCTCATCTGAAGTCACGGAGGGCTGTCTCAGGGATTACGATATAAAGGTCCTCCAGCCCAGGTATGGGTACCGTTTTTCTGTAGACTCGCTACTGCTTGCGGACTTTGTCAGGCCCAGAAAATACGATCATATCCTGGACATTGGCACAGGATGTGGGGTCATAGCCCTGGTCCTTGCCAAAAAACACAGCAATGTAAAAATAACCGCCCTTGAGATACAGAAAGATCTTGCCGAAATCGCGGGAAAGAATATCCGTTTGAACCATCTGGATGGACAGATCACGGTTGATGAATTGGACTTAAATAGAATACCGGAAGTATTTTCTGCGGGCAGTTTTGACCATGTGGTGGCCAACCCGCCTTACAGGTCTCCGGTATCCGGCAGACTTTGCAAGAACTCCCAGGAGACCCTTGCAAGGCACGAGATCCTGACAGACCTTGACCAGATACTCTCCGCAGCCCGTTATGCACTCCATCCCGGAGGCAGGATAAGCCTTATATATCGTGCTGACCGTGCCGCCAGGCTTTTGGCCGGCATGCATGAGCTGAACCTTGAACCTAAGAGATTGAGAATGATTCACCCCGACCTGAATCTGCCTGCCAAACTGATCCTGGTTGAGGGATGTAAAGATGCAGGAGAAGAGCTCAGGATCTTGCCACCGATTTTTCTGAACAGGCCATGATTCCGCTCAAAATACTCCATTTGCTTCGCTGCTTCGATTTCCTCGCCTGCCTTGTGTGTTGCACCTGTCTGCCGTATCGGCACAGGCAGGCCTCGGGCTTTTTGAAAGGAGGAAATCGGATCACTTAGATGATCCGGATGCGTCGCAATCCCCTCCTGATCGGGTCAACGGTTCTCACTGATTAGGTAGAGGATGATATCAAGCAGGACAGAATTCCGGATACCTGCCCCCCATCCAGTCGGCCGGGCTAAATTCAAGTTTTGTAGTCTTTTGAAGCCTTTTTCTTTTTGTTGGAAGATTCGAGAAAATGTGCACTGCATCCCGATGCAGGATTTTCTCTGTCTGCTCCGAAGCATAAAGCATATAGAATGATCTCAGCAGACGATCGTGTGTTTCCCCAATAGGCTCCTTATCATTTTCCCAACGGGAAACGGTTGACGCTGTAACACCCAGAGCTTGCGCCATTTCTTTAGCTTTCATATGGAGTTCTTTACGGATAAACTTGACTTCCTTGCCGGTTAGAAGGCCTTTTTTGCAACATAATTCTCTCCCGAGAAGTAGATGTAATTCCTCCATCATGGGTATGGACACAAATGTTTCACTACAGGCTTTGCACTTATATTGGTTAATGCCAAAAAGTACGACGTTATCCAGGCCGGATTCCGTATAGTGATAGGGTTTGTTCTTATTGACCTGGAGTTCCCCTCCGCATTGGAAACAGGTCTTACTCATTTTTTTCTGTCCCTCCTAATACCGTCACCAATAAAATTGTGCGATGATCCAAAATCGCCGTTACCACTGCTCCAGGAGTTCCATCCATGTCTTCGCACTGAAATGTATATCTCCAATTTTGGCGGTCTTGGTTGAACTCTTTTTTGGTTATCCTGCCGTGTTTGAGGATGTAGATTATATCCCGGTTAGTATAGCCACGCTCGATCATACGTTGTTTTACATGGGAGCTATATATAATTTCACCGAACCGACTGATTTCTCTTACAATTTCTATTACTGTATGTCGTCAAGTTTCTTGGAAGGATCGAAATGCATGTACCACTCCTCTGAAATCCCCTTTTTTTGCTATTAGTGCCATCTCTCCTCCCTCTTTTTTCCCACGAAGCTCACTTCCACTTTTCCTGATTTTTAATTCCTATTGGGTCTATTAAGTAGATACCAAGAACTTGATTCAGGCGCAACAAAATTGGGATTTTTTGTTTACTTTTCGGAAATATTTTGAGGGAAGATTAATTAATAGCAAAGAAAAAGAAAGGGTAGATCAAGCTAGTCACTTACATCTCCCATATCTAAAAGGATTTTCATGCATAAGACTCCAAAGGGAGTG
>Ga0209410_1001377_pt1 | contig 11770 bp, 13 predicted proteins | sample Mar14436cmmetaG_FD_184135 | JGI IMG/M metagenome (GOLD analysis project Ga0209410, IMG submission 184135) | Marine hydrothermal vent microbial communities from Guaymas Basin, Gulf of California to study Microbial Dark Matter (Phase II) - Marker... ... | reverse complement strand
CATATATGCATTTGATTCAAATGGAACACTGTTGTGGAAACATCACTGCTATGGGACATGGGGTGGTTTAGCCATAGACAAAAATGGTATAATCTATGGAGCTGGAACCCATGGATTATATGCATTTGATCCAAATGGTACACTAAGGTGGGTTTACAAGTTGAACGGTAAACTTTGGGGATCTCCGGCAATTGGAGAAGATGGAACGATTTATGCTACCGGGGGATCTCTATATGCAATCGAGCCGAGAGATGCTGCGGATTTGAGGGTGAGCGCAATATATTTTGGACCGACGTTTGAATGTATAAAGATAAGGGTGAAGAACGTTGGATGCGAGTCAGCTTATAATGTTACATGTAGTGCAACAATATACACTCCCGCGAGGAAAGAAAATGTCAGGGAGTGGAAAACCTACACAGCAGAAGTTCCCGTTATAGATGTTGGTCAGGAAGTTGAGGTGAAGATAGATGGAATATTTCTGTCTCCCATCGTTTATCTACCATTCCACATAATTCGTGGACCGGAGATACATCTGCTGAAAGTAGAAGCTGAAAACTCAAATCACGATCTGTTATGGGAGGGTGGAGGTTTCATGCAGATGACCATAATAGGTCCGCTGGTCTGTCTGGGTGGACTGTTAAAATGGTTCCTCGAGGTGATGGGAGATCCTCATATCCATGGTTATGTTGGTTGGCAGGAGATACATTCATAAAACGCTTTTCAATATGCCTTTACGCTATGCTGTAAAGTGATATTTTATTTTCCTCAACCTATCGAAGTTACGGCACCACTTTCGAGCGATAGATTAAAAAGTTTTTTTCTCTTCTCGGAAAAGGGATAGTATGGATTTTAGGCAGGAATATGTCACGACTCTTCAGGATTTACAGGTCGATAAGAAGAAACTCATCAGAAAAATGGAGGAATTTTCATCCGTTTATCCTGTATCTGTAGTTGTCCCTATTCTGTACTCCGATCTCAAAAGAAAAACCATCAAGAAAATTATAGACAAGCTCAACGAGTGTGGATATGTCACAGATATTATCATCGCGCTCGCGGCCGACAACGAGGATGAGTACAGGGAATCACTCAGGGTTTTTTCAAAGCTAAAACCCTCTCATCTGGTTGTATGGTGCAATGGACCCTCCATCAAAAAGGTCCTTGCCGAACTCAAAGAAGAAGGGCTGGACGTGACCAGATACAAGGGCAAAGGTAAAGATGTGTGGATTGCGCTCGGTATAGCTACTATAAGGTCACATGCCATAGTCGTTCACGATGCTGACATAATAACATACGATGAATCTCTTCCGGCAAAACTGCTTTATCCGCTGGTGGAGCCCTCCTTGGATTTCGTTTTCAACAAAGGATACTACGCCAGGATAGGCGCAAACACGCTGTACGGAAGAGTAACAAGATTATTTGTGCAACCCCTGCTGGAGGCTTTTGTTGAGAAACTCGGCGAAAGGATAGATTTTCTGAATTATCTGAGATCTTTCAGATACCCTCTATCCGGCGAATTCGCCATAAAGAGCGATGTTGCGCTAGATGTTAGTTTACCGGCAGACTGGGGTCTTGAGATAGGTCTTCTCGCCGAGGTTTACAGAGGAGTATCTGTTAAGCACATATGTCAGACGGATCTTGGTAAATACGATCACAAACATCAGCATATCGGTGACCTCAACAGAGGGCTTGTCAAGATGTCTGGAGATATTTTAAGGACACTTCTGAGATATCTCACCGAAGAGGCTCATATAGATGTCACCCCATCGTTTTTAAGGTCTGTGAAAGTGATATACCGGAGGATAGCCAAGGATTACATAAGAAAATACTTTTCTCTAGCAAGATTCAATGACCTCGACTATAACCGTCACAAGGAGGAAACAACGGTGGAAAGATTTGCCGAGGTCATAATGGTCGCAGGGGAAAGATACATCAAGAGACCCGCGGGTTCCCAGATACCAAACTGGTTCAGGGCGATGTCGGCTGTTCCGGGGATAAGGGACATGCTACTTGCCGCGGCGGAAAGGGATATGGGGTTGTACTCCAAATGATGGAAGAGAGGATAAGACTTATAGAGAACCTGAAAAAATATGGCTATCTCAGGAGTAAAAAGGTAGAAGATGCCATGCTTGCTGTAAAGAGAGAGGATTTTGTTCCCGATCACATGAGAAATCTCGCTTACAAAGATACACCTCTTGAAATCGGTTTTGGACAGACCATATCGGCTCCCCATATGGTTGCCCTGATGTGTGAAGAGCTCGAGCTCGATGAAGGTCTGAAGGTTCTCGAGATTGGAGCGGGCTCAGGATATCATGCTGCCATCATATCAAAAATCATCGGAGAAAAAGGAAAGGTCTACACCGTGGAGAGAATACCCGAACTGGTTGAGTTTGCGAAGAACAACCTCAAAAAAGCTGGTATAAAGAATGTGGAGGTCATCCTCGGAGACGGCTCGCTTGGTTTACCGGAACATGCTCCTTATGACAGGATTCTGGTTACGTGCTCTGCTCCTGACATACCACAACCCCTGGTGGAGCAGTTGAAGGAGGGGGGAATTCTTCTGATACCGGTGGGAAGAACGTTTTCGATACTTATAAAGGGAAGGAAGAGACATGGAAAACTGGAGAAAAGAGAGATTTGCGAATGCGCATTTGTTCCACTTGTAGGAAAATTTGGCTTTTAACCTACTCCATCTCTATACCATAAATCTTCTCTGGAAGGTCTCTGTGTACCCTGTACATCGTCTCCTCATCTGCCAGTCCTTCTTCGATAACTCTCCTCGTGTATCTTGGTACGGTTCTCAGACTGAGGACGGCGCCCGGCCTTTTCGGGTCATCTATGTAATCTGTCTCCATCAGAAATCTGTTTCCCTTTTTCACCGCTTCGGTTACATTCCTCCATGTCGAAAGTAGAGAGGGCGTAAGACCGTGATTCTCGTGCTCGCGAATCAAGGGAGGAGAGAAGTGTTTTACGATCTTTTCCCTGGGAAATCCGATTCTATCGGCCATCGCGGCGAGTTCCTTGCACAGTTCCGGTGTCGTTTTCTCCGTGTGAAGTACAACTGGAAGATCATATTCCTTCGCCAGTTCAAAGCCGTACAGCATGATTTCGTTCGAATCTTCCATATCCTCTTTACTCACATCAAAATGTGGTCGTCCTATTTCGCCTATGCCCACGCATATATCACTTTCTTCGCATAGTTTTACAGCTTCTTCCATACCCTTTCTCATCAATCTTTTCGCTTCCTCTCTTCCAAATCTGTCCTTGAAATGCAGATAGTCCACGGGGTAGGGACCGATGGTAACGAAAGCCTTAATGCCGGTTTTCTCTCTCACCTCCTTAGCTATATTCAAAGTTTCCCGATACGCCTTCATATAGCTCTTCTCGCGAATCACGAGAGAGGGCATCGGATACTGGGCTATTATGAGATGTGTACCGCCATATCTCTTGAACTCTTTGACCGCATCCAGGAATCTTCCGTCTCTGCGGAGATGCATGTGGTTGTCAAGAATAATCTCCATGATCGTTTACAGTTTATACCCTATCTTTCTGAGGAAATCTTTCCTCCAGGAGATATCCTCTTCACCTTCCACTCCAACAGGTGTAAATCCATCGATGACGCCGAGTACAGCTCTCCCCGTCTCTCCTCTGTTTTTGTCTTCCAGAATCACCACTCTCGTCGGATTCGCCGTTGCACAGAATATCCTGCACACCTCCGGAACCTGCTTTATCGAATTGAGAACATTCACTGGATAACAGTCCTTCATGAAAATGATGAAAGTGTGCCCCGCTCCTATCTTCAGAGCGTTTTTCTTGGCGAGTTCCTTCATCTCCTCGTCATTTCCCTCTATCCTTACCTTTCTCGCCCCGCTCGCTTCACAGAATGCTATGCCAAATTTTGCATTTGGATTTGAGTTCACCATCGCCTCGTACAGGTCTTCCACGCTCTTTATGAAGTGCGATTGGCCCAATATGAAATTGATCTCCTCTGGCTTTTCTATATCCACGATCTTTATATCCATACCATCACCCCTCCGGTATCACAAGGGTATTGGTACCGTATGGTATAACCCTCACGCCGGCGTCTCCGCCGGCAATATCGAGCGCCGTATTTAAAGCTCTTTCTATATCCCTCTCGGGTGTCATCCTGAATACTTCTTTCACCTCTTTCTCGTCCATATCTGATACAAGAATGACATTGTATTTCTCTATGGTTCTGAAATGATAATACGCTTTGTGAGCACCGGTAACGAATTTCTCCATGAGAGCTGATTTTACCTCATCGGAGTTTGAGTATTTTTTCATCCACTCATAGTAAACCTCGTTTCCATGCCCATTTCTGCACTCGCCAACGAGTATGATGACTCCGCCCTCCTTCACCACGGGAACGGCCATGTGCAGAGCCTTACATGCCTGGAAGAGATCTATATCGTGCGGATATCCGCCTGCGGCGGTTATAACGATGTCCGCCTTCTCTTTAACCTTTATCTTGTACATATCATCTACCACTTTTGCCCCCGCATCGAGAACCGGATCCGGAATGCCCGCCCACGCACCCACAACACGTCTGTTTGAATTGAGAACCACGTTGAAGGCAAAATCACAACCCGCAAGGTGCATCGCATCGTTCATATCATGATGAACGGGATTGTCTTTCAGCTCTCCCGCCCTCGCATTTTCATCAAACATCATCCTGTGATTGAACTGTATGGTTTTCTCCGAGGAAATGCCGGGCAGTATGCTTCTTCTGGTTCCATCGTATCCCGCAAAGTAGTGATACTCTATGTTTCCGGTAATTATCTTGATATCCCTTTCCACGTATTCTCTCAAAACTTCCACTTCGTTACCATACTTCGTTTTACCAACATAAACATAATCTCCACTCTCTGCGTCGTTGGTTATAATACGGTAATTTCTCGTTATCTTGTCACCAACTACTTTTCTGATGGTCTCAAAATCGGGGGGAGAATGTATACCGTTTCCAACGATTATGACGATATCCGAATCGCTCACGCCCGCTCTGGAAAGCTCCTCGAGTATCGGTGGTAAAATATCTTTTGTGGGACACGGTCTGGTATGATCCTCGACAACGATGGCGACTGTATCTCCTCGTCTCGCTATGTCGGATAATCTTTCCTTACCGATGGGGTTCGTTATGGCATTTTTAATGATGTTCTCCGGTCTGGCTGGAGCTATGTATTCTCTCGGCTGTATCACGTCAACGAGATTTTTTTCGGCAATATCAAAAATCAGCTTTTTCTCTCCGTAAGGTAATTCCACCCTCATACCTTATACCTTTAAACCTTTTTATAATATCTTGTCCATTTAACTTTTCTGGGTGTTCTTTTGAGCTTCAGCATGTTCTTCTGGCACTTGCTGGAGCAGAAATGGTATATGGTTCCATCTCTCCTTATGTATATCTTCCCCGTCCCGGGTTCTATTTCGCTCCCACAGAAGGAGCAGATTCTCCTTTCCACCATCCTATCTACCTCGTTCTACCAAGCTTTTTAGCTTCTCTCTGAGTCTCTGCCAGCATGAGTATATCTCCAATCTGAACCGGACCCCTGACGTTCCTGGTAAGGATCTTTCCCTTATCCGGTCCATCGAGTACTCTAACCTTAACCTGAGTGGCCTCTCCAGCCATCCCCGTTCTTCCTATTATTTCAACAACCTCACAGGGAGTTCCCTCTACCATATTAACCCTGCTTCTTCTTAACTTCTTCCAATTTCTTTATAAGTTCTTCCAGCTCGTCTTTTGCCTCACCGGGGTCTATTATCGCCACGGAAGCGGCGGCCACCTCAAGACCAGCGGCGGCGCCCAGCTCCTTCTTGCTTGGAACATAGGTGTATGGTATGTTCTTCTCCTCGCAGAGCAGGGGCATGTGTGCCAGTATTTCTTCTGGAGATACGTCTTCGGCCATTATGACGAGCTTTGCCAGCCCCCTCTCCACCTGTTTCGTCGTTTCGTTTGTACCCTTACTTATCTTCCCGGTTTCCCTGGCTCTTTCTACCAATTCATAAGCCATGCTTTCGAGTTCTTTTGTCACTTTGAATCTTACATACATCGGCATGTTTTGGCCTCCTTGGTGGAAAAGGGAATAGAAGAGGTATATAAAAAGGTTTTCTGGTCGTCCATGATTACCGCGATGCTCCCTATCGGTTCAGCGGAGTTCTCTCGACCTCGAGTCTGTCTGCAGTGGGATACTCCTCCACTATATAACAATCGAGACCTTCTTCTTTCAAATCCCCCGCTATCTCTTCAAGTATCCACGGGGCGATTTCTATTCTCCCTTTTTCACCATCATATCTTATCAGATTGCGTGGTATCCCGTATCTTTCGATGAGAGAGTTCACGAAATTTTTATCTCTACACTCCACAACACCTTTGATTAACAGACCCTCATCAGTAACAATATCCATATCTCCAGCAACATTCTTCGCTCTCCTCTTCAACCTGTTCTTCATCTGTACCGCATCTTTGAAAGATGATGAGCAATAATGGAGACCAAGGGAAACCTCTTCATGGAGTTCCTCTATCACAGATATTGCTGTTTCCTCGCTTCCTTTCACTGCAGATGATATCTCGTCCTTAACGTCGAAGCCCCTCTTAATCAACTCATCGGCATTGGTGGGAGAAAACTCCAGTTCGTTCAGATTGACCCATTTCAAGCCAATACCATCGCTCCACATTATGAGAGATTTTATCTCCTCCTCCATGCCCGGAATGGCGGGTATTTCTACGGCAACATCAACATCCTCCCTGACGACTTTCTTGATAATCTTGCCAATAGATGACTTCTCCATCCGACTCCAGAAAGGAGGCATAGGGTGAAATCTTATTTCATCGAGTCCCGCCGATATGAGCTCGCCTATACGCTCTCCGTTTTTCAATCCCGATGTGTACAGATGAATGTGAAACTTCTCTCCGAATATTTCTTTGAGCAGAACTATGTAATCCCTCGTTCTTTCCCATTTCACGAGGGGGTCTCCCCCGGTTATGCCGGCGCCCTCCGCGTTGATCAGTTCGCATTCCCTGAGTATCTTACCTGTATCCTTTTCGTTATCGAGCTTCCACTCGTCAGCATAGATGACATCTTTCTTTCTCTTTTTCTCCGATAAAGGGCAGTAAAAGCACGATGCCGGACATAGGCCTGTCACCAGAAGAACCAGTTTTGCACCCTTTGCACACAGTTTACATCCTGGAGAGAGGGGCTCGGTATAGATGCTATCCCCGTACCATCTCTTTATTTCTTTTACCATGTGATCTCGAAGACCGGATAAGGTTAGTAAGTTTTATAAGTTGTCACATTTTCAACGATAACCCAATATGACGGATTACGATCAAAAGGCGATAGAAAGAAAGTGGCAGGAAGCATGGCAGAAGATGGACATCTACCATTTTGACTTCGATAGTGACAAACCCGTGTACAGCATAGATGTGCCACCGAGATATGCATCCGGACCCCTTCATGCCGGGCATGCGGTGCATTACACGCATATAGATTTTGTTGCAAGATACAAAAGGATGAGGGGATACAACGTGTTTTTTCCTCTGTGCTTTGATGTGAACGGTATACCCATAGAGGAAAGGGTAGAGAGACAGCTCGGTATAACAAGGAAGGACATTGAAAGACACGAGTTCATAAAGCTTTGCTCCGAATTTGCAAAAAAGAATATTGGTAAGATGATAGAGCAGTACATCAAACTCGGAGAAAGTATGGACCCAACCATATATTATCAGACAGACGCCGAATACTACCGAAGGTTGACACAGATATCGTTCATAGAAATGTATGAGAAAGGTTTGATTTACCGGGGAGAGTTTCCCGTGAACTGGTGCCCCAGATGCATGACCGCGATGGCGGATGCGGAGGTTCAGTATGTCGAGAGAGAAACCTCACTGAACACCATAAAGTTCTACTTCAAGGATGAGCAACCCGAACAGATCCTGAAGTATCACGGTATAGGTAAGGATGAGAGGGGTTTTTATGTTGAGATAGCAACAACGAGACCCGAGATGCTTCCCTCATGCCAAATCGTGGCGGTCCATCCAAAGGATGATAGAGCCCCATGGCTTGTTGATAAGATATTGAAGGTTCCTTTCTTTGATAAAGAGGTCAAGATTGTCGCAGATGAGAGCGTCGACCCCAACTTTGGAACGGGTATAGTGATGATATGTACTATTGGTGATAAAGATGACCTCAAATGGGTCTTCAAGTACAAATTGCCCATGGAGATGTGTATCGATGAAGAGGGAAGGATGACGGATATATGTGGAAAGTACAAGGGAATGAAGATAGAAGATGCCAGAAGGGAAATCATCAAAGACCTGGAGAGGGAAGGGTATCTTGTAAAGAGAGAGAAGTTGAAACAGAACGTTGGAGTATGCTGGAGATGCAAAACACCCATAGAATTCATCCTGACAAAGCAGTGGTTCCTCAAGATCCTTCCTTTCAAGGACCTCGTACTGAAGACCAGTAATGAAATTAAATGGTATCCGGATTACATGAAAAAGCGACTGGAAGAGTGGGTCAATTCCTTGGAGTGGGACTGGGTCATATCGAGACAGAGATACTTTGCCACACCCATACCGGTCTGGGAATGTCAGAAGTGCGGACACGTGGTTCTGGCGAGAAAGGAGGACTGTTACGTTGACCCAACTGTAGATGATCCCCCAGTGGATAAATGCCCAAAGTGCGGCGGCGAGCTAAAGGGAAGTGAGGAAGTTTTTGATACATGGATGGATTCATCCATTTCTCCGCTCTATAACACTTTCTGGTACAGGGATGAAAAACTGTTCAAAAAGTTGTATCCAATGAGTTTGAGACCACAGGCCCACGATATAATAAGAACATGGGCATTCTATACGATTCTCAGATGCACCCTTCTGACGGGAAAGAAACCATTTGAAAATATCATGATGGGCGGTTTCATACTCTCTGAAGATGGTACACCCATGCACGCAAGTCTGGGAAATGTCATAGACCCCCTTGAAATAATCGAGGAATATGGTACCGATGCCTTCAGATGCTATGCCGCAAGTTGTTCTCTCGGAGAGGACAATCCGTTCAGAAGAAAGGATGTTATAAGGGGTGTGAGGTTACTAAAGAAGATATGGAACGTAGAGAAGTTCATTTCTCAGTTCCTTCCCGAAAAAATACCAGAAAAGCCGGACAATCTGAGATTGATGGACAGATGGATTCTCACAAGATACAGCAAGCTTGTAAGGAGATGTACCGAGTTGATGGACAATTTCGATTTTTCACAGGCCATGAAGGAGACGGAATATTTCCTGTGGCACGAACTGGCTGACCATTATATAGAAATGGTGAAGAGTTTTCTCTACGAAGGTAAGTATACGGAGAGCATAGTTTACACGCTCTACAATATTGGTCTGGGTATAGTCAAGTTATTTGCACCGTTTTTCCCGCACATAACGGAAGAGATATATCATCGTTACTACAAAGATAAGGACGGTAAGGAAAGTGTGCACGTATCCGACTGGCCGGAAGAAATACTGTTAGATGAGAATGCCGAGAAAGAGGGAGAATTTGTCAAGAACGTTATAGCTGCGGTGAGGAGGTGGAAAGGAGAAAAGGGTATGGCACTAAATGCGCCTCTCAAAAAGATGATGGTGTTTTCCAGGAGAATGGAAACACTCGCCAAGTGTGAAGAAGATATCAGATATACCCTCAACATAAAAGAAATCGAGTTCTCATCGGATATGAGCGGGATAGATGAAAAAGCCGTCTCCATAAAACCTGTTCACGCATCGCTGGGCAAAAAGTATAGAGAGAGAACCAAGGATGTTTGTAAGATTCTTGAAAAACAGGAGCCAGATGAACTTTACAGAAAACTGAGGGAAAATGCGGAGATCAAGATAGGAGACTTTACAATTACAAGGGATGATGTTAAATTCATCGTCTCATATTCGGTAGCTGGAGAAGAAGTCGATGTTCTGAATGTGGAAGATACCGTGATAGCTATACCGGTGCACCATGAATAGAAGAATTATAGAGTTGCTGAATAAACTTCTTATCATTCTCCTGATTCTTGCCCTCATAGCCTCCGCCTTCGTCGCCATCATATATCACACTTAAACAACAAACCTTTTATATTATCTCCAATTTAATAAACCTTGATGAATAAACTGGTATCATGCTCGGTCATCATCGGTCTGGTTTTGATAACAATTCTATCTCCCTTCATGACTCACTCGGCTTCAGCAAGGTTTACCCTTATCAAAGCAAAATCCGAAACGATCGTGATTCCAGAAAAAGACCACTTCGAAAATGTTGCTCTAAATGAGGAGGTGAAAACGAGTCTGGTGATAATTTACAGTTATTCAAGGTTCTCGATACCTGCAAATTATTTTCTTCTTTCGCCATCCCCAACGAAGATAAACTTAGAGGTATCGAGTAAACCCGATTGGTGCAGTGTGAAACTGGAAAAAGAGAATTTATCTGCGGAGATTCCCATGTCTTCCATAATAGTGGGTGGCAACGTTACCCTTGAAGTTGGTGTCTCACTGAAGATAATTTCAAAGAATGCACCCGGATATACCGAGGGGGAGATTGTGATAAAGGCGACGTCTTCCCAAAATGGAAACATACAACCCTCCGAGGGAAGTTGCACGATAAAGATCAAGCCCGGTTTCTACCCGGATGTGAGGGTAAACAGGAGTTTCATCTTTGTAGAGATTTCTCCGGGGGAGAGTAAAAGTATAGCACTGAAGGTTGAGAATCTCGGAAACATGGATATAGTGGCAAGTATTGATGTGAAGAATATATCTGCGGTGCCCGAATTTCTCTCCATAAATACCAGCAAAATCAACCCGTTTTCCGTGAAATCCAACGATACAAAAACCATCTATCTTGAAGTATCTGCCAAGAAACTGAATAGAAAAATAAATGAGATATTCTCCATCCCGTTGGAAATATCATACCACGCGAAGGGACACGAAGAACTGAAAGGACCGGCAGTGAGCTTGAGTATGGATGTAAAGGTGAAGGGAGGCGAACCACCCTCTTCATTCAATCCTGCGATTATTGCGGGAATTGTTTCCATAGTGATTGTGGCCATTCTGGTTATACTTCTTTTGATAAGAAAACGCATGTCGTGATTTTCCGCTACAGTTTTAAATGACTTTTCTATACCCCTTCTCTGAAGGTGGTGAGAAATGGCAGATAAAGAGATTCTCTCAAATCCCGCCCCACTTGGGCTGATGGGTTTCGGAATGACGACGGTTCTGCTGAATCTACACAATGCAGGGCTATACGCTCTCGGCTCGATGATTCTCTCGATGGGGATATTCTACGGAGGTCTGGCACAGGTTTTTGCGGGTTTGCTGGAGTACAGGAAGGGCAACACTTTCGGAACGACCGCCTTTTGCTCCTACGGGTTATTCTGGCTGAGTTTTGTCGGGCTCGTGACTTTGCCAGGTGTACTTGGCGTCAATCCACCGGACTCCAGTGCCGTTGCGGCATACCTGTTCATGTGGGGTCTGTTCACATTCATGATGTTCTTCTCGACGCTCAAGAAAAATGTGGCGTTAGAAATAGTGTTTCTCTCATTGGCCATTCTATTCTGGCTCCTTGCCCTCGGAGAGGTTACAGGGATGGAAGTGATAACAAGAATCGCAGGGGTAGAGGGTATCTTCTGTGGATTCAGCGCGATATACCTTGCCATTGCAGAGGTCACAAATGAGACCTACGGGAGAGAAGTACTGCCAATAGGGTCAAAGTGATTCAATCTTTGATTCGGACCTTCCTTC
>Ga0209410_1001374_pt1 | contig 11783 bp, 13 predicted proteins | sample Mar14436cmmetaG_FD_184135 | JGI IMG/M metagenome (GOLD analysis project Ga0209410, IMG submission 184135) | Marine hydrothermal vent microbial communities from Guaymas Basin, Gulf of California to study Microbial Dark Matter (Phase II) - Marker... ... | reverse complement strand
TCAAAGCTTGTACTATTCTACTATAAAATCTTAGTATTAATATTCCATGAGAGTAAAATTATTGTTAAAAACTATTCACGAAATTGTGATTAGGAGGAGTAAGAAGGGTAGTAAGAATAGAATGATGCGTTTAGCGATAGATGTTAATGAGTACTTGAAATGTGCAGAAAAGGCTCCTGAGAATACTGATATTGATACCCATACACTAGCGATTATAGTGAGTATAAGGTCTACTGGTAGTTTCCATCTTAACTCCTGAAATAGGAAGTATAAAACTCCACCAATGTATATACTCCACGAGATCGTCGGAAGTAGGTTGAGTAGTCCTACTCCAATATTTTTGAGATTACTAAGACCCTCTGTTATCCTCTTTAAACCTATAAACTCTGTCAGTGCGAATATTAGTGAGAGCATATCGAAGGTAGCTGGTATTATAGTGAATACTAAAGACGGCTTGATTAATATAGCACCTACAGTTGTGATTATTCCAGCTATACCAGTACCTATGGAAAGTCCGAGTGCAATTACACGCTCCTCTATCTTTAGGGTTATACTACCATCCTTAACCCTAACCTCTTCTTCTCTCTCACAAGATATGCCCACAACATCTTTAAACCTCTCCTCTAGAACTCCAATATTACTAATAACTACTAAAATGGACATTACGATGAAGAGATAAAATAAAAATATTATCCACATAAGGGTGGCACTATATTCATAGGACACGAGTATCAGTATGGATAGAACGATGCCCAAAATTAGGCATGTAAGGAGGTAGTGGTAATTTAAGTTCACACTCCTCTCAGAAGGCTTTTTGTCTAGGAAGGCGTAAATATAGGTCCTTCTAAGATCGTTAATGATGGTTATAAAGTGCCTGACGAGAATTGTCAGAAAACATAGTATTCTATTATATCTTGGAGATACATTCCACTTCTTCATCTCCTTTAAATTTTTACTGGATACCAAGCTCACGAGGATAGATGAGAAGAAGAATACTTCTACCGATATTATTATACTAGTCCATAGATACTCTAGATTAGTCATATAGATTACGGTTACATAGATAGCGGTCTCATTCAGAAAGCGTAGAGCTTCCGAGACCGGTAGCACGCGAACATTTAGGAACGGGCAAAGAGCAAATAACATAATCATTAGCACTAGCATACAGAGGGTGAGAATTATAATATTTCTTACCTTAGTGCTTCTTTTAGACATGTTCTTTTTAATCCATACACCCGATAAATATAAGTCCTTCTATGGGATTAGACCTATACCCTCCAACAATTCACCCCTATAATCTCTAATTATACTTCTCCATAATCCCAAAAGATCTATTTCTTAGGATAGCTTTTAATTATAGGAGCTGGTATTAGATCGAGAAATGATATGATGAGACACGTCATAGCCGGGATAGATGAGGCTGGAAGAGGACCTGTAATAGGGCCCATGGTGATGGCTTGTGTTGCTATGGAGAAAGAGTGCCTTACCTATTTGACTAGAATCGGGCTTAGGGATTCTAAGGTAGTGAGCAGGACTAGGAGAAAGTACTTAGCACGTAGAATAAAGGATTTAGCAAGAATAGTCCTAGTAGAGATAGTAGAGCCTAGAGAAATAGACAGAGCAGTCGAGGGCAAAGACTACAAAAATCTTAATGATCTAGAGGCGGCTACTGTAGCTAAACTCATTACGAGGATCAGAGATCATGTTAAAACCTTTTACGTGGACAGCCCGGATATAAAACCTCTTAGATATATGAGGAGGATACTAGTTCATCTAGAGAGGCTAGGGTATGATACTGACATAGAACTTATATGTGAGAATAACGCCGATAAGAAGTATGCAATAGTCTCTGCAGCCTCTATAGTAGCTAAAGTGATAAGAGATAGGGAAATAGAGAAGCTCTCAAAAATATATGGAGACCTAGGCTCAGGCTATCCATCAGATCCGAAGACCTTGAGGTTTCTTAGAGAAATCTTGAGAACTGGAACCATTCCCTCCTTTGTGAGAAGATCATGGAGAACAGTGAGTAGACTACTGAGAGAACTACAATTTGAGGGATAGTCTTGTTAGTATATTATGTAGTACGTTAATTAGTATATCCGCAGATCTGATGACCTCAATGCTCATGGGTTTACCTATCGTAGTATCTCTAACCTGTATTCCTATAATTAACCACTTTACATGACGCTTTAACTCATTCTCCACTATCTTCATAATTAGAGGGAGAGGAATAGTATGCGTAGTCACTGGAGATATTTCATTTACTATACTCTTCGCATCCCCGAAGACTATAGATCCTGGCTCTAATCCTGCTTCAATAGCATCTATTAGGACTATGGTCTTTGAATTAAGCTCTACTAGTTTATATGCATAACTTTCAAGAGAAGAATAGGCTAATATGATGTTAGCATGTCCTAGATTCTTTAATTTCTCAGCTATGTATACGCCTACTCCATCATCCCCTTTGAGTTTATTCCCTAATCCTACTATAGCAAGTGGTGGCTCCAGAGATCTTTCTATAGTCTCCAGAAGCTCCTCAGAGCTCGAGCTTCTCATTTAATTCCCTTAGGTAGCTTTTATCGGGGATTATGCATTATCTCTTTCTAAAGATACCACTTATTCTAGAGCACATAGGTATTATAGCTTTAGGCTCTATCACCGCTCCAGGAGATACTGAAGAGTTAGCTCCTATCTTGACTCCATCAGCTATTATAGCACCTAGGTGTTCTCTTCTACTATCCACTATTCTATCGTTTACCACGACCTTTATAGTATCGCCAGTAATACTAGTTGCGGGTATCATTACCCCACTTTCAAGGTATACTTCCTCTCCTAGTATCGTATCAAAGATGGAGCAGTGACTGTTAACCGTACACTTATACATTAGTAGAGAGCCACTTACGTATGATAGTGGTCCTATCTTCACCCCATCACATATTACGGTATAGGGTCCTATGACTGTATTTGCGCCTATTGTTACATCTCTACCTATATACACAGGTCCTATTACAGTGGTACCACTCTCTATTACACTATTCTCCATTATAACTACCTCTCCCTCCATAACTACACCTCTCTCCACTCTTCCCTTTACACACGTCTTCAAGTATTTCAGAAAGTACCTATTAGCATCCAGTAGATCCCACGGGTAGTTTAGATTATACCACCACTCTCCACTATCTATAACTACTCTCACTGGATTATCTAAACTCACTAACTCTAGGGTTTTTATGAGCTCCCTCTTACCCCTTATAGTTGGTCGTGTTTTAGGTAAGTATTTGAGCACATCTGGTGTTAATATATATATTCCTGAGTTTACTACAAACTTACTCGTATATATAGGGATTCGGGAGGATTTTCTCAATCTCATATCTTTATCAAAAACTATCTGAGGCTGTGTCTGTAGATCTGCTTCATTGGGAGACTGTTCTACTCCTAGTACTACTGGACACTGTTCCTCCTCAAAGACCTTAACGACCTTATGTATTCTCTCAGCATCAGCTGTTATATCTCCATGTAGTACGAGGACGGGTGAGTCTTCAATAAAGTCCCTAGCTTCATATACTGCTACTGCTGTTCCATTAGTGTTCTTCTGGTCTATGTATGTTATCTCTACGCCCATATCGACTCTAGTTCCTACAGTACTTTCTATAAGGTCTTTCTTGTAGTGTACTACTATGCCCACCTCTCTTATGCCTATTTTAGCTACCTCTTCGATTAGCCTTATTATAATTGGCTTATTCAGTACAGGTAGTAAGTGCTTAGGTTTAACTTGGGTTAGTGGATTGAGATCTGATCCTCTTCCAGCTGCTAGTATTAGTGCCTTCATCCTATCAATTAGTATACATAGTACTATTAAATCTTCTACTCCTTGAAGAATTTCATAGTTAACATTTTTAGTAACATCATCCCAAAATTCTAAGATGCTCAAAGTAGATCTACATGTGCACACTAAATACTCAGATGGAGATAGCTTGGAGAGAATTATTTACTATGCTAGAAGATGTAATCTTAATGGACTAGCCATTACAGACCATAATACCATAAAAGGAGCCTTGAGTATTGCTAAGCTAACTAGAGATCTCATCATCATTCCTGGGATCGAATTAAAAACTGACGTAGGACATGTACTACTACTAGGGGTGAAGGAGAAACCATCTAAGACTATGGATTACATAGAGTTATATGAATGGTCTATGGAGAATAATATCATAATTGTACTAGCTCACCCCGTGGCAACCCTATGGAGAACCCTATCCAGAATAAGGGTCTTGGAAAGGTACAAGCCCCATGCTATTGAGGTTCTTAACTCCACCTATCCCCTCTACTCTGTGGCTACTAAATTATCCGAGTTCATAGCTAAGAGCTTGGGATTATCTGGAGTGGCTGGAAGTGATGCTCATAGAGCATATCAAGTGGGTCTATGCTACACTCTTATAAACTCGAATCCCGAAGTAGAAGATGTACTCGAAAGTATTAGGAGGGGTCGTGTAAAACCGCTAGGATCACCAACTCCCCTCCCTATGAGGCTTGAGCTTATGATGGGTTTTCTATCAGATTTCTTCAGAAAGGAGGGTTAACTATCGAAATAACCACTTTTCTTCGGGCATATTCAGTACTCTAGCATTATCATGATCTTTATCGAAGTTTAATCCCTTTACTATAGCTATTGGAATACCCTCACTACCATTTCCCATTACTAGCTCCGCTGCTGATGCTATTTCATCTACTATAGCTATCCTCTTAATTTTCAAGGTATACCCTTTTAGATCCTTTGATCCTCTGTAGTCCCTGAAGGCCTTTATTCCAGAGATTCCTATTGCTACATCTATCTGACCCTCTCTTAGAGGTCTTCCTTGAGTATCCGTAATAACTACAGCTACATTACATCCAGTTAATTCATGTAGTCTACGTCTGATCTCTCTAGCTGATTTATCAGGATCCTCAGGAAGAGTTAACACTACATCATCTCTACCCGCTACATTAGATCTATCCACTCCAGCATTTGCACATACCATTCCATGCTTAGTCTCTACTATAAGATGCCCTCTCGTGGCTTTAATTATCCTCCTACTTTCTCTAAGTATCACCTCAACTAGTCTAGGATCTTTTCCTGTGATAGTACTTAATTTTATAGCCCTCTTAGAGGGTGTTATTCTACTGAGGTATATCACTCTTCTCTCAGTCTTAGCTACTATCTTAGAGGCTATAACTATTACATCTCCATTCTCAATACCTATACCCTCTCTTTTTGCAGTTTCTACAATCAACTTAGCTATGTCATCCCCAGGGCCTATCTCAGGTATACTCTCAAGTCCTATTATCCTTATCTCCCTAGCCATCATCTCCTCCCCTAACTCTCTTTTAAAAATTAGAGTTCACTTAGATTAGCCTTTTTCTAAGCCTATCTTACTGGTTAATATGATAATTAGTGTCATTAGAGAGCGAAATGTTTATTTTTAAGTTCATTTTCCTAATGAAGATATTCAGTAGTGGAGGCGAGAACTATCAAGCATAGGGTAAGTGTAGAGGACATAGTTACACTATGGAGAGAAGGGCTTACTGATAGGGAGATAGCGGAGAGGCTAGCTGTAAATCCCTCTACTATAAACTACTGGAGGAGAAAACTGAAATTACCAGCTAATAGGAAGAATCTCATAAGCAAAGAGGAGCTTCAAAAACTTGTTGATAAGGGATATAGTTTGAGGAGATTAGCGAGGGAACTCAACCATGACATAAGTACTATCAAGAGATATCTCAACCTGTACGGTATAGAGGTCGAGTACAAAGGCAGAGGTAGGAGAGTAAACTTCGATGTGGAGAAGTTCCTGATAATGTATAGGCGAGGACTCAGCGATAAAGAGATAGCTAGAATCATGGACGTTTCTATTTCATGTGTGTATAGGTGGAGGAGGAAGTTTAACTTACCACCCAATAGGAGGAGGACGCATAGAGAGAGAGCTAAAAAGCTCGTAAACGAGTTTATGACTAATAGGGACGTATGTGTCCTAGAGGAACTAGTAGAGTATGTGACGTCCAAGGGAATAAGTTATAGTACATTCTATGGGGTTCTAAAAGACCTGAGAAAAGAGGGATCATTAAATATAATACGTCTAATCAGGGGAAGAGGTCCTAGAAAAAGGTATAAAGCACATGACCTATTTGGAGCACTCACCTGTAAAAGCCTAGTCTATACTAATCCCCTTAAATTGATAGACTTCCTGAAGAAGCATATGGACATGGATGATTCGAGGAAAGTAAATGTTGTAACAAAAGTGCTTAGAAATGTAATACCCTATGACCTATATCAACTGTGGATCAAGCATAAATAAGGTATAATCTAAACATCATTATTCACTTAGGTTCTTCGTTTTCCTCTATCATAAATCTAACTATATTCTTAACTAGCTCTAGATTATCCTCTACATTATTAAAGGGATCTAGTATTACTGTTACATCACCTATAGCTAGAACTCTATCCCTCATGGCCATTACGATTGGAGTATATTTTCCACGTCTTTCGAAGATGGAGTGATATGTGCTATTGCTCGTGAAGGCGAGTCCTGTTCCATTAGTATACACATGTGTGCAGGTGAAGAATACCAACTTTGATATATTACTCATGAGCTTATGCTCTGAAAACTCTTTTACTATGATATTCCTATATATACCATAATTCTCCTTCATATTGTAGAGATATCCATCTGTAAAGTATACACCAAATTCCTGGGCTAATGAATTTATACTCTTTGCAAGGATCCCAGCTGGTTCATGGAGGAGGAGGAGTCTACCACAGTTACCTATATACTCTTTAATGGCTTTTATAGTATCCCTCTCGTAATCCGCTGTAGGTGTCATAACTATTAGGCATTTAGGGTTCTTCTTCAAGTACTCTTTTAACTTCTCCTTCTCCGATACTATAACTACTTTATAGCCTCTGGAGTTCAACTCTCCAAGTAGACTACTCATTAGTGGGAGTGGAATGTAGTTCTTATGTGATCCATCTATGAGTATGAAGCGATTCTCCTCTACAGAGGGATAACCCTTTACACTCTCCTTTCCATAGTTCTTAGCGACCTCCCTACTCATGAATATGGGTATCTGTTCCATCCATATTGTCGCTACATAGCTACTGGAGTTTATGAAGAGAGGAGAGAGATAGTATAGTGAGTTTTCAATCATGGTAGTCCTTCTTAAAAACTCTATAGTGAGCTTGGTCCTATTTAGCCATAGAGCATGTCCTATATCTTTTGCTAATTCCGCTTCCTCTCTCTTCGTTATCTCGACTACCTCATACTCTTTAACTCCTGTTAGATTAGCTACTAATGATATAGCATCTGTTAGAGATCCTAATCTATCTATAAGTCCTAGTTCGAGAGCTTTACTACCTATGTAGAGCATTCCTTGAGAGAGGTTAGAGAGAGGTATTTTTAACCTATCTCCTCTACCTTCTTTAACAGCTTTTAGGAAATTATCGAGAGCTTCCTTAACTATTAGACAGTATGTGGAGACTTTAAAGCCTGTGTACTTATAGGGTCCAGTCTCTACTAGTATCTCTGAGGGTATTATCAGTGGTGGCATGAGAGCTATCACGCCTACGTTTCCTATGAAAGAGGTGGGCTCAGCTATTATGTAATCTCCTGCGAGTGAGATATAATATCCTCCAGATGCCGCTAATCCCTCTATACACACTACAACTGGCTTTACTCTACTGAGCCTCTTTAGGCTATAATATACATGCTCTACTGTGGAAGCTGTTCCTCCTGGAGAGTATACTCTTACTACAACTCCTACTATAGTATCATTTCTCTCCGCCTCTCTAATGGCTTTTAAATACATTTCCTTAGAGTACTCTGTAATAATGTATCCGTGTATTTTTATCACTCCTATTACAGGTTTTCGTCTAGGTATCGAAGTGTAAAATACTATTATCGTTGAGATTGTAATTACTAATGCCAATATTATCGTAATTACCTTATACCTCAATTTAATCCAGTTCTTTAACTTTGGATAGTACATGTATTGTTTATTATTACATACTGTTAATAAATATTAACCACATTACTCAGGGTATTCCTTCAGTAACATTCCCTCTAGTCCTACGGGGCGTAGTCTTATAGCCATATTGTAGGCTGTGGTAAGCTTGCTCTCACTTTCAGCATATATTTCAAGTAGTACTTCACCCCTCTTGACCTTTGCACCAGCTTTGACATGTACTACTACTCCAGCCCCCTTATCCTTGGGTGCCCCTGCGGCCTTTGCTATAGCGGTTATAGCCGTATTATCCACATTAGTCACATAACCGTCTACAGGTGCCGTTATCTCCACTTTCTTATCTCCTATAGGTAGATCCTCTAGCTTTATATTTGGATCCCCTCCCTGAGCTTCTATTATCTCTTTCATCTTTTTCCAAGCCTTACCAGTAAAGAGTATCTCTTTAGCTAGATCCTGACCACTTCCCCTGCTAGTTATTCCCGCGATTTCAAAGATCAATCCAGCTAATGATGTAGCCTTCTCTATCAAGCTCATGGCACCCCTCCCTTCTCTTAGAGCTATAAGCGCCTCCTTAGCCTCTAGAGCTGGACCTATGTAGTAGCCTATGGGTTGTCCACCATAAGTTATAGCACACTTTAGCCTTAGACCTAGTCTCTCACCCACTTCTACAAAGAGTCTAGCCATCCTATTGGCTATGTCCATGTTACCCACCTTAGCTCCCCTACCAACTGGTAGGTCTACTACTAGTCTAGATACTCCCATGGCTACTTTCTTAGAGAGTATACTAGCTATGGTCTGGCTTAAAGGATCTATGCCTAAGACCCTCTCAACCTTTATAAATATATCATCAGCTGGCGCTATATTCAATCTACCTCCCCATACTATGACACCTCTCGTCTTCGTGGCTACTTCCCTTATCTCATCGAGCTCTAGGTCTACTCTAGCGAGGACCTCCATAGTATCCGCAGTTCCGGCTGGACTAGTTATAGCTCTACTACTGGTCTTTGGTATTAGTAGTCCAGCTGCAGCCACTATGGGTACTTCTAATAATGCTACCTTAGAATTCCCTGGAACTCCCCCTATACTGTGAATATCGTATACTACATCTTCAAATACCATTCTGTTCCCCGTCTCAACCATAGCCTCTGTGAGATGCGCTATCTCCTCAGAGTCTAGTCCTACTAGCTCTTGGGCTAGTAGAAAGGCCGTTATTTCTATCTCAGAAAGGGATCCACTAACTACATCTCTGATTATTGAGAAGACTTCTTCTTTAGTTAGCTTACCTCCAGATATCTTCTTTCTTATGAATGTGACTGAAGAAGGAGGACTTACAGGGTATACCCCGACTACATCTCCTTCACTCACTCCTAGAACTTCTACAGTCTCTCTAGGTAGTCCTATACTTCCAACTGGTACTAGACTCCTAGTTAGGGCTACAGCAACTGTTAAACTCTTATTACCATATGTCAACATGATCCTATCGTATGGGTAAATGTCTAACTTAGAGGCATCTTCCTCATTCATTAGAATCATCTTAGTACCGCCATATTTGAGATCTATACTTTTGATAGTGAATTTAGCCATACTAGGATCCCTCAGGACAAGATTATAATACGAAGAGAGAGCTTATAAATTTATCATCAACAAGTAAATGGGGAGAAATTAACACTAGGGATTATCAATTTAGAATCTACAATTTATGGAGTAATCCATATTCTCTTTACACCTATTTTATCGAAGTCTTCGTCTTCTGTAGCTATTGCCTGTAATCCATGAGTTTCTATCGTCGCTGCATGTATCGAATCTGAAGGTTTAAACCTATACTTAGTCATTAACTCTTTAGCCCTTAGATACTCGTTTAGACCTATTGAGAGGACTTCGACATAGGGTAATACTACCTTATCTATAAATTCTAGTGTTTCCACGTACTCTACACCGTACTTCCTCTTAGACACATATATTACCTCGTCTAGCACGAGTATGTTGGTGAACAGCATGTGGTTTACCACTAGATTCAACCAGAATTCCTCGATAAGTCTAGCATCCTTTTCTGGCATTCTAACATTGAGATAAATAAATAAACTCGCGTCTACAAATACCTTCATTATTCAAACTCCTCCTCCAAATCAACTCTAGCCAGGTCTCCTAGCCTAGCCTCTTTACCTCCTAGCCGCTTCCTCCTCTCCCTAATCCAATTCAAGACGTCTTTAGGATCTTCTACCCCTCTTAACCTCAGCTCACCCTCAGCAGGCTCTAGGATCACATAGCCTCCCTCCCTAATCCTATAGACCTCTCTGAAAATCTTGGGTATAACTATCTGACCTTTGGGACCAACCTTAATCCTAATTCTAACCAATAGTATCACCAAGTATAACTATTAGTAAAACAAAATATAAACCTATCCGACATTCGGGTAATAAATAAGCGCACAGCATGTGTCTTTCAACTCTTTTGCTATTTCTACAGTACATGAAGTGCGAGTAAAAGTACACATCACTCAGTTTCGCTAGAAAATTAAGGACAAAATTAGGTAAACAGGCACCTGATTCCAATATCCTAGAAGCCAAAAAGCGTGGAAAAGGTTAAGATAAGCCAACTCCCAGCTCGCTGAACCCCAAGGGCTCTGAGTAATAGAATAATGTGTGGAAAGACTCCAAGGAGAAATGGAAGACATAGATGGTCGAATGAAGATTCTTAAAAATGGAACGGAAGGTCAGATCGTCACGAGGTCTTCATCCACTCAGACTGGGACGGCTTCATCACATGAATTATCTATGATAAGTACTATATAAGCATGCTCTAGAGTGGAATAACCTCAAGAGTAGGGAGAGAAAGCTTCATCTATTGGTAAATAGATATTGAATGAATTCATTAGTTATATGTCAGTTGTATAATATTAGAGAAACATAAGACTCCGAGTTTAATGTACATACGAAAGATATTTAGAACTTTTATAGAGTAGTTAAATTTGAGTGATATTGGGATGGAGAAGAGACCATTACTCGCTAGTGGTACTATTGTAGAGGACTACGAACCTCTCTTTATGTACTGGAGGGTAGCAGAGGATAGAGGTGCTGAGAAGATAACACTAAAGAATGAGGATTTCGAGTACCTTAAACTACTATTAGATAAAGAGGAAAGGATAACGCTACTCAAACTGAAGAATAGACTATTATCCACAATGCTAGAGCGAGTAGACCCAAATATTGCTGTAGAAGCCTATAGGAAACTCGGTATAGAGATACCACCAGATGTTGCTAGGAGAATGATAGCTGAAATATTAGTGGGATGGTTAGTAGAGGCTGCAGAGACTCTAAACTTGATAAAACTCAGAAAGCTCTACAAGTAGAACTAACTCTAATAATTATACTGAACTCTTACTATAGTCCCAATGCTTAACAAGGCTAGAAATGAAGATAATAGTGTAGAAGGATCTACTGGAGGAAATGTTAATAATCTATACTCACTAGTAGACTATTTATAGTATGAAGGAGCATGAAGTAACGGTGTCAGTATGTTCAAATTCGAGAAAGAACAGCAGATATTCAATATTGCTGGAGTAAAAATAGGTGGACAACCTGGTCAGTTACCGACAGTACTCATTGGAAGTATATTCTACCACGGGCATAGGATAGTTGTAGACCAGAAGAGAGGGGACTTTGATAAAGAAGCTGCTGAAGAACTACTTAACAGAGAGAAGGAGTGCTCAGAGGCCACTGGAAACCCTAGGATAGTGGACATATGTTGCTCCTTTCCAGAGGCCTTTAGTAAGTTCATAGACTTTGTAG
>Ga0209410_1001373_pt1 | contig 11784 bp, 9 predicted proteins | sample Mar14436cmmetaG_FD_184135 | JGI IMG/M metagenome (GOLD analysis project Ga0209410, IMG submission 184135) | Marine hydrothermal vent microbial communities from Guaymas Basin, Gulf of California to study Microbial Dark Matter (Phase II) - Marker... ... | reverse complement strand
ATCCTCGGCCACGCGCTGCTCGTTGGGTGTAAGCAGGATCGTCCCGGCGTCGTCGGCCAGCAGGAACCGTACCCGCGCCAGCTTCAGGAGATAGTCATATACCGCCTCGAGCTGGTGCGGCAGCGGGTCAACGCGCGAGATGGAGAGGCCAAAGTAAGGATCGAACTCGTAGGCGATGCCAAGCGAGTAGGCCTGCAATCCCAGCCTCAGGAGGCGGCCGTCCCCGTCGTAGCTGAAAGCGGAATCCAAGATGGTGAGGGTATTAATGTCGCTGTCGGTGAGGGTTACTTTACGGAACCGCTCCGACTGCGTGCCGACAAGGCCTACAGTCCAAGTGGCGTCGCCTGCCTGTGCGTCACCGCACGCAGACAGGCCACTGTCAGCGGCCACCTGAAATTACCTCTAATCTGACCATCTGAAATTGTCTATTTTCTTCCTCCTTTTTCTTCCCAAAAAATAAAAAATCATTTCTTCTCTCTTCTTCTGTTCTTCCATTTTCTTCCATCATTTCTTCTTGTAAGTCGATCATCCTCGTGTGGAGGTCATGATCGATGGCACAAAGATTCCGAAAGCGTAAATGCCGGAACTGTGGTGATTTTTTCATACCAGACCCACGCAACATCCGGAAACAGAAATACTGCGGAAAACCAGAATGCCGGAAAGCAAGTAAGGCCACTGCTCAGGCCCGTTGGTTGGCCAAAAGAGAGAACAAAAATTACTTTCGCGGCCAGGAAAATGTCTGCCGTGTCCAAGAATGGCGTAAGCACAATCCTGGGTACTGGCGGCGCAAGGGTAATGCGTTACAAGATCACTCAAACGAGAAAACCCTGGGAGAACAGTATGTTGTGAAGCAATTAACGAAAGATGCGTTACAAGATCTCTTAATGACGCAACATACTGTTTTAGTGGGTTTAATCGCTCATTTAACCGGGACTGCGTTACAAGATGACATAGCCAACACCACCCGCCGTATGCAACAATTAGGGGCAGATATTCTCAACTCATCAACCCCAAATTTTCAAGGAGGAGACTATGCCGGCAAAAATCCCTATTCATCCCAGGCGGATCCGCCAGGTCCCTAAACAATTCAGCTGGGTTGACGGCCGCCTGGTGCGTGACCGCCATCTTGACAAGTGCAGCCATCCCGCTGCTGCCCTCTATCTGTTTCTGATCACTGTTTCAGATGCTCAAGGTTTGAGCTATTACTCTGACCAGTCCATCGGTCAGCGGCTGAATATGGACAGCTGCACCCTGGCCCGGGCCAGACTGGAATTGGTCCAACACGAGCTGATCGCCTACAAAAAGCCACTGTATCAGGTGCTTGATTTGGCTCCACCTGAACTCGCCGTCCCGGTCACCAGGAATCAATCCGTGGACCTGCCGCAGTCCATCGGCCAGGTCTTCAGGCAGATCATGGAGGGCGGTTCATGATTGACTACGAGAACTTTTGCAAAATCAAAAAGCTGCATGAACATGATGGATTAAACGCCTCTCAGATTGCCGGGGAATTGGGCCTGGACCAACGCACCGTGGTCAAATGGTTTACCGAAGAACGATACTGTCCCAGAAAGAAGTATAGCAAGGCGAGCATTCTTGATCCTTTTAAGGCGGAGATAGGCCGCATGATAGAAAGGTATCCTTACACCGCCACCCAAATTTTTCAGCATCTGCAGGAGATGAGCTTTCAAGGCAGCTATAACACGGTCAAGCGCTATATCCGTAAAATCAGGCCAAAACGCTCGCCTGCCTTTCTCAAGCTCGCCTTTGCCCCTGGAGAATGCGCCCAGGTGGACTGGGGTTCGTTTGGTTCGGTAAACGTGGGTGAGACTAGGCGGCGGCTCAGTTTCTTTGTGATGGTGCTGTGCTACAGCCGGCTGCTGTATGTCGAATTCACCGTCTCACAGACCATGGAACATTGGTTGGCCTGCCATCAACATGCCTTTGAGTTTTTCGGCGGAGTACCTGCCCGGATCATGGTCGACAATCTCAAAAGCGCGGTGCTCAGACGCATCGTCGGCCAGGCACCGGTGTTCAACCCCAAATATATTGATTTTTCCCGCCATTACGGTTTTGACATCACGGCCTGCAACGTCAGGAAGGGTAATGAAAAGGGTATTGTTGAAAGCGGGGTCGGTTATGTCAAAAAGAACCTGCTGGGTGGTTTAGATATCAAGGATTTCAGCCACATTAATCCGGAATGCAGGCTATGGCTTGATTCCATTGCCAATGTCCGAATCCATGGTGAAACCAAAAAGAAACCCGCAGAACTCTTCGTCGAAGAGAAGCCTCGATTACAGGCCTTGCCGATTCATCCCTATGATATTGCCACCATAAGCCAAGTCAGGGCCTCCTCCCAGTTTCGGGTCACTCTGGATACAAACCGTTATTCAGTACCAGCTGAATATGCAGGGGCACAACTGACCCTCAAGGCCTATCCGGATCGCCCCTGCCTGTATCATCAGGAAAAGCTCGTCGCCCGCCATGACCGCAGCTATGACCGCCATAAGGATTTTGAGGACCCGGATCACCCCAAGCCCCTGCTTGCTCAGCGCAGAAAGGCCAAAGATCAGCTAATCATGAGGCGCTTTTTGACATTATCGTCACGGGCCAGCGAATATCACCAGGCACTGGAAGCCAAAAGGATGAATCCACTTTCCCATGTCCGTAAGATTGTTGCCTTAAGTGAGATATACAGCCCTGAGGCCGTGACCCGAGCAATGGAAGATGCCTTTGTCTTTCAGGCCTTTTCGTCTGAATATATTGCAAACCTCTTGGAGCAGAGAGCACGGACTCCCAAGGAACCGGGTGCTCTCCACCTCACCCGCAGGGAGGATTTACTCGATATTGATATAGCAGCGCCGGACATGAGTATTTATAAAACCGGAAAGGAAAATGACTAATGAACCCTAAATCTTCAAAACAACTGAGCCTGCCCCTGGGTGGTCTTGATGACCATCTAAGATATTTAAAACTATCCTATATCGCCGACAAATACGCAGAGACAGCAACCAAGGCCTCAAAGGATGAGTGGCCGCACATCAAATATCTTGCCACCCTTATCGAGGGGGAGGCTGAACTGAGACAGGATCGGGCCACCCAGCGCCGGATACGCCAGGCTCGTTTTCCGGTCATCAAAACCCTGGATCAATTTATCTGGAGCTGGCCCAAAAAAATCAACCGCTTGCAGGTGCAGAATCTTTTTAAACTGGATTTTATCAAGAAAAAGGCCAATGTCATTTTCCTCGGCGGTGTCGGTCTTGGGAAGACACATCTGACCACAGCCCTGGCCTATGATGCATGCCTTCAAGGTTTTTCAGTCCTTTTTGCCACGGCCATTGATGTCATTAACTGCCTGTCAGCTGCCCATGAAGCCGGCAGATTCCAGCAGGAGCTCAAAAAATATCTAAAGCCTGCGTTATTGATCCTTGACGAGCTTGGCTATCTGCCCATTGATAAGCGCGGCGCCGATCTGCTCTTTCAGATAATCAGCCATCGCTATGAGCGGGGCTCCATGATTATTTCCGCTAACCGGGCCTTCAAACAATGGCCCGAAATATTTAACAACGATGCAACCCTGACCTCGGCTATCCTCGACCGCCTGCTGCATCACTCGGAAAGCGTGCTGATTGAGGGGAAAAGCTTCAGGATGAAGGATGTAATCGAGTCCTGAACGAGATCAATTGTTTGCCTGGTCAGGAGGGAAAAATCTCCTGGCCTGGTCCCGGAAAAAACAACATCTTACCATACATTTTCAAGTGGTCATTTTTGCTACAATTTCGCGTGGCCGCTAACACCTTTGGCTAGGGAATGGGTTACGACAAAATGAAACGAGTGATTTCGATTCTCAGGGAGAATAAGATTGAGTGTTTTCCTAACGAACGGTTCACACTCGATGTGGATATGTTTCCGGAAAACGGAGAAGAGTATAGATTTCCCCAAAATGTTCGCTTTGAGATTCCCGAATTAAAAGAAGGAAAAAAACGTATCCAGGAAACAGGGACTTCGATGTTTCGTTATTTTCTCGATGGTTCGCAACGCTCTTATCGCGTTATCGACGCCAGTTTCAAAAACCGCTATTTGCCCATCTGCGCCGGACAGATAGGAGTAGCCGTTCTTGAGAGAGCAGATTCCGGGAGGCTAACGCCTCGAAAAGACCTGACGCGCATAGAAAACATTCTTGCTGTGCCCAATGTCCTCGACGAGGAAAACGCCAAAGACCTTGAGGGAAAGATAAACGACGCGATGCCGGAAAACCGGAGGTTTCGCATTGTGAGGTACGATTATCAATTAAAATCCGATAAAGACCCTGGCGACCTTGGGCGCGCGATGATTATTCATGAGATGCAAATGCTTGAGTTGAAAACGATAAAGGAGATGATCCGCAATCATGCAATTCAGGACGCAAGAATGCTGGTCAAGGACGGTGGCCTCCAATACCGCGATACGAAAATCAAGGACCTGGACCTCACAAAAGACGATCTTGTGCAACTTCGCAACGTCATTGGCTTGGCAAAGACGTTCAAGCCCAATATGACGCTCGGCCGGGGCAGAGGCCGCCAAGACCTAGGGAACCTGACAAAAGGTCTCAACTGGAAGGAACGGACCACTGTTATCAGCCCAAATAAAGGAAAGCCCACAACGCATGGTTGGTGGTATGTCCGGCTTCGTCCAAGAGAAAAGGCATATAGTCCCCTCCAAGGGATCGTCAAAATTGAGGTTTTTGTCACTGGAATTGAACAGGAAGAAGGCGTTCCAGAAGCACGGGCCGATACTATTTCGGCTTATGTGCTCCAGGAACGCAACGTCACCCCGTACAACGCGGATACTCGTTGGGCAAGTCACATCTACCCGATCTATCTGGCTGAGACATATCTGCGGTCCTCGTTCCTCAGCCATGAACGGTTCAAGGCCCTGATTTTCTGAAAGGAAGCAAGAAGCGATGCCAGAAGACAAATGTATTGGCAAGGTAACTGCCACGGAGAATAAGCCAACAACTTGCACCAGCGTTCATTTTTGGCTGAGTCACGATGTTATTATTCGACCATTTGATATCGTAAGGATCGAGCACATTTCCAGCGATGGGAATGGCAAGAGCTATTCCTACGCTATCGTCAAGGAGTTAAGCTACATCACGGACAGCGCTGGGCATTTGGCTAACTTTGTCTCTTCGGACTTTGGCGATATCAGCGCAATGCCGATGAACGAACGCCTAGGAACCACTATTGCCGAGGCTGATGTTCTGGGGAACAGCCAGAACATTGAGATGCCAATTCGGGACGGAGCGCGTGTGGAATGGGCTGGACCGGATGAAATCCGTAGCGCACTCGGTGTCGAGAAGCTACACCAGCCTATTCCAGGCGGCTATATCCAAACCTCAAACAAGGAAGAAATCCGAATCGATTTCGAGGCACGCTACCTTGTAGGACCCGAAGCGGCACACATGAATATCTCCGGTATATCTGGTCTCGCCAGCAAGACATCCTATGCCATGTTTCTCCTCAGTGCTTTGCAGCAAAGGATGAAGGATGAGGTGAGCATTATTCTCTTCAATGTGAAGGGACCGGACCTGCTTGCTATCGACCAAATAAATGGACAACTGACAGAGGCTCAGAAGAGTGAATGGCGAAAGTGTGGTCTTGAACACATACCTCTCCAAAATGTGACTTATCTTTATCCGTATGCGAAACGTCCCGACCCGCATTTTACCTCTTCACACGTACCCAAGGACGTTCTTGATGCCCAAATCAAGGAGCGCCGAGCGTTTAACTATTATTATGATGTGGATACCTTCAAGGGCGGCGAGGAAGGCAATGAAACAGATGTCGGGCGCGACAAGATGTCCCTGCTTTTCTCAGATATCGATGATCCCCAATCGACGATGGAGAGTTGTATTCATGAGTTGGGAGAGATTGAGGCGGAGACTTGGGATAAACTCCGGGACGAAATCCAAGCCAAGACCTATAAGGGTCGTCAATCCGATAGAAAAGAGATATCCGTGCAGTCCTGGCGCAAATTCAGTTGTCTGATTCGAACGAGAACCGACCATGACATTTTTGCTTTGCAATATGTAGGGGGAGACCGCCGCCAAAAACTCATCGTTGAGGCTATCAAGGACCTAAAACCGGGCAAGATACTCGTCATAGATATTGCGCCATTGCCGGATTATCTGCAGTGCCTTGTCTTCGGTGATGTCATCCGAACGGTTTTCGATGCCAAGCTGGATTTGTATGAGAGCATCAATCGCGAGGATTTGGGCCGTGTCGTCATTTTTGCCGACGAGTTGAACAAATACGCGCCTGCCACATCAGGTTCCAAGGATCGAACACTTACCAGATGGTTGCTTGAAGTTACAGAACGCGGCCGTTCGCTCGGTGTGGTTCTCTTTGGTGCTGAGCAGTTTCGCTCCGGCATTCACACCCGCGTGCTTGGCAACTGCGGGACAAATATCTATGGGCGAACCAATCCCGTCGAACTCTCAAAAGCTGCGGATTACAAGCACATTTTCTCACAGTCCAACAAGGCAACAGTGACAAGACTCAATCAGGGGCAGATGCTTCTCCAGCATTCTGTTTTCAACACATCTTTGATCAAAGTCCGCTTCCCGTTCCCGGCATATCGGCAGTTGCAAGGATAAAGCACGATGGCAAAGAATCTTGACACAGGAACACCGAGGATCGGCGCTTTCGTCCTCGAGACGCTCACCACTGGGATGTATACAAATCCTTTGGATACACTCAGGGAATACGTTCAGAACTCCTTTGATGCCATCAGGGAAGCGGAGCGCCAAAATGTCTTGTCGACTGGAGCTGGCCGAATCGAAATTTCAGTCTATGAGAAAATGCGAACTCTCGGTCTCCGTGACAACGGAACGGGTATTCCACAGGACGACATTCTGTCACGATTGGTGAACATCGGGATATCTGCAAAAAGCATTAAAACGGATGCCGGTTTTCGCGGCATAGGCAGGTTGGCCGGAATAGCCTACTGCAAGCGTCTGACCTTCAAGACGCAGTCGGACGGAGAATCTGAAGTTTCGACAGTGGAATTTGATTGCGAGCAATTACGTCACGCTATGTCACCAAGAATGAAACAGGTGAAAGAGCTTGCAGAAATCATAAGCAGTCACGCCTCCATTACCAAGGAGAAAACGCGCAAGAAAGAGCATTTCTTTGAAGTCAGAATGGAGGGCATCAACGAAGCGGGTCAACTATTCCTGGAGTGGAAGCAGATCAACACATACTTGTCTCAAATCGCTCCTGTCGGCTTAGACACGCAATCATTTCCCCACGCGGGCACATTTGATAAATGGCTTCGGGAGCACAATATCACTGTTCCACAGGTGAGCATAATCATCAATGCTGGCGCGATGAATTATCAGATCTTCAGGCCATACCGCAAGCTGACTTACACCACGAAGCAGGAGAAACACAAAATTCATGTGAAGAGCATCCGCTTTTTCCCGGATGACGCTTCTCCAAGATCGCCATTCTGGGGTTGGTATGCAGAGACAAATTGCCCGGGTATGTTCGACGACGATACGGTCTCGGGATTCCGCCTCCGTAAAGCGAATATCGGTATTGGGATGGCAGAGCGGATGACGGAGATTTTTGCGGAAGCATCCGAAAGCTATGCGCGCCTGAACAAATATTTCATGGGGGAGATTCATATCCAAGACCCGAATGTTATCCCGAACGCTCGACGGGATGGTTTTGAGGATAGTCCCGAATGGACAGCGATTCGGGAACAGTTAGTTGGCTTCGCGCGTGAGCGAAGTCGAGAAGCTCATCGGCTTTCTCAAGCGCGTAACCTGGACATAGACCGTTTGATAAGTGCTGCTGAGAAAGAAGTTGCATCTGCGGAAAAGAAAAAGAAAACGGGGCTCGCATCGAAAGACGAAAAGGGCAAGGTCCTGGAAAAGATTGACCGGCAGATTGGCAGGCTCGATGCTGCAAAGAAGGCCGACCGAAATAAAGTGGAACTCGATGAAATCAACAGGGCATGCAAGGAACTGCAGAAGGCACGTATCGCCATTGAGCAGGAGACGCGGTTCACTGCGCAAAATCTGAATTCGGCGCTTGACAAAAAGCAGCGCAAGGTCGTTTCCGAAATCATCAGCATTCTCTATGATGTCCTCGACGAAGGTTCATTCGAGGTGGCGCGGAATGCAATCCTTGCGAAGTACCAGATTCCCGACAAGGAAAACAAACCGTGAAAAACGTTCTCCTTGTCGAGCCGGATTATCGATCAAAATTTCCTCCACTTGGATTACTCAAGATAGCTTCCTATCACAAGAAGAGAGGCGATGCAGTTACGTTTGTTCGTGGCAGAGATGAATCTCTCCGATCTCTTCATTGGCATCGTGTTTATGTTGCTTCCCTCTTTACATGGGAACTCCCGCGAACCGTCAAGACGATAAAGTATTATTCGTCATCTGTTACATCTCCGAATGACATCTTCGTAGGCGGTGTTGGCGTAACACTCCTCCCTAGTTATGTTCGAGACAATGTTGAATGTACGGTTATCGAAGGTCCTCTTGATAAGCGCGGACTGCTTGGGCGGAACTCTCCACCTATCGCAGATATGGTTCCTGACTATAGTATTCTGGACACAGTTGAATATGACTATAAGCCGCAAGACGCCTACTTCCTGAAAATTACAAAAGGATGTATCCGTTCCTGTAAGTTCTGCGCTGTGCCGAAACTGGAACGCGAATTCGGGTACCTGACTGATGTCAAGAACCAAGTCAGGAGTGTCGATAGACGGTATGGTGAACGACAGAACATGGTTGTGCTGGATAACAACATACTTGGTATTGATGGCGTCGAAGAGCGCATTTCGGAAATCCACGATCTGGGATTTGAACGTGGAGCCAAACGGAATGGCCGTGAGAGGTGGGTTGATTTTAACCAAGGCTTGGATGCGCGACTCATCAGCGATAATCCGGTGTTAGCATGTCATCTCGCAAGAATCTGTCTGTCGCCTGTGCGGTTGGCGTTTGATTTTAACAGCGCAAAGATGGAAAAGGCTTACAGAAGAGCGATTACGCTTCTTGCCGAACAGGGTTTTAATGAATTCACGAACTACATGTTGTTCAACTTCAACGATTCGCCGAAGGACCTCTACTATCGTTTATTTGTGAACGCGGAATTGAATGCAAAACTAGGAGTACGCATAACGGGCTTTCCGATGCGATTTATCCCGATGTCCGACGTGAAACGTGGGTTTGTTTCAAAGAAGTGGAGTTGGCGATACTTGCGAGGAATCCAATGTGTTCTCTTGGCAACGCGCGGGCTGGTTAGCCCCAACCCTGAATTCATCCGCGCTGCGTTCGGTAAGACTTACGAAGAATTTTTGGAAATTCTTGCGATGCCCGACCGGTACATCATCTATCGCAAAGAATACAAGAACAACGGGGCGGCCGACTGGCGCAAGAAATACAAGCGTCTATCTGCTGGAAGCCGAGAGGAGTTCCTTAAGTTGCTGGCGCAACTGAACAAGGATCGAAACCGCAAGAAGACCATTTCCAGCCTATGCAAATTCCGAAATCTCATCGAACACTATTACCCGAACGGGGAAACACCCCCAAGGACAATAAAAGAAGACAAACTTCATCAGCAAGGCGTTTCAGTTGGTTATTCTGCTGGCTCTAGCTGATAACAGGGACTTGATGAACTGCTGCTTATCACGTGCTTCAGGCACAAAGGTATACAGCCACGCATGTCCCCTTCTGGTGCCCTTGACCTCACTCCAACGACTCAGGAAGTGGTCCAATGTTTTTTGGGCAAACGGGTCCAGCTTGAGAAGGTCTCGCTGCCCTACAAGGGCTGAAAGGTCAAGGCCCAAAGGGATATTTCACTTCACACCCCAACCTTGATCCTGTATTTTACCTTTACCTCGCCGTCCTTGGGGACCGTCACATCGAACCTTATTGTAAAGGCATCGACCTTCTTATAAGGGTAATTGTTGCTGATTACCACCCAGTTCCCAAATAATGGTTCCACTATGCCCACGGTGATATCCTCTTTTTTATGGTTTCTCAGTGTTATCTCCCACTCAGATTCATAAAGCCTTGTTGTAATCTGCCTGTAGTCCGTCTGGATTCTTTCTGCTACCACATCGAACGTCTCACCAACTTTCAGCTTCACTTCTTCATCTTTTGGAGTATGTTCTATTCTGTCCTCACCTATAAACTGCAGGCTCTTATCAGAATCCTGCTTGTACAAGCGCATAATTCCTGCCGGTAAAGGCATGCCAAGGCTATTGCCTTGTGAATTTTTGAATTTGACATACACATTCACCGGCTGTTTTGGGTTTTGGTCCCTGTAACGTCTGACAAAATAGCCTTTCATCCCATAGACGAGCAGCTCTTTCTGAATCCGCGCAACAATAGCTTCAAACAGGCTGACCTGTTTTGTCTGGTTGTCCTTTATCGTGGTCTTCCTCTGCAGGTCATATATGTGATATTCAAAGAAGGGCTTTTCCTCAAACTGCAGGGCCCTGGCTTTATCTCTCGGCGCCATAGCATAAACCCTATCTTCGTATATTCTTTCCTTGACCCGGTGAACCTCACCTGCCACCAGTTTTAGGGCGGCATCCTTGTAAGTTGCGCCACTTCTGTTGTCCAGGCTCACCCAACCGGATATATCCGCGGATGTATCGTCCTTGTTCAGCACGACAATGTAATCCGCCTTCCAGGTAATATTCTTGGTAAGATAAGAGACTTCCAGCTCGTGGGGCTTTTTGCTCTTGTTTTCATAAAGCCACATGAGAGTGGGTTTTGCTATGAGGTTTTCAGGTATTTCGGGAAGGATCTTGTAGCCGGGATGTCCCAGATATATTTCATCATTTATCTTATAGATCTGCCCCTGGTTATTGCTCAACAAAGTTGCTTCCACAACTTCCTTTCTGTCCTGGAATTCGTTCCAAGCCATTAACTTTATCTTTTTCCCCACATACTTATCAAGGAGCTTATCGGCATTCATAAGATCATATTCGTAATTCTGTTCAAGTACGCTGAAGTCATCCGGGCGATTCAGTGACTTTGTGTGAACGGTTACAGGCATGATATGGGAGGCAACATCCATGAATCTCAGTTCACCTTCACCTGGAGGAAGCGCGATCTTGCGCGTGTCCTTTATGAGGCCGAGGTTGTTGTTATACACTGTGACTTGAACAGCCACCTGATCATCAACCGTGCTTTTTGATACCGGTTGACCTGCTGCCGCTGCTGCCGACAGTATAAGCAGTACCACCGGGCAAAAAATGCAAGATATCGCTTTCATGGCTCCTCCCCTGTAATCAGTGTCTGAACGGAAAGACTGTTCAGACACAATCGTGTTTTCCAGGCCAATTCCTGTCGTTTAAACCTGCTCATAAATGTATCAAAGATTTTGACCTGCGGAAACCACCGGCAATATGAATAGCAAATGGTCCCCTGTCTATAGAACCTGTCCCGCAAATGTCAGTTGCAAGAGGAGCTGAATTCTGCCAAAAAACGGGTTCTTCGCTATTTACGCGGGTAGCATAGAGCATTGCCATACTAAATAGCGAAGAGGCCTTTTTCTGATATGACTATTGAGTTAGCTCCGCTTCATATGCTGATTGTAACGGATTATTGGGTAATCATTCCTTGGAGCGACTTGCGGAAGTCCCGTAGTTTTCCTGGCTTTTGCAGTACGGGAAACCCTGGCTCCGGAGCGCAGCGGAGGAGAACAGGGAGGGTCCCATGCTGCAAAAGTCTCAGAAAACAAGGGACGAGAGCATTGGAGGGACAAGGGATGATTA
>Ga0209410_1001372_pt1 | contig 11790 bp, 10 predicted proteins | sample Mar14436cmmetaG_FD_184135 | JGI IMG/M metagenome (GOLD analysis project Ga0209410, IMG submission 184135) | Marine hydrothermal vent microbial communities from Guaymas Basin, Gulf of California to study Microbial Dark Matter (Phase II) - Marker... ... | reverse complement strand
ATAATATCAGATACTTAGGGTAATTTTTTTGCGGCCTTAGAGGCATTTTTATTGCCTTGCATATACCCCCCTCTCATGTCGGCCTGTAGACAAGTGCTCACGTGCCGATTATGCCCTTTGATGCCGCTTCTGAGGGAACCGTAAGGAGGTAAACGGAGATCTCAAGTATGCGATTTTTTTGAAAGAATTTGAATTTTTTTCAATCCTTATATCGGAATTTCAGCTTCAATGTTTTATCCTTGACAATAAAAAGTCTCATAGCTAATATTATTCCGCTAAAATTTATAGTAAATCGGTTCTTTATATGAGGCCATAAAAGAGGTTATTATATGGAAAACACACTGAAAATAACCAAGGTAGAATCCTATATTATATCCCTCATGGACAAACTTCCCATTCTGTCTTACTACGCGAAGTCTAGAGGTTGGTCTTTTTTAATAACCTGGGGACATAGGTTGGCTGGACTCACACTTGCCGGTTATATTTTTGCCCATATTTATACACTATCTTTACTGTTTAGCCCCGCAGGTTTTGATGCAGACATGAGATTTTTACATAATTTTGTCTTCACCTTTCTGGAATGGTGTGTTGCTATTCCCCTTATATTTCATTCTTTGAATGGCGGAAGATTGATCCTCTATGAGCTCTTTCATGTAAGGGCAGAAGAGATAGTGATACGTTTCATGATTGTTCTGGGATTTATCTATATTTTTATCGTGGGGTTTTTCTTTATAAGGGAGGCTCAGCAAATTTCAGCTACCCTATTCTGGTCTATCACTGTTGCTACCAGCTTAATTACATTTTTTATTGTCCTTTTTAAAGTCTGGTTGACCGGTAACTCCATCCTTTGGAAGCTACAGCGGATTACCGGGTCATTCATGTTTCCCATGCTAATAGGGCACATGCTATTCATGCATATGACCTATCTAACAGGCCATGAGAGTAAAACCATCTTAATGAGATTGCAAAGTCCCTTTATAAAAGGAATGGATCTTGTTTTTATTGTTTTCCTGCTGTTTCATGCAGGCTATGGTATATTCAGCATCTTTGCCGATTATCTAAAGCCAGGGCCATTACTTAAATCTTTCGCATTCCTTATTATTATTGTTATGGCTATATCTGCCTTTTTTGGCATAAGAATTGTTGTCGCTTTATAGAGGAAAAACCAATGGGAGAGAAATTGTCTATAGATTCTACCCTCAAGTGTGATGTCCTGGTTATTGGCGCTGGTGGGGCGGGCTTGAGGGCAGCTGCTCAAATAAGTGAACTCAGACCAGGGACAAAGATAATAGCGCTTACAAAGGTAGTCAGTCCGCAAAAGTCCCATACAACCACTGCCCAGGGAGGCATGGCCGCGGTTGATCCAAAAGACCCAGAAGACAGACCGATATTTCACATGTTTGATACATGGAAGGGCTCAGATTGTTCTGCCGACCAGAATGTGATCAAAAAGGTCTGTGAAACAGGGTGGGAGCAGGTAGTCTGGCTTGAAAGGCATGGCATGCATTTTAGCCGGACAGAGGAAGGCAGAATTGCGAAAAGACCCTTTGGCGGACATATGTTAAACTTTGGAGAAAAAAAGTCATTTAGGGCATGCTATGAGGCAACCAGAACCGGTAAGGGCATAATGGACACTGTCTGGGATGAATCCCTTAAATATGGTGTCGATTTCATTGGACAGTGCATTGCAACAGAACTGCTTTTTGAAGGCGACAGATGTATTGGAGCCATTATCTTCAGGTATCCTGAGGGCAAATTCCTTGCCATCCTTGCCAAGGCCACGATTGTGGCGACAGGTGGCAAAACAAGGATGTATCAGGTAAGCACTAACTGTAGGGGAAACACCGGTGATGGTCTTGTTCTGGCGCTTAACGCAGGCCTTCCGCTTATGGATCTTGAGGCCGTTCAGTTTCATCCAACAGGCATAATTGGACCTGGCATATTAGCCAGCGAGGCGCTAAGGGGAGAGGGCGCTATACTAAGGAATAAGGATGAAGAGCCATTTATGGAGCGTTATGCGCCAAGCGCTAAAGACCTCGCGCCTCGAGATCTTATATCCAGGTCAATTATTACTGAGATTCGAGAGGGAAGAGGCATTTTTAATGAGGCTCATAATGCTCACCATGTATGGCTGGACCTGAGGCATCTGCCTAAAGAGGTTCATGAGAAAAAGATCCAGGAGATAGAGTCTTTTTTCAGACGATTTGCTGGTGTTGATCCCGAAAAAGAACTTTGCCCTGTTACACCTACCGCTCACTACCAGATGGGTGGGATACCCACTAATGAATTTGGCGAGGTTCAACGTGATAATCAAACCATTGTCCCAGGACTCTTTGCCTGTGGCGAGGCCGCTGCTGCCTCTTTGCATGGCCTAAACAGGCTTGGCACCAATTCCCTCTTAGAACTCATAACAATGGGCAAGGTTACCGGGCAAAGCGTTGTTGACTATCTTGAAGATGCCAAAGGTCCAGAAAAAATCCCTTCCGATGCCGGCAATATTGTGTTCAATCAATTCTCCACATATCTTAATTCCCAGGGAAAAGAACAATTTAGCCAGGTCAGGGATACCTTGCGAAATCTTATGATGGAAAAGGCAGGCATATTCAGGAGTGAAAAACCATTAACAGAGGCAATTGAAACCCTAAAGGAGTTAAAGCAAAGGGCGATGCATATAAAAATAGGCCTTACATCCCTTCAAACTAATCAGGATCTCTGGCAGATATGGGAACTGAATAATCTAATAACGGTTTCTATGGTTATTGCGCAGGGGGCGTTAGCAAGAAAGGAGTCAAGGGGGGCGCATTTCAGGGAAGATTATCCGGAGAGGAGGAATGAATTTAATTATCATACCCTTGTTTGGATGCCTGAATTTGATAAGGTTACCCTTGGTAAGCGACCCATTGACATTAGCATATTTGAATCAAAAGGAGAGCGTTATGAATTGTTTGATTATATAGAAAGAAAGTATTGATTATATATAAAGGGGAAACAGATGTCTGGAGTGTATAATATAACCTTGGAGATCAGCCGATATGATCCCGACACAAGATTATCATGGGTTCAAACATACCAGGTAGAGGCAGGAGGAATACTCCGGTTTGTAGACGTATTACGTAAGATTAACGATGAACAAGACTCAACCCTGGCATGGTCCTCTTCCTGCGAGCATGCCCAATGCGGCAGTTGCGGTATAATTGTCAACGGGAAACCACTTCTTGCCTGTGAACTATTGGTAAAGGATGCGGTAGAGCAATTCGATACACATCGATTCAGGTTAAGGCCTTTAACAATTGCGCCTGTCTTGAGAGACCTGGCGGTAGATTTAGAGAAGGCCTATGATAGGGTACATGAGGCCAAGCCTTATCTTATAAATCCAGCTCCCCTTCCTAAAGAAGGAGATGAATATCGAATCTCTCAGGAAACGCTTGATACCTATATAGAGGCAACTCAATGTATTAACTGCTTTTGTTGTGCAACAGCCTGTATAAGCAGCCACCATCACTTTATTGGCCCTAACGCAACAATGGCAAATATTGTCCGTCTCATGGATCCAAGGGAGACTGCAAAAGAGGAAAGAATGGATATCTTATACAGGGAGGATGGTGTGTATAGGTGTCATACTTCCAGGGCATGCTCATTCGTGTGTCCGAAGGATATAGATGTCTCCCATTTTCTCGCACTTGGCAAAGAGGGTAAGTTTTAGAATTGCTGTTTAGCCACAAAGACGCAAAGTCACCAAGATTATAGCATAATTCCTTTGATACAGGGTTTGATGATAGTCATGTTGAATGAGATCTTTCCTTGCTTATGGTGAAAAGTGTAATTAATTTTTCTTCTTTTGTGTCTTAGTGCCTTTGTGGCTGATTAGGCACTTCTTAACAGGAGCTAACAATAAGCAAAAAACCGGCCGTAAGGGTTAACGAGCAAATCAAGGCAAAAACAGTACGATTGATCTCTGTGGATGGAAAGCAGATAGGAATTGTCCCTATTGCTGAGGCCTTGCTCGCAGCAAAACAAAAAAACCTTGATCTGGTTGAGGTATCCCCCAATGCAGAGCATCCTGTATGCCGCATTATGGATTATGGCAAGCTCAGGTACAATAAGACCAAAAAAAGCAAGACCAAGACACGGACAAGCCACCTGAAAGAGATTAAAATAAGACCCCTTATTGCAGAACACGATGTGGAGGTGAAGATAAAGAATATACGAAGATTTTTACTCCAGGGAGATAAGGTGAGGGTTCATATGGTATTCAGGGGAAGGGAGAGATCCCATACTGATTTGGGCCTCACCCTCCTTAAAGAGATTATCAAAAAGATTGAGGATATAGGCATTGTCGAGGTAGCCCCCAAGATGGAGGCAAGAGATATGTCAATGCTCATTGTGCCAAAATAGGTATCGTATCATGCCCAAGATAAAGACAAACAAGGGAGCGTTAAAACGCTTTAAAAGAACAGCTACAGGAAGGTTACTCAGAAACAAGGCCTTTGCAAGCCACATTTTAACCAAAAAATCACGAAAAAGAAAAAGAAACTTACGAAAATCAACCACCCTGGATAAGACAAATGTAAAACAGATATCACGACTGATTCCGAATTTTTAGTTAAGTCGTTAACAAACAACTCAACTGCTCAACCATTTACCGACTTAACAACAACTCTATGAGGTAGATATATGACACGAGCAACAAATGCCCCGCAATCAAGGCAAAGAAGAAAAAAGATCCTCAAGGCGGCAAAAGGGTACAGGGGTGGCAGAAGTAAGCTTTTAAAGACTGCCACTGTGGCTGTAATGAGATCTAGACAGTATGCCTACAGGGACAGAAAAAAAAGAAAAGGTGATTTCAGAAGACTCTGGATCACCCGAATTAATGCAGCTGCTAGAGAGAATGGGCTCTCCTACAGCAAACTTATCATGGGAATGAAAAAGGCAGATATTGCATTAGACAGAAAGATCCTGGCAGACATGGCTGTCAGTGATCCTCAAGGGTTCTCAGAGATAGCCAGGATGGCTGGGTGATCAAATGATTACTTGGTCGAGCTGAAAATTTAGTTGCCACAATTTTTAATTAGTTTATGATTCATAACCCGCTTGAGAAACTTGAAACTTAAAAAAAGGGCCTATAGGACCCCAGTTTTCCGTTTCAAATTTTAAATATCTTTAGTTAGATCTAAGACTGGATTTATATATTGAAGGACCAACTCCTTGAATTGAAAATGAAGGCCTTAAAAGAACTGGAATCAGTTTCTGAAAGGTCTGATCTAGAAAAATTAAGGCAGCAGTATCTTGGTAGAAAAGGCCTCCTCGCTCTTCTTTTAAAAAAACTGACAGCATTGCCAAAAGAAGAAAGACCTGTTATAGGCAAACTCGCCAACCAGGTAAAAGAGGAGCTCCATAAACAATTCCAGTTCGTATCTGATTCTCTCACTGCCAAAGCTGTAGAATCGGAATCAGCTTTTGATGTAACACTTCCTGGTAGAAGAATCCCATTAGGTCACCTACATCCCATCACTAAGACAACAGAAGAGATTTGCACCATCTTTTCAACCTTAGGGTTTAGGGTTGTTGAAGGACCTGAAGTGGAGCTTGATTATTACAATTTTGAGGCCTTAAACATGCCAAAGGATCATCCTGCCAGGGATATCCAAGACACCTTCTATGTATCTGATACCGTGGTATTGAGAACCCACACCTCACCCATGCAGATCAGGATAATGGAAAGTCAGTCCCCCCCTGTAAGTATAATTGCTCCGGGAAAGGTGTATCGACCGGATTCAGATGTCAGCCATACCCCAATGTTCCACCAGGTAGAAGGGCTATTGGTAGATAAAGGCATTACCTTTGGCGACCTTAAGGGAACTCTTACCACCTTTATCCATCAGATATTTGCGCATGACACCAAACTTCGATTCAGGACAGGCTTCTTTCCCTTCACTGAACCCAGCGCAGAGGTAGATATTCAGTGCGTCATATGCAAAGGAGCCGGTTGTCGAACCTGCTCGTATACTGGCTGGATAGAAATTCTTGGCTCTGGGATGGTAGACCCAGAGGTATTCAAGGCTGTTGGTTATGATCCAGAGAATGTCTCTGGGTTCGCATTTGGTATGGGAGTTGAGAGGATAGCTATGCTAAAATCCGGTCTGGATGATATCAGGCTCTTTTTCGAAAATGACATAAGGTTTTTACAGCAGTTTTAAAGGAATCATTATTACTCGGTAAAATAGTTCGTCAAGTCGTCGATTAGTGTAAACCAAACGACTCAACCATTTGACTACTCAACAATTTATTAAACAAAGGATCATACATGAGGGTTAGCCTTAACTGGCTGAAAGAATTTGTAGAGATTGATCAAACACCGGCTGAATTAGCCGAGATGCTTACTATGGCAGGCCTTGAGGTTGAAGGTCTTGAACACAAGGCTCACAACCTCAGTGACTGTAAGGTATGCAGGATCCTCGATATCAAACCCCATCCTCGAGCTGATCGGCTTTCCATCTGTCAGGTAGACGCGGGAAAAGAAACAGTATCTGTGGTATGCGGCGCCACCAATATGCGGAAAGGTGATTTCGTGCCTTTGGCCCCGCCGGGAACAACACTTCCTGACGGCATGCTGATTAAAGAGAGCACAATACGGGGTGAGTTATCCCATGGGATGCTTCTGGCTGAAGATGAAATGGATCTGACAGACGATCATACCGGTATCATGATTCTTCCTGACAAGCTCACACCCGGCCAGCCCCTTACCGAGGCCATGGATCTGGAAGATTGGATTCTGGAAATTACCCTGACTCCCAACCGGATTGATTGTGCATCCGTTCTGGGCATTGCCAGGGAGATCGGGGCTTTGACAAGGAAAAAAGTTACCATACCTGAGGTTTCTTTTGAGGAGGGTGATAGAGCCATTGAAGATCTGGCTGAGGTGAACGTTTTGGACAGCAACGGCTGTCCCCGGTACACTGCCGGGTTAATCGATACAGTAACAATCGGCCCGTCTCCATTTTGGATGAGGTACAGGCTGTATACTTCAGGAGTCAGATCTATCAATAATGTGGTAGATATTACCAACTATGTTCTTATGGAGTTTGGGCAACCGCTACATGCCTTTGATTACCATCGCCTTGGCGAGAGTAAAATAGTGGTCAAAAGGGCGGAGCAAGGGCAGACATTTATTACCTTGGATGAACAGACCAGAGAGCTCGATGATCAGACATTGATGATATGTGACGGAAAAAGGGAGGTCGCCATCGCAGGAATAATGGGTGGCCTTAACTCGGAGATAACGGAAGATTCGACTGCTGTGCTCATAGAGAGTGCCTATTTTAATCCCACCATGATCCGTCGCTCCTCAAAAAAACTTTCTCTGTCTACAGAGGCCTCGTATCGCTTTGAAAGGGGTATTGATATCGAGGGGACTGACCTTGCCTTAAGAAGATCACTCCAGCTTATGCAGCAACTGGCAGGCGGTACTATCGCCAAGGGCGTTATCGATTGCTACCCAAACCCATGGTCGGCTCCACACATATCATTGCGTTCAGATCGGGCGAATACTATTTTGGGTACCCACGTTGCCATGCCTGACATGATAGAATATCTCTCCGCCCTTCAGATGGATGTGAAAAAAATTGATCATAACAATATCGAAGTGAGCCCGCCGTCTTTCAGGGTAGATATCACCAGAGAGGCCGATTTGGTTGAAGAGATTGCGCGATTAACAGGCTACGATAATATACCCGTGACCCTCCCCCCTATCAGGCCAGCAGAAGAGGATAGTACCGAATTGAGTCTCAGGGCCCGCCTTAAAAACATGTTGGTGGGTATGGGTTTCACAGAGATCATTACCTATAGCTTCATCTCACCAAAATCTGCCGATATTTTAAAAGCAGGACAGAACAGTAATCTGCGATCCTTTGTAAAACTATTAAATCCCCTCACCCAGGATCAATCTGTTATGAGGACTTCCCTTATTCCTGGGCTGCTTTCGACCGTTAGGTTAAATTCATTAAGGGGCCAGAATGATCTGCGGATCTTTGAATGGGGAAAGATATATATCAAAGGCGAAGAGGAGTTGCCCCACGAAAAACAAGTTCTTGCTGTCTTAATCACTGGGATGGGATCTTCACAGGAGTGGTATCAGAAACGGCGAGAGGCTGATTTTTTTGATATCAAGGGCGTGGCAGAAAATATTCTGGAAGAACTTGGCATTGAAAAGACAGAGTTTAAAAGAAATAACCCAAAAGAAGGTTTTGATCCAAACGAATATGCCAGAATTTTCTCATCCGGATTTGGGATAGGTGTTATCGGGAAGGTCGCAAAAGAAGTTATAGAGGGCTATGGACTTGAAAAAAGTGCCTATATCGTTGAAATCTATATTGAAACCCTTTTCCCATTAATTTCCCGGATAAAAAAATTTACACCTCTGGCAAAATTTCCATCAGTTAGAAGAGACATTTCTATTATACTTAATCGCTCTATAGAGAGCGCCATGCTCATAAATATTGTAAAGGAAATAGGAAAAGACCTTGTTGAATCCGTGAAAATATTCGATATTTATCAGGGAAAACAGATCATACCTCAAGAAAAGGCCCTGGCTTTAGGGATCAATTATAGGTCAAAGGAAAGGACATTGACTGACGAAGAGGTAAATGAGATTCATGAAGAGGTAATAAGGGAAATTCGCAGACAGACAGGTGGAAGGCTGAGGGAGGGTCCAAAAAATGGAAATCCCTGATAATAAACGCTTTTTCAGGATTGGTGAAACAAGCCGTATAATTGGAGTAAAGCCCTATGTTCTTCGCTATTGGGAAAAAGAGTTTCAAAATATTCGGCCTAAAAGGGCGGATTCGAGACAAAGAACCTATCAGCGAGAAGATATCGAAACTATAAGGGAGATAAAAAAACTGCTCTATGAAGAGAAACTAACAATAGAAGGCGCAAAAAAAAGGCTCAAGTCTGGAAAAAAGGTCAGCCCTGTCCCGCCTAATGCTTTATTAAAGGAAATCAAAGAAGAACTTACACAAATCCTTAAAATGCTTGAATAATGTGTACGTGGTCAGCTATAGCCGGATTTCTGAAAAGCGTAATATTACATAAAGTCAAACGGATAGTAAATTTTGGCTCTCGTTTTGAATATACAAATTTACACACCAATGTAATCAAGAAGATATTCTTGCTTATGTATTCCGGTTGAATAGGAGCAGTTATCAGGCAAAGTGAGGGAAATGTACGTGGAATTCGGTATAACTGCTCCTGTTCAACCGGTTCAAGAAAAGACATATTAACAAACATCAATTCAGATCACAGCGTTAATCAAAAATCTAATCAATTCAAAGACTAATTCCTTTGAGAAATTCGGATTGACCCAAAAATATTGCCCTTGAACTTCCCTATCCAAAGATCGAAAAGCGTGTTCCAGGGTTTTTAACCATTCATGAATACAAAGAAAATTACATGATTTATCGTGTGTTTCAGTCTGTCGAATAAAAGGCAGGCTTTATGCTCCAGTGTATTAAAAATGATGCACTTTAAAGACTTTATCCTATAAAATCAGGGTCGAGAAGAAAAACCTATCCTCACCTGGGAAATATCCTGACTGCTGTTTCCCCGGAATTCATTAAAATAAAAGATGCAACCCCATAATCCCCATACAATCAAAATCAAGAGATAGGTGTGGTGTTTCCGGAACTTGTTGGCAATAAATCAACCAAATAGCTTCTATCTATTAACTCATCATGCCCAAAGCCATTAAACAGAGCCCATCGTGCAATGTGCTCTTCAGCAAGACGATCTGCCACGGCCTGAGTTGACAAGCGTATTGTTTTGCTGCGATTGTATATCTCTCGTAGTATTGGTCGTATACCATGGATCACTTCAAGGGGTCTCTTCTGATTATATTTCCCGCCAAATACCTTTTTTACCGTTTCAAACTCATAGATTAAATTAAGGATTCCTCCAAGATTTACTACAAAGTCAGGCGCATAGAGCATGTTAAATCGCTTCAATAAGTTCTCCACCTCTTTTCTGCTCCCACTGTGTCTTTCGTCTATCTGGTTATTTGCAGCCCCAACAATTAGCAGTTTCTTATCCCGATTTGCCCTCATCATCCTTCTTACCGTTGAGGGGTTAACAACCTGACCCATAGCATTTGGGCTGAAGATATCAAATGGTTGATTATAGATCTCATTGGGTTCAATGCTTTTTACAGCAATGTCTTTCTCTTTCAATTCTCTCAGTTTTTCATCGACTTTCACACTATCTATATCCGCGATAATAAGCTTTACTTTGGGATTATCCTGAACAATGTAATCTAAAAGATGTGAGCCGACCTTTCCAAGGCCTTGGAAGGCAATAGTTACATTATTCAGGTCCTTCTGATTGAGGTGATACATAACAGATTCTAACATTGACTCATATACTCCTCTTGCTGTAACTAAAGAAGGATCACCAGAGCCACCGTTTTCTAAAGATAGACAGGCAACATTATACGGGGCATATTGTGCTACAAAATCAACATGTGCACAACATGTGCCCATATCCGGTGCAAATATATATTGAACGAGGCCTTGAAGTATAGGCACAACTTTATTTTTTAGTACCCTTTTTTCCTTATCAGACAATGGTTGATCAGCTCTTGAGAAATCCTGTGTATTGTAGTGTGGTTCATAGATTACAGACTTTCCTCCACCAATCCTTGATGCCCTCACCTCTTCGATAGTCGCTTTTCCTTCCAGAGCCATCATTGAAAACATCAAATTAAGAATCGCCCACTTGTAGCTCATTCCCTTGGCAAGATTTCGCACATCAGCTTCTGCCTCTCTCTCGTTATTGTACTCCTTCCATCTACATCCCCCTAAATACCACGAAGTTGGTTCTGGTGTTCGTGAACATATTAAGGTGTTGTTTCTTGCCACCCACATTCCTCTTCCGCGACCAATGTTTCGAAAGAAGACATTCTCAGGTCTTTTTAAAAGGGTATGAACGGTATCAACAATATCTTCATGGGTAGTGTCGCCGTCCTTTATAAAATTCATAACTTTTTTCAGTTGCTCAATGGTCAAATCATCTTTAATTTGTGTCATTTTTTACACACTCCCTTCTGTAGTAAATTGTGGTTCGGTCTTTTTATTTAATGAGCCCTCGGTTGTTGAGCCGTTGCTGCTCCCATGCCTTATAATTGTCTGTGGGGTGAATTATCTCAGCATCAGGCCTTACGTTGAGTTTCACTGCTTCATTAGGACACCCGTTAACAAAAATACCGCAGCCGATACATTTATTCAGGTCTATTATTGATACCTCATTCACTGTACATGCGTGCACCTGGCAACGTTCCTCACATATTCCGCAACCAAGACAAAGCTCTTGATCAACAACTGCATAGTAATTTGCCTTGGCAACTAATTGTTCGATGCCAAATTCGTTTATTCCCCTGAGTATCTGACAGTAACATCCGCAGCAATTACACACATAAAATATTCCTCTGGCGACATTGCTTACTGTGTGAACCAGACCCACTTTTTCACTTCGGTCAAGCACCTCAAGGGCTTTTTCTTGCGAGGTATTGTGTGGTCTTGCTGGTCGTTCTTTCATAGAAAAAACAAGACAAACATTCAGGGGAAAGTCGCATTTTCGGTTTCCCAGCAGATCTTGTTGTTTTCTGCAAATACAATCCCGCAGCTCGAAAGATTTTGCTTGGAGCAGTAATCTTTCCTTGCTACATAATGGCGGAGCTGAGGCAGGCGTTTTACAGCGTCGCCTTCAGCTCCTTGTTGGGTCTTCCATTGCTACTGTTTATTT
>Ga0209410_1001370_pt1 | contig 11809 bp, 11 predicted proteins | sample Mar14436cmmetaG_FD_184135 | JGI IMG/M metagenome (GOLD analysis project Ga0209410, IMG submission 184135) | Marine hydrothermal vent microbial communities from Guaymas Basin, Gulf of California to study Microbial Dark Matter (Phase II) - Marker... ... | reverse complement strand
GGAGAGTATGGGAAAATGCTTTCTGAGGATACGGGCATGAAAGCACGTGCTTTCTTTACCAGTGAAGGCATTGGATAGTCCGCCAATGGCGTCCAACTCTTTTGCAATCTGGAGTCCTGTACGGTTAGTAGTACCTTTAAAGACCATGTGCTCAATAAGGTGACTTACGCCATTTTCCCCCTCCGCCTCATCCCGTGAGCCTGCATCCACCCATATGCCTAGTGACAGGGAATTAAGATGTTCCACTGACTCTGAGAGGATTCTAACCCCGTTGTCTAAGACCGTTTTCTTAAACATCTTCGAGGTGTTCTCCAAGAGCAGCCTTGCGGGACAACCTGATCTTCCCATTCTCGTCTACATCCAGAACCTTTACGAGTACCTCATCGCCTTCTTTGAGGATGTCTGAGACCTTGTTTACCCTTCCCCGATCAAGTTGTGAAATATGAATAAGGCCATCGGTACCCGGAAAGATCTCTACGAAGGCCCCGAAATCCATGATCTTGGTCACTCTGCCCATGTAAAGCTTACCCACCTCAGCTTCCTGGGCAATCTCATTTATCATCTTAATGGCCATCTCAGAGCTTTCCTTATCAGGTGCGGCAATGTATACCTTTCCTGAATCGTCCACTTCGACCCTGGCACCAGTTTCGCTGCAAATATTTCTGATGGTCTTGCCTCCTGGGCCTATTAAAACTCTTATCTTTTCAGGCTTTATCTCGACAGTGGTAACAACAGGCGCATACTCTGAAATCTGCTTACGCGGTCTCGCAATGGTGTTGTTCATCTTATCGAGTATATGGAGCCTTGCCTCTTTTGCCTGCTGCAGTGCCCTGGAAAGAATTTCTTTAGATAGCCCGTCGATCTTGATATCCATTTGAAGTGCCGTAATACCATCGCGAGTACCGGTCACCTTAAAATCCATATCTCCATAATGATCTTCATCACCGATTATGTCTGTGAGTACTGCCACTTTTTCTCCATCTGACATCAACCCCATTGCCACCCCAGCAACCGCATCTTTCACAGGCACTCCTGCGTCCATCAAGGATAAAGATCCACCGCACACACTGGCCATAGAAGACGAGCCATTTGACTCCAGAATCTCTGAGACTACTCTCACGCAATACTCAAATTTGTCCTTATCTGGCATTACAGGTAACAATGCTCTCCGCGCCAAGGCTCCATGGCCTATTTCTCTCCGCCCAGGTCCGGATAGCCTTCTCGCCTCCCCCACACTGTATGGAGGGAAATTATAATGAAAGATGAAAGATCTGAACTGATCGCCGTATATGGATTCTATCCTTTGCTCATCGAGCTCGGTCCCGAGGGTCGTAAGGACCATCGCCTGGGTCTCACCCCTAGTGAAAAGGGCAGAGCCGTGGACTCTTGGCAGGACTCCAACCGCGCATTCAATGGGCCGTACGTCTGTAAAAGACCTCCCATCAATGCGCCTTTCGTCCTCCAATACCATCCGGCGAACCATTTTCTTCTCAAGCTCATAAAACTTGTCCCTTATCTGCGCCTCCTTTTCCGGAAATGCCTCGCCTACCTGCTCCAGAACCTTCTCGAGAGACTCTTTTCTCTTTGCCTGTCTTTCCTTCTTGTCGGCAGTTATGATGACCTGCTCAAGAAGAGGTGTTGCAACCTCCTCAACCTTCTTTATCAAATCCTCCTCAATAGCCTCAGGTGGAACAACTCTCTTGGGTTTTCCCACAGCCCTGCGCAATTCATCCTGCATGTCCAACATAGGTCGAATTGCATCTTGGGCATAGAAAATCGCTTCTACTATTTCATCTTCCGATACAAACTGGGCGCCCCCTTCAACCATAACGATACCAGCCCTGTTGGCGGCCACGATCAGGTTGATATTGCTTTCCTCCTGTTCGCTCAGAGTGGGGTTGATTACGAATTTACCTCCGATACGCCCTACCCTAACACCAGCGATAGGTCCCTTAAAGGGAATATCAGATATTTCCAACGCGATAGATGCGCCAAGCATTGCCAAAACGTCGGCTTCATTCTCTCTATCTGTGGAAAGAACACTTGCTATTACCTGGGTTTCAAAATGATAATTATCTGGGAAAAGAGGCCTTAGAGGTCTGTCTATTAACCTAGAAGTCAAAACCTCTCTTTCACTAGGTCTACCCATATCCCGTCTGAAAAAGTTACCTGGAATACGCCCTCCGGCATATGACATTTCTTGGTACTCTACGGTTAAGGGTAGGAAATCTATCCCTTCACGCACCTCATCTGTGGACACAGCTGTGACCAATACCACAGTCTCACCTAGAGTCACTACTGCGGACCCACTTGCCTGTTTTGCCACCCTCCCCGTCTCCACATGAAGGGCGCGGCCATCAATTTCAACTGAACAACTTTTAATCATGGTTTCACTCATCCTTTTTCACCTCTGTCCCAAATCGGAGATTCATAACCTACTCAAGGGCCTATGGAGGGCCATCGCTACTTTCTAATACCCAGCTCTTTTATTACCTTTCTGTAACGCTCTATGTCCTTCTTCTTGAGATAATTCAGAAGCCTCCTCCTCTGGCCCACTAGTTTCAACAGGCCTCGACGCGAGTGGTGATCCTTCTTATGGACCTTGAAATGTTCCGTAAGATATTTGATTCGACTGCTAAGCAGGGCAATTTGCACCTCTGGTGACCCAGTATCCTTTTCGTGGGTTTTGAATTTCTCAATGATCTCCTTTTTGGCTTCTGGTGTTAAGACCACTTTTTTGACCTCCTTTTCCTATGAAAATACTCTTTCCAATTGTAAAATTCTCTCGCCAGCTTTCCGTGTGGATTCCTTCACACTAGCAATGGCCACAAGCCGTTTGTCACAAACAAGCTTGATCAGTTTACCTGAAATACTACTACGTGAATCTCCACATCCTATTTCATCGTTTCTCGGACAATATCCGTTCCTAACCTTTCCCGCCAAGCCCTTGGTAATCTCCACAGATGTGATGTTACCCAGAGCTTCCACCAGGCTCATCATCTTTGTGCCCAAATATGCCTTCCCAAGTCTCTCCAGCTTCTCAGAGCCAATCGCCTCATCTACTCGAAACTGGCCTACTTGTGTGCGTCGCAATTTATCCAGATATGCTCCACATCCAAGTTTTCTGCCCAGATCAAAGGCCAAACTCCTGACATATGTGCCAGCAGAACACCTCACCTTGATACCGACAAAAGGCAGTTCCATGTGGTCAAGGACAATCTCGTAAATCGTTACCTTCCTAGGAGCAAGATTTACCTCTTTGCCTTTTCTGGCGAGCTGGTACGCTCTTTTGCCTTTGATCTTTATTGCTGAAAAAGGTGGGGGTATTTGCTCAATTTCCCCCAAAAAGCCTCGAACAGCGGACTGAACATCGTCTTCTGTTATTCTTATCTCTCCTGCCTTCCTTATGATCTTACCCGTTCTATCATAAGTATCTGTCTCTATTCCTAGCCGAACTACTGCCTCATACGTCTTTGCAAGGGGTCTCAAGAATTCGGATAACTTGGTGCCTTGACCAACCAGGATCACCAATAGCCCAGTGGCAAATGGGTCAAGGGTACCAGCGTGTCCTACCTTACTGACGCCCAAAATTCTCCTTACCTTTTGAACCACATCATGGGAAGTCTTTCCTTCGGCCTTGTTAATAAGGAGTATTCCATCCTCAACGCCTTCCATTCAAAAAACGTCCAGCCTCCCTGATGAATGATTCTTTGAGCTCCATGAGATCACCCTCGCAGTCAAATCCCGCAGCCCTCTCATGCCCTCCGCCTCCAAATTGGAAGGCCAGCTTGGCTGCATTCACTTGATTATTGGAACGGATACTAAATTTGTATTTTCTATGGCCCGTTTGCCGAATTAAAGCGGCGATCTCAACGCCCCTGATGAACCTTACGAAATCGACAAATCGTTCACTATCCAGTTTACCAGCACCAGCCTCTTCGAACATACCCTTAGTAAGAACAATAATTCCTATTTTACCGCTATGGTGTAACTCGATCGTCCCCAATGCAGATCTCAATAGTCTCAAACGCGATAAATCATGGCCGTCCATGACCTTCTGTGTTACTTCCCAAGGATTAACCCCAAAGTCAATCATCTCAGCTGCGATTCTCATGGCCTTGGAGCTGGTGTTATCATACCTAAAGGATCCCGTATCTGTCTGAATTGCAGCGAAAATGCTCTCCGCAATATCCACATTAATTGGAAACTCACCTTCCTTTATTATCCCGTGGACAAGCTCACCTGTCGACGAACCTTTGGGTTCAATGAGATTAATATCCCCAAACTCAGTGTTTGTCTCATGATGGTCAATATTGATCCATGGCCTCACTGAACTTAGATTCTTAGCCACACTACCAAGCCTCTTCTCATCAGCACAGTCAAGCACAAGCACTCCTGCCCACTTAATATCCAGATCTACCTCTTGCTCAATAAGATCAGCACCTACCAACAAGTCAAAGGGTGGAGGCACGGCCTCTTCCAAGAGCAGACAGACCTCTTTTCCAGCTTGCTTTAGAGATTGGCCTAGGGCCAACATTGATCCGATCCCGTCGCCGTCCGGGTCCTTATGCGTTGTAAGAATAAAGGCACGGCCTTCTTTTAGTATTTCAACTATCTTCCGTAGTGTCTTTGTATGATCCATTTATTTTCAACGCCCGCAATAGCTTCTCGATATTCATACCCGTCTCAAGGGAGTCATCATGAATGAATAAAAGCTCTGGGATATATCTCAACTCCAGTCTTCTACCTATCATCCTTTTGATGTATCCCTTGGCACTGTCAAGGCCCGCCTGTGCCTTGTCAACCTCTCTAGGCCCCCCTAGTACGCTGTAATAGACCTTTGCGTACTTAAGGTCCTTACTTAGTTTAATCCCGGTCATGGTGACCTCTCTCACCCGGGGATCCTTGACATTTTCTATGAGAAGGATTGCAATCTCTTTTAGTATTTGCTCTCCCACTCTTACTGTTCGGTTTCCAGCCAACATGATGAGACTCCTAGCCCCAAAAAAATGTACCTATCCATAACATAGTCTAGAAACAGTCTTTTTCAGTCAGGATCACACATTAAAGATCTCGACATGGCAATCTATAACCCTTGCCAAGTAAAGAGACTCCAAAAAGGCCAGAATGTGGTTTAGAGATGAGTCAATATGCCTGCGATCATTTCCCACAGTTGTTATTCCCAATTCTATTTTCTGCCATTTATCATTAGATCCTATCTCAGCAATAGCCACATTAAACCTGGCCTTGACCTTATCCACCATACTTCTTACGACCTTACGTTTTCCCTTAAGAGAGTGGTTATCACTCAAGTAAAATTCGATTTTTAGTGTTCCAACAACCATGATCAAAGCTCTGCTTCGACTTCTTCAACCTTATAAACCTCTAACACATCGCCCGGCTTGATATCCTGAAAATTCTCAATGGCAATACCACACTCATAACCTGCCTGAACTTCCTTGACATCTTCTTTAAATCGCTTTAACGAACCAATCTTTCCATCAAACACCACAACGTCATCACGCAGCACCCTTACCTTAGCACTTCGCTCCACATGCCCATCTGTGACATAACACCCGGCCACCGTGCCTACCTTAGGAACGTGGAAGATTGCCTTCACATCCACACGGCCTATTACCTCTTCCTTGTAAACAGGTTCTAACAGGCCTGCCATTGCCCCTTTAACGTCTTGCAAGACGTTGTAAATAACGTCATAGTAACGTATATTAACTCTTTCCTTTTCTGCTATCGCGGCTACTCGGGGATTTGCTCTGACATTAAATCCAATAATTATGGCTTCTGATGCAGATGCGAGCATGACATCAGACTCAGTAATGGCGCCAGTAGCAGAATGAATTATGTTCACTTTAACCTCATCTGTGCTGAGTTTTGCCAAGGAATCAGATAGGGCCTCGAGAGATCCCTGAACATCTGCCTTAAGCACTATGTTAAGCCCCTTTGTCTCTCCCTCTTTTATACGCTGGAACAAATCGTCAAGGCTCACTATGCCCTTGCGGGCCAACTCCTGCTTCTTGGTCTGGGCCATTCGGTGCTCGGCAATTCTCTTTGCCGTTCGCTCGTCTTTCACTACAACGAATTCATCTCCAGCCATAGGAACCCCGGAAATCCCGTATACTTCGACAGGCATGGAAGGCCCCGCGGAGATCATCTTCTTCCCCCTGTGATTCATCATGGCCCTCACCCGGCCATAGTGTTCTCCACACACAAAATGGTCCCCAGTCCTTAAAGTGCCATTTTTTATTAGAACCGTGGCAACCGGGCCACGTGTCTTGTCTAGCCGGGCCTCTATTATGGTACCTCGTGCCGATTTCTTGGGATTCCCTTTTAGCTCAAGCATCTCCGCCTGAAGCAATATAAGACTCAGCAGCTCATCAACGCCCTCACCAGTTTTTGCCGAGACGTACCCGAAAATAGTGTCCCCGCCCCATTCCTCGGGCACAAGATCCAGCTCGGCTAGCTCCCTTTTTACCTTCTCAGGGTTAGCTTCTGGTTTATCTATCTTGTTTATGGCCACAACAATTGGTATGTCAGCAGCTCGCGCATGGTTTATGGCCTCCCTCGTTTGAGGCATAACCCCATCATCAGCAGCCACCACTAGCACAATCAAATCTGTCACCTTTGCGCCCCTAGCTCTCATGGCGGTGAAGGCCTCATGACCTGGTGTGTCCAAAAATACGATGTTTCCGCCTTCCGTCTTAACATAATAGGCCCCAATATGCTGGGTGATTCCGCCTGACTCACCCTGAATAATGTTGGACTTACGAATATAGTCCAGCAACGATGTTTTACCATGGTCAACATGGCCCATAATGGTTACAACCGGTGGCCTGGGCACCAACTCCTCTGGTTTATCCTCTTCCTGTTCCAAGAGCAGTTCTTCTTCAAAGGATTCAAGCTCAAACTCATAGCCAAATTCATCAGCCACCAGTGCGGCTGTCTCAAAATCAATTGATTGATTAATGGTGGCTACTACACCAAGGGCCATAAGTTTTTTTATCACCTCTGCGGCCTTTACGCCCATCGCCTTTGCCAGTTCTGCCACGGTTACGGATTCGGGCACCTTGAGTTTTCGTTTGGCTGCCTTGGGTACCGTTATTTCCGTCTGCTTGATCTCTCTTTCAGCCTGCTTCAACTTCTTGGCTGTCTTCTTTTCCTTTCGCTTTGGTATGCGGCCTTCATAAAGCTCGGCTCTTTCGAATATCTCTTTCTTCCTATGTCGTATGACCTTCTTAGGGGCCAACTCGTCCGCCTTTTCTTTTCGCTTTTCCTTCTTCTTCTTTGCGGGCTTTGCCTTCGCTGCCCTTTCTGCCACCTCCTTAGCTATTTCAAGGGGCTTGAGGGTAGGCGTGAGTTTGGGTTTTGGCTCTTCCTTTTGCCTTTCCTCTTCTTGCTTAAGGAGAAGATCTCTCAAGGGACCTTCCTCAGGTCTTCTTATGATTTTTGCAGGCTCATCCTTCCTCTTTTTCTTTTTGGGTTTAACAGCCTTTGATTCCACCTTTTGTTCCGCAATCTTCTCAGCTTTCTCTGTCTTTTTCACTTCCTCTCCAGGGGGAGTAACTTCGGCAGCTTCTTTCACCTGCTCGGGTTCAGGAATCTCTGGCTCTTCCTTGGGCAATCCCTCTGTCTCTTTCTTCACTTCTACTTTTGCCGCCCCCACGGCCACGGCCTTTTCTTCTGGCTCACCAGATTCTTCCGCCTCAGGGAGTGGAACGCTCTCCTGAGCCTTTTCCTCCACTTCTGGAACAGATGGCTTGACCTCAATGGTGACCTTTTTTCTTCTCCTACGTATAACCGTTGGTTTGATTCGCTTTTCTTCCACTACCTCGGATACCTTCCCCGAGACAATATCACGCGCGCGAGCCACTGCTTCCTCATCCAAGGTGCTCATGTAGTTCTTTATATCCATCCCCCCTGCAAGAAGCTTTTCCACCAACTCCTTGCTCTCAAGGTTCAATTCGCGAGCAAGCTCATAAACTCTGACTTTTGCCATACACTCCCCCAAGTTTTAAATGACGCCATCAAAGGTATCATTCCTGTATTACGTTGGGTATTTCCAATTCAGGATCACTTCTAAACATTAGGCGGCCTTTTCCTCGAAACGCTCTGGCCAACACTTTACGGTTTTGGAGACCTGACCAACACTCTTTATTTTTGCAAATATAGGCACCCCTTCCCGGGGCACATCCGCTTACATCCACAACAATCCATCCATCGCTATCCAGAACCAATCTAATTAGATCCTTCTTATTCCTTTTTTTTCCACATGCGATGCATGTTCGGATAGGTATATGACCCTTGTCTTTAGCCATCTCCGGAGCTGGGTTTTTCTTCCCCTTTTTCTACCTGCTCTGCTTGAACCTCTTCCACCTCTAAATCCTGTTGTGCTTCTTCCTCGCTGTAAGTGGCAACTTCTTCTTGCTTTTTCTGAACGAATTCTATCGCCTCCTGAATGAGCTCCCTTGCTTTGTCCTCGGTCATCCCCTCAATGCTCATCAACTCCTCTGGTTCTGCTTGGCTCAATTCCAGCGCTGACCGGAAGCCCTCTTGGTACAGATCAGCAGCGAGCTTTTCCCCCACACCTTCAAGCCCAAGCAACGACTCGTATCCCTCCTTGAGTGCCTTGTTGTAATTGGTCTCACTTACAACATCTAACGCCCAGCCGGTTAGCCGTGATGCCAACCGCACATTTTGGCCACCCTTACCTATTGCAAGAGAAAGTTGATCATCGGGAACAACCACTTCCATGGAATGGTTTTCTTCATCCACTATCACTCGAATAATCTCAGCGGGAGCCAGGGCATTGCATATAAACTTTGCTGGATCTGGATCCCAAGTAACAATGTCGATCTTTTCTCCCCGAAGCTCCTGCACAACAGCCTGTACCCTGCTCCCTTTCATACCCACACAGGCTCCCACAGGATCAACATCTGGATCTTTGGAATAGACAGCAATCTTGGACCTGCTACCAGGTTCCCTTGCCACCTGCATTATCTTGACTATCCCTTCAGATATCTCAGGCACCTCATTTTCAAAAAGGGCCGAGAGGAAATTGGGATGGGTTCTGGAAAGAATTATCTGAGGTCCTCTGCTATACTGCTTTACGTCCAGAATATATGCCCTTATCCGATCACCCTGGCGATAAGACTCCCTAGGTATTTGCTCCCTGGGGGGCAATTCTGCCTCGGTACGACCTAAGTTAACTATGATCGATCCCCTATCAAAGCGCTGTACTATCCCATTAATGATTTCACCTTTCCTGTCCTTGAAATCATCATAGACTATGTCACGCTCAGCCTCTTTCAATCTTTGCATTATCACCTGTTTGGCCGACTGAGCAGCAATTCTCCCAAATGTGCTGGTTTCCATTTTCATGCCCAGGCTATCGCCTATTTCGCATTCAGGATCCAGCTTTCTGGCCTCTTCCAGAGAAACCTGGAGCCCTTCATCAGTGACTTTATCTACGACCTCCTTGAATTCGAAGACTTCAACTTCTCCCAGTTCGGGATTGAAGCTTACTTCAATGTCTTTGTCAGGCCCAAGTTTCTTTTTTGCTGCTGTTTTTACCGCTTCTTCCAGGGCCCTAATAAGAATTTCACTGTCCAGACCCTTCTCCCGGCTCACCTGATCGATCATTCTTTTCAAATCTGAAGTCATTCCCTTCCTCTCTTGTGCTAAAGCTTAATTTGTGCCCTTATTCGAACGGATAGAGGACATTGGCCTTTTCAATATCCTTCAGGGCCAATTCCACCGTCCCTTGATCAAGCCTTATGGAAATGGTGCCATGGCTATACCTTTGCAGCAATCCCGTAAAATTTCGTCTACCGTCCATAGGTATCTTTGTTCTGGCCTTTATCTTCTTGCCCGTGGCCCATATGAAATCCTTTTCCTTGCGCAAGGGCCTATTGAGCCCTGGCGATGATACCTCCAACACATAACCCCCAGATATCACTTCTTTCACATCAAGGAGATCGCCTATCTCATTGCTAAACATGGCACAATCTTCAACATTTACACCCCCGGGCTTGTCTATATAAATTCTAAGTATCCATTTGCCTCTCTCTGTGACATACTCCACATCCACCAGATCAAAACCCAAATCCTCAGCCACAGGTTCAGCTAAGGCAATGACCCTTTCAGCTATTTGTTGAGCAGACACCCCCATACCACCTGACCTTAACGAAAAAGCGGGCTCTCAGGCCCGCTTCCTTTTCTTGCAGACTAAATTGAACCGCGGTAACTTACATAACGCAGTGCTAAACGTGATATAAGAATCCACCGTCCGGTCCGCAATTCGAAGAAACCGACAAAATTACCGCCGGCAACCTCAAAAAGGGAATCAGGCCCGGTCAAGCCCTTAATCTATACAAATGGAGCGGGCAACGGGATTCGAACCCGCGACACCAAGCTTGGGAAGCTTGTACTCTACCACCTGAGCTATGCCCGCCCTAATTTTTCGCATCTTACAGTAGCAGATCCAAAATAAAGTTTACAGACAAGCACCCGGTTCGTCAAGTACCTAATTTTTTCTCTTTCCTTGACACCTTAATAAGATAAAAATAAAATTAATAAAAAAAGTCAAGAGGTACGTACAATAAACCTTGAAAAGGATGGGCAAGAAACGCAATTAGTAAAATATGCTCAAAAAAGGCGGCCAACAATAACCATTCTAACGGGGTGACTTTTCATAATTGGACGATAGCTCTGAACAAGGTCTTTTCCGTTTCCTAAGATTCTTCAAAAAGAAGAAGGCTAACCTTAGTGACAGCCATGACCTCGCCGAAGAAATCCATGAGTTAATGGATGAAGGCCAGGCAAAGGGGCTTATTAGCGGCGACGAGACTAATATGGTTTACGGCGCCCTTCATCTCAAAGAAACCAAAGCCCATTCCATAATGGTACCCCGCACGGAGATTTCCTCTGCCTCCCTCGATAGTTCGTTAGGAGAAATCATAAAACTGGTGAATGAATGTGGACATACAAGAATTCCCATCCACAAAGACAGTATTGATAAAATTGTGGGTATCCTCCATGCTAAAGACCTCCTTAAATTGTGGGGCAAAGATCCTGATTCCAAGCTTCCTTTTGAGATCTTAAGATCCCCCTTTTTTGTACCCGAGAATCAGAACATAAATGAGATTCTAAAAGACCTAAAGGAAAAGAAGACCCACTTGGCTATTGTGACAGACGAGTACGGTGGCACTTCAGGTATCATTACTATTGAAGACATTCTTGAGGAAATCGTAGGGGAAATCCTTGATGAGCATGATACAGAGCCTCCACTTCTATCCAAGATAAACGAGAATACTTATCTAGTGGATGCCAAGCTTGAGATAGAAAAGCTAGAGGAAGCGCTCAACATAGAATTACCTAAAGGAGACTATGAATCAGTTGGTGGATTTGTGATAAATCTACTTGGCAGGCTTCCTGAGGTAAATGAAAGAATTGATTACGATGGACTTGAGATAATTATCCAACAGGCTGACCAGAGAAGAGTGGAGAAGATTCTTGTGAAGATAAGTTCAGCTCCCGAGTCTAACTTTTCCGTGCAAAAACCCGCCACCTGATGTAGATGGCGCTCCACATGGCAAACTTCGACTCATCTCACAAACCCAGGTACGCCTTGGCATTGCTCTTTGGCATTGGTTTTGCTGCGTCTTTCCCCCCCTCCCCTTTGGATTGGCTTGCCTGGTTTACATTGGCACCGCTTTTCAAGTTGCTGGAGGCCAAGAGTCCCAGCCGGGCATTCGGTTTGGGATGGGTATGGGGGACAGCCCATTTTGTGGCCATT
>Ga0209410_1001369_pt1 | contig 11825 bp, 21 predicted proteins | sample Mar14436cmmetaG_FD_184135 | JGI IMG/M metagenome (GOLD analysis project Ga0209410, IMG submission 184135) | Marine hydrothermal vent microbial communities from Guaymas Basin, Gulf of California to study Microbial Dark Matter (Phase II) - Marker... ... | reverse complement strand
GAGCTCCCGGGGAAGCTCTCGCTCCCGGAGCATGTCCTCGGCGTGTTTGGTGAAGCGAACCCTCTCCGTCACTTGAGCCACAAGGCGGTGACGATCAACGCCAGTTCCACCGCCACGAGGCCGAGGAACGCCGCCACGACCCGCAGGAGCACGACGGGAACCGAGATCGTGCCCTTGGGCGCTGCTGCGCGCTCCGGAGCGCTCACGACGTCCTCCGGGGCGCCCCGGGGCGCCAGGCTGAGCTCTTGGAGCGCCTCCGAGAGCCCGAGGCCCCGATCCTCAAGCTCCTTGAGCTCTGACAGGATCTCCGCGACGCGCTCTGACACCAAGAGCTTCCCGTGCGCTCCCCGGCGCACATCGCCATTCAGCTGAGCGCCCAGGCGCGCCAAGCGGCGCTTTAGTTGGTCGCGGCTGTATCCGGTCCTTTCCGCGAGCTCGCTCAGGGTAAGCATCGCACCGGGAAGCCTACCTGGGCGCCCTGGGCGCCCACGAGCGCACGGCTCCGCTCGGGAAGAGATCTTTACACCTGAACTAAGGGACAAGGGTTTGTCCCGGTACATTATACTACCTGTCGCAGTTCGGTACTGGATTTTCGTGCAGCGGGAGGGTAATCTTTATTTTGAGTAAGGAAAGGGGCCTCCGTCCCCCAAACCGACCGCGAGGCCCCGCCAGCAGGAGGTTAATGTGTCCAACGGTAGTATAACAAACCGCAATGGTGACCACAACTGCTGTCGATGGTACCTCGAACCAGCAGACCTTGGCCTGCCCTCGCCTCCCCGCTTGAATCGAGAGGACATCGAAAGTTTAGCCCTACGCGTCCACAATAATGACGATCTTGAAGCGCTGGCCCAACTACAAACGGCGTTCTTTCCATTGCTGTGTAGTATTGTGAAACGAGTCGAGAGGGACCTTTGGCTGGTTGAAGAGATCCGGGAAAGCGAGCTCGATCCAGCGCGTTCGGTGCGTGCTCGCATCCCACCTTGGCGATACCACCCTACGCTTCCGGGTCCCCGAGAGGCTGTGGAATACCTTCTCGGAGAATTTCACTACTTGATCCGAAAGCGTTGGGACCCCAAACGGGGCCCGTTTGGGGCTTACATTCATCGAATCGGGCGCCGGCTTCTCGAAGAGTCTTTGCACCGTGAACTCGCCCGAGGAGCTCCTGACGCCTTTCGCTTTGATCCTCACAAGAGGCGAGCATTCCTCCGTCGGGATCGTATCTTTTTCATCTCTGTACCTGAAGAAAATTTGGAACTCTTGGGGGGACGCAAACCGGAAACGTACACTACCGATACGAGCTCTTCTGATCCGTTACGGAACTTGGCCCTCGCCTCCCAGGAATTTCCTTATTTCCTAGATTGGACAAACATCGTCCGGCCCGGGGAATTTGAGATTGTCATTAGGTACCTCGAAGCCGATGGCGACCCCGAACTGGCCGCCGATCTCCTGCGAGCGCATGGCCGGGATATCCAACCTCAAACCGTCGAGCGGACCAAAAGGCGCATCTTGGAACGAGTTCGTCGCCTCGGATCAGCTCTAAGAGCTCGACGGAGGGTGGAAGGTGAGGGCGAGCACGCCCTTACCGCGAGGGAGCGGGTGAAACTTCGACAACTCCTGCGGCGCTCCTTGGGAGAGGATGGCGATTTTGCAGATTAGAAGCGGGTTGCCGCAAAGTCGTATTTTATTATAAATAGGAGAGAATCGAGCTCGCTCCCTGAGCGGGGGCGGACATTTGGGAAACCCGAGCAAGTCCACTTAGAAAAGGAGAAGGGCCCACGCCCTTAGGTTACAGGGAGGCACGTGGGCCCGGCAAGCGATGACAAACGATACACGCAACCGCCAATCCGCACCGGTAAGTGTAGAGCCCTCCGCACCGCGGGGCAAGGGGGGGCTGGCCCACCTCGTGGGCCGGAGGTGGCGAATCCTTGTTCTCATCGGTGATACCGTCCACTGGGTCTCCGCCGCGGAGCTCCCTATCATCCTTGCCACGTTTCCGGACGCGGATGACGTCATCGCATGGAACCCCCAACGATTCCGCACCAACACTACTCACCGCTTAGAAAATCTGGATACAATTTGCTATTTCGTGCTCGACCTCGATCATATCCCGATCCCGCTGGAGGAACTCCCCGAGGAGTTGGAGCACCAGGGATTTCCGGAACCCTGGGCGATTCTTCAAAGCCCGTCAGGAGACGGTGCACACGTTTACTGGAAACTCAAGCCCCTGTACGTTGGTAGTCCGCGCCCCGGCGAGACACTGGAGGAGGCGCGGGAGCGACGGGAGCGGGGGTTGGGGTTATACCGAGCCGCGGCCGAGGCCGTGGTGGAGGCTCTCCAAGACCTCGGAGCAGATCCCAACTGCACAAGCCCCACACAGCTATTCAGGTTGAATAACACAAGGGTCATTTTCACTAGCCAGAGAAAGACATCCCTGAGTGAGCTGCTGGTTGCGGCCCGTGCACACCTCCGCCGTCGAGGCCGCCACCGCTCGCGGCTCCGTCCCGCCGTCCGCCGTCACCCGGTTCCGACATCGGAACGCACCGGGTCCGTGTGGGATTCTCCGGGCATCAGATGGCTTCGGGAGCACGTCATCCCCGAGGGCTGCCGAAACTCTGCGATCGTGGCGCTCGCCATCGCCCTCTTCCACGATGGGCACACTGAGGCGGAAGTCCGCACTACCATTTCCCGCTGGGCCGCGGATCACACCGAGCCCCGCTACTCCCAGCGGGAGCTCCGTGATGCGGTCCGGAGCCTTGCGCGGCGCTGGGCGCGCGGGGAACCGCTGGGCCTCGATCCCGAAAAGCTCTGTGCAATCCACGACATCCGCGGCCAGACGATGCCGCGAGAGGTTGCCGAAGCCACAAAAACGGTGCTGGCTGCGAAAACTGGGGCGCGCACTCAGAAACCCCAGCGGAAGCCGCTTGCGCAGCGGAGAAAACTGCCGCGGATCGCGTGGTTGCCGTTGCTGCTGCAAGGTGAAAGCCACAGGATCCCACGCACAACGCGCCAACGGCTGACCGCGGTAGAACGGTACTTGAACCACCTGCGTCAGTTGGCCAAAAGCGATAACCCCCTTATGGGTTTGGGCCGGCGCGAATTCCTGACAGCAACCGCAAAAGCTGGCTTATGGCCTTCCAAAGAGCACTCCGCGCGTTCTTTGGCGTTCTGGGCCAGACGGGAACCGGGTTTGTGGAACTCCCTCCTCCTGGCCGCCCGGGATTTTCTCTGCGCCCTGTGTGGTCACCGTGGGCGCTTGGCCGCGCCGTGCACCGAGCCTTCGGAGAGGGCCGACCGGGGTTTTGGCCCCATGGGGAGCGAGATTTCTGCCGATCGAGGGCCGCGGAGAGAATCCGGCCTTGAAACAGGGTTAGTCTGCCTCGCTGATTTATGCAAAATGAATCACGGAGGTGAGCGATGATAAATCCAAAGACTATTCGGGAGCTTTGGGAGCGGGTAAACTTCGAAGTGCTCCTCAGTTTTCCAGGAGCATCCCGCGCCGTGCGGCTGTGGAAGTCCTTTTTGCTCTTCCGTCGCCGCTTTCCGTTACTCGTAGGGGGTGAGAGCGGATGGGGTTGAAGCAAGTGACCGTTCGGCTTCCCGGAGAGCTCGCCGCCCGCCTCCAGGAGCTTGCCACCCTGGAAGGGCGGTCCGTGGCTGAAGAAGTGCGGTCGCTCCTCGGAGACGCGATCCGATTCAGTGTAGACCTCGTGCCCCCCCGTGAACTGGAGGCTCGGGCCGTTGAGCTAGCCCGAAGTCGGCTCCGGTGGGATCCCGAGGCCCTGCGGCGCCGGATAAATTCCCTGGAAGCGCAACGCCGGGAGATAGAGGAACGACTGAACGCACTTGGGGAACGAGATACATCATATCGATTAGCGTTGGTAGATGATCTCTGCAGGGTCGAGGACGAGCTGGAAGAGGCCCGCGCTGAAATGGGGAAATGGAGCGATACCCTTGCCGCCGCCCGTGCCGAGGTCGCCCGCGAGGCCGTGAAGCCGGTTTGCGACTTCCTTAACGAAGTTGCCGACGATCTGGCCGCTGCTCTAAATTGGTTGTTAGACGTTGGGGAGTGGGCACGCGATCCGGCCTTGTGTAGTGTGGCGTGGGGGAGTTTCCGGGAACGGGTGCGACAAAAGCTTAACCGACCCAGTCCAGTTCAGGGTTCCTTCGGTAAGTCCGGAGATGTAGTGAAGGATGTGACGAAGCTATGCCTACGGGCTTGAAGAAGCTCGTAGGTTCATCCACGGTTCCTCCTTTCGTTCCGACGGCCCGGGCTGCCGCACCTCCCGGCCCGGGCCCGTCCTGGCCTTCGACAAGAGGGGGCTCCCCTCTCTTCACCGATTCCTCCTTTTTTCCCCGGCCCCTTCCCCGTTGCCCCGCGGGGAGGGGGCCGGGGATCTCCCGGAGGTTGTGATGGGGAACATTGACCGTGAGCTAGAAGCGGCAGAAAGGGAGCTGATAAAATTTGGGAAGGACCTCGAGCGCGCCGCGGATAAGATGTTACGGCAGATCGATCAAGCCGAGCGGGAGGAGAGAAAGGCGCGACACAGCTCTCTTCAAGCGGAGAGGGAAAATGACGGACTTGATTCACTTGATCCAACGGCCTTCCCCCTTTGGAAAAGGATCCTCCCGACCATCGGGAATATCCGGGCCTACATCAGAGATCTGGAACAACGTCTCGCGAAAATCCAAGACGCGGACCCTGCCCAGGCCGCCGAGCTTCGCCAAGAGCTGGCGGATGCAAAAGAGATTTTGCGGTTGTTGCTCGAACCTTGGTGAGCCGCGGCCGCGGCCCGGGCTGCGAGGGTGGTGATCGTTCCTTGCGCGTCCCGCCCCGCCACCCCCGTTCCCCTGCCAACATCGAACTGAACTTGCTTCCCTAAATATGACCCATCAGTCCAAATATCTTTAATGTCAACCGAGCCGGAAAGTAGTCTAATGTGCGGGGGATCCCGGGCTGCAATCCCGGGGACCCCCAAGGAAAATACCTCCCCCAGGAGCGCCCGGGCCGCCCCTGGGGCCGGTTCTTGTTCCTCCCAAGGCCACCCCACAGTGTCCCATACGTCCCTCCTCACGGCCGGCGATTTTTGCCCCCGCTGGGCACCGCCAAGCGCCTCAACCAGGGGGGAGTACCTCCCCGAAAAGGGGCTCACCGTAAGCGGAGCGTCAACCGCGGGGGCGAGTTTTTGGCTGCGGCCTCGGAACACGGGGTGAAGTACTGCCCCCCCTTCTCCGGGCAAAAAACGGCATCGCCGCATGCGCTCCGCCGCAGGGTAACCCCCAAGATGCGCAGCTTTCCAGCAAGGGAACCGGGAGTCAACGTTACATGGCCGAATCCCGGGGGATTCCACAGCTCCGAAATTCCTCTTGCATACTGCGATATCCCTCCACAAAAGACGTGGGAAAAATTCAACAAAACAAAAAGAGAAGCCCCACAGGAATTGACAAATGCCGCAGAAAAGGGTATAATTTTTTCGCCATGATCCTCTGGCTCGTGGCCGCGGCCTTGGGCGTGCTGATGTGGGAGGCCTACGGGGATCCCCCGCCAGAAGAAGGCCGCGAGCCGGAGAAACCCCGCCCCCACTGCGACGATGCGCCGGATCCCATCATCCACGTGGAGACGGCCACAGACGATATGCCAGCCGCATGGATTTACACATGATCCCGCCCCAGTGCAGGGAGGCATCGGGGGGCCGCGCATCGCGGCCCCCTTCCACACGTTGACGCCCTCCAGCGCCATGGAGTACAATCATAATGCAGCGCTGCACCGCGCCCGGCTACGCACGGCGCGGCATGGCAAGGCGTGGCACGGCTTGGCAAGGCGCGGTATGGCATGGCCCCTCCGAGAGGGGTTTTTATTTGCCCCTCCCCCCCTCCGCGATCCCCCGCTCTGATCGATTGAGAGCGCCTCCTTTGGCTTCCGCGGGGACCTAAAGGGAGAGATACGTCTCTCTCCTCTCGCGAGGCAATAGAGGGCCTCTGAGCGGGACGCGTCGGGATTCCGCTTTGGGATCGTGTCTTTCCACAACGCTTGAGGTGACAAAATTCCTATTGAGTAACCCGGTCGAGTACGCATTCCGAACATTATGCGTACCATATCGCATCGCGAGCCCCCGCCCTTGACGGGAGCGGGATAACACTGTTATGCTTCAGTGACATGCCTGGGCATTGTGAGCCTAGATTGGTCCGCCGCCTCCAACAGGACGCCCGCGGCCTTCTCTTCCTCCGGATCCCCCGAGTCCTCGCCGTGGCCCTGGGGTGGGAGAAGGGCGACGAGATCGAGATCCGCCTCACTAGTCGGGGGACCCTGGAGCTGCGCAAGGCCAAGCACACACGGAAAAACAGCGGAAGGGCTATCCGGGAGCTCCCGTGAAAATAGGAAAGGGCTCTAGGCCTTGGTGAAGCTTGGCATCTCCACTTGCACGCTCTGGAGGTCCTCCGGGGAGAACTTCTCGCCGACCCCGAGAATCTCCAGGCCCACCACACGGCCCTCGTTGTCGAAATCGAGGATGATCCCCCTGGAGACCTCCTCGCTCTCCGCTATCGGCCGCTCGGCGAAGCGGATGTATAAAGCGTCGCTTTCCGGGTCGAGCTTGATCCTCATCGTCCTTTCACTCTCCGATCGAAGAACTCCGTGATCACAAGATACGGCTCTTGGTCCCCCTTGACAACGACCCTTAAGACCCTCTCCCCAACGCGCTTGAACGCGTGCCATATCTCTTCGGTTTCCCGTTCGGTCCAATCGGGGTTTAGCACGGCGTCCACAACGAGCTCCCGGGGAAGCTCTCGCTCCCGGAGCATGTCCTCGGCGTGTTTGGTGAAGCGAACCCTCTCCGTCACTTGAGCCACAAGGCGGTGACGATCAACGCCAGTTCCACCGCCACGAGGCCGAGGAGGGCCACGACGGCCCAAAGGAGCACCTCCAATCGCTTGGCCTCCGCCGTTTTGCGCTGATCGTGCGCCGCCTGTACGGGGTTTGACGTGGCTTGACCCGGTAGCTTGACGTCGGCTTTACGTGAGAGCGCTTCCCCATCAGCCCTGAGCTTCTCCCGTATCCTTGACGCGGCCTGACGCAAGGGGATCCCCTCGGTTTGACGTAGCTCCTCCAGGGCTCGGAGTATGGCGATGGCTTCCTCGGTGAATTCCAAACGGTTGTTGGGACCTCGACGCACATGTACGTCGAGGATCCCGTCAAGCGCGTCAACCCGGAGGCGAACCGCCCTCTCCGAGAGCCCCAGGGCCTGCGCCACTTCCCGAATCGTGGCCATGACGTGGTTTAACGTGGCTTGACGCACGCCCTGATACCAGGACCCTCGGCCCGGGCTCGGAGGACATTTCGACTTGCCAACGCGGGGAATTTGTCATACTAAAATGGTGAGCATGGTCACCAGACGATTTGCAGCGACCCGAAGCTCGACCATAATCACCACGCAGGGAAGCGGTCCGCCGCACTGAGGCGTAATCGAACGTCTGGTGATCATGCTCACGGCGGGCCGCTTTTCGTTTGGCCCGGCGTCCTCCGGAGGATGCCCCGAAGTTGCCACGTGGTGTTCCTCCTCCTCCACTCCCTAGGGGATGGGGATCTGGTGGCGGTGTCGGTGCGGGATCTTGCGGAGATGGGGCGCCTCTCCCCGGCCCAAGTCTGGCGCGCCCTCCGCCGCTTGCAGGGTGCCCGGTTGGTGGAGCTTGTCCGCAAGGGAAAGGGCCATAGGAAGAGCGTCTGGAGAGTCCGCTGGGGTTTTCCACAGGTTAGCGTTTCCTCCCCCCACGCGCGCGCGAAGGTTAACCCCCCCTCAGAGAGGAACTTGAGCTCTCCCGAGACCACCGCGCCCCCAAGGGGGGTCGCGTGGTCGGATTTGCCCATTCGAAGGCCATCCAAGGCCCTCCGCTGGGCCATGTTCCGCTTGAGAAGGGAGGTCTCTGGCTGGGACCTTCCCCCGCCCCGCCGGGAGGCCCTCCTTCGGGGGCTCGGTCAGGCGCTGTGGCGGGCTATCCGCCGGGGGTTGGTCCGCACCACGGCCCAACTCCGCCGCCTCCTCTACGAACTCCTGGGCCACTTGAGGGATGCACCAGCGGGGGTATCGGCCTCGCTCAAGCGGGCCTGCGGGTATGCGGGAGCGGTCGTGCTCATGAGCTTGCGCGCCATCGGTTGGCCGGGTCTGGCCCCTTGTGGCCACGTTCGGGCCATAAAAGTCCTCTGAACACCCTGAAGTGATATCGGCCACGGGCACGGGGACGTGGACGTAAATCGCTCGAAAGCATGAGATGAGCTTGAGCCCCCGCCCTGCCCGGTTTAGATTCGCCTGAAACCAAAAAAATTTGCGGAGCCGAGCCGCCGCCCTAGACCCCTCGGCTCCGGCTCCGCGGGGAGGTGAAACAAAATTGGCAACTCAGTCTAAACTTAACCCAGGGCTAGGTTCAAGTTCCCCCGCAGCCGAGAGCTTCGCGGTCCGGGACCTTCGAAAAGGCTTCCTTTGGGCACCACGGGAGCTTATCTTCCAAGCCGCGCCTGTCCTGGGGCCTCTCCCGATCGCCGTTTATATGGCCTTAGCGTCCTACGCCAACGCCTCACAGGTGGCCTTCCCGAGCCTTTCAACACTTTCGCGGCTCCTCGGAGTCTCTCGTTATGCCGTCCGCCGCGCGCTGGAACGCCTCGAACGGTTCAACATCATCCGGAAGGAGCAGATCCCCGGCCCCGGCCGGCGCCGTGTCCGTTACGTTCTCCTCGATCCTGCCGTCTGGCGGCTGCCGGAAAGCGCAGATGCGAAGCCCGAGGCACAATCATGCACAACGGAAGAAGCCGCTTCGGAAACCGAAAAAGTCCTCGTCGCGAGCGCCGCTCTGGCACAATCGGGGGCACAGCCGGGAGCCATTGTGCCAGAACCCCAAGGATCGCCTCCCGAAAATGGCCAACGCAAGGGGATTTCCGACTTGGCACAATTGTGCCCCGCAGGTTCGAACGGCAAAATCGCCGATGAAAACTCGAACCGCAAACGCGGAGATTCCGAACTGAACGGAGCCGCACAACTGTGCCAACGCGCAAAGCCCGAAGGGAACGGCAATCGCGTGCCCGCCTCGGCGGGAAACCGCCACATAACTATATCTTATGAACAAAAAGAAAGAACTAATGGCGCCGGCGGCGCCTCGCTTGAGGGGCTCGGCGCGCCGGCGGCCCGGCATGAAGGCAGCGAGACTCGCGAGAGCGTTACCCTTTCCTCTTCAGGTTGGCGAATTGCTCCCGCCGCGTTCAGGTCGCCCCGCGCGAGGGACCGCATCATCGGGGAGCTGAGACGCGATCTCTCGAGCTTCGGCCCTTTGGACGAAGTTCTTCTGTTCGAGACCGCCTCGGAAATCGCCGAGCTATTCCCAACCGTTCCCGTTTCCCAGATAATCCGACAGGGGCTCGCGAACGGATGGGCCTTGAGGGAGTTGTACGCGTTTGCCAGTGCCGTGGGGTTCCTCTCCGAAATTCTCATGGAACAGCTTCTGCCCTCGGAGGATGACGACCTAACGCCTTGGCTGCTGGCCGCGTTCGGGGACCGCGAGGCGGCCTGGAAGCTAATCGACGAGGCAACCGAAGGGCATTTCGAGGCTTTCCTTAACTTCCGCTCGCCTGACGAGGGCGCCTTGAACTACGGCACGCTTCTCAAGGAAGCCCTAGAGGCTGCGCCAGAAGAGTTTCCGTGGCCGGCATGGTGGGCTCGGCTCGAGGAGGCACTTGGTAATTTGCGGAGACGACTCCGCGCGGAAGGGGTCGACCCGCGGGACGTGGAAATCCGCTATTTCGGTCGCGAGGTTTGGGACGGTGTCCTGTCCCACCTGAGACGAGCGCGAAGGAGGTGCGATGCCGGAGAATAAGCTTCACAAGCGACTTTCGGCGCTTGACGGCCGCAAAGGCGGCCTGCGTAAACACCGCGCGAAGCTCGAGAGGGACCTGACCGCTCTCAAGGCCCAAAAAGAGCGCCTCGAACGCAAGCTCGCGGAGGTCCTGGCCGACCCCGACCACGACCCGGAGCGGGTCACCGAGCTCAAGGAAAAGCTCGCGGCGATATCGGTTGAGATTCCGGCCACTGAGGCCGCGCTCGCGGAGGTTGACCGAAAACTTGAAGCCATTAACCGTGAAATTGCCGAAGCCCGCCGGGCCGCCGAGGCCGAGGAGCGCCTTGAACACGAACTGCGTTACATTGAGATTGCGAAGGACTTGGAAGGGAAGATCCCGGAGCTCGCACGCCTCGCCGGAGAGGCCATGGAGGTGATCCACAGGGCCTATCCTAAAACCGGCACCCCCTGGACCGCCCCCGAGGGCTTCGCTAACTGCCTGCTCAAATCGCTTGGCTTCGCTCTCGTCCAGGACCTCCGGAACCGGGGCCAGACGGGCCTGGCAGCCTTGGTTCAGGTACAGTGCGGAACTTTTGCAAGTCCGCCGTCCAAGCCGCTTTCCGAATCCTTTGCCTCGAAGATGGCTTTGGAGGCGTGGCGGAAGCGGCGAAAAGATGCCTCGGGTGATGGCGATGCTGACCAAGGCTGAACTCGAACGTTTGCCCCGGGAGATCCGAAAGGCCCTCGAGGCCGTGCGGAGCGAGAAGCCCGGGCTCCCGGATGAAGCGCTCCTCGGCGAGGCCCTTTCTCGCGATCCCCGGCTTATCCGGGTCTTGCGCGACTGGGAGCGGGAGGGGAGACCCTCACCGGTTGAAAAGGAACTGAAAAATCAGCTCGGCGTCTTGGACCGGCTGCGGTCGAATGCCATTTTCCTTAGAGCTCAGCTCGAGGAGCTCCGCCGCCGCGCGCAGGTCCTCTACCCCAAGCCTCCCGTGAAAGCCGCGCCCCCGCGCCGGGATCCCCGGGAAGCGCCCCAGCGGCCCCGAGGGGGAGGCGCGGAGTCGTGGACCCTACCCGTCCGCAAGGACTCCACTGACTGGCGTGCAGGGGTGCTGGAGACCGCGATCGCCGACCTCTACGCCCTGGTCGACGCCCTCCCTCCGGACCTGTCGCGGCGCCTGGTCAGTGTCATTAACGAACTCAACGCTGTCGCGGAGGAGCTCGGCGGGGAGGGGTCCCGCCGGCGGATCGAGGCGATGGCTATGGCATGAGGGGCCGAGATGGGCCGCACTGTCTTGACGGGCCGCCGTCTGAGAGCGCTCGAGTTGCTCGCCGAGGGTCTTTCCACCACCGAAGTGGCGGCCCAGGTCGGGGTGCACCCCAGGACGATCAGGAAATGGCGCAGCGATCCGGCCTTCGCCGAGGCCCTCGAGGAGGCCACACGCGAGACTTTACGGAGAACCCGCCAACGACTGGCCGCCTTGGCGCACCATGCCTGCGAGGCCCTCCATGAAGTTCTGCATTCCGCCGACGCGCCACCCAGCGTCAAGGTTTCGTCGGCCCGGGCCGTGCTCGAGTACCTGGCCAAGTTCGAAACCTTGGCGCGGCTTGAGGAGTTGGAGGCGCGCGTCCGCGCCCTGGAGGAGAGGCTGGGGCATGACAGGACCTCGTGAGCTCGAGCGGCGGATAGACCGGCTCGAACGTCTCAGCGGAGGGGCCGACCGCGAGGCGGAAGGCATCGTTCGGGAGGCCTATGAAAGGGCCTGGGCCCGCCTCGGGCCTACCGTCGGGCCGGCCTTGAAGCGCTTTGAAGCTACCGGAGAACTGTCGCCCGAGGTTGAGGACGCCCTCGATGCTCTGTGGGACGCCCTCCACGAGGAGGCACGGCGCCTCGCAGATGCGCGCGGTGTGCCCTGGGATCGCGTTTTGGCACGGCTCGCGATCTAAGTTCGAGTTCCCCGAGTTTCCCCGGAGCGGCGGGGCACACCCGCCGCTCTTTTTTCCTGAGC
>Ga0209410_1001368_pt1 | contig 11827 bp, 11 predicted proteins | sample Mar14436cmmetaG_FD_184135 | JGI IMG/M metagenome (GOLD analysis project Ga0209410, IMG submission 184135) | Marine hydrothermal vent microbial communities from Guaymas Basin, Gulf of California to study Microbial Dark Matter (Phase II) - Marker... ... | reverse complement strand
CCATCCGTGCCCTGCCGCAGGAGCGGTTTGCCTTTTGCAGGGTTTCGATCGCGGGCCGGATTGCACTGCCTCTCCGGTCTGCAATGAGTGAGCTTTGAAACCCGGAAAAAGGTAACCGCTCCAAGGCGGGATATAACGGGATTCACCGGATATTTACAAGGGACCGGTAATATTGTGAAGAAATAGGATTAATTAATTATGCCTGAAGTAACCTTTTTGCCAGCCAATATGACCGTAAAAGCGAACCAGGATGAAAATCTGCTGAGGATAGCCATGAGGGCCGGTGTATATATCAATTCCTTATGCGGTGGGGCAGGGGTATGTAACAAGTGCCGCATTCTTCTGGAACGGGGCCGGGTCCGGGGAGAGGCCCTGCCGGAAGGCGGATGGAAGGCCTGCGCCACCTTTCCGGTCTCAGACGTGGTGGTCCGTGTACCAGTTGAATATGAAATGGACCGAAAGGTACTCAGGCGGCCGATGGCCAGAAAGGCTGCATCCTGGATCAAGGCCCAGGAAGAGCCTGTAACCTGGAAGCTGCATCCTGCTGTGCGAAAATGCGTTATTAACCTGCCCCAGCCAAGCCTTCAGGACAGTGCAAGCGACCTCGACAGGCTGATGCGCGAGATTGTCCAGGGCAGGCTCCAGGCGATTTCAATGGAGGTAGACAGCCAGATTCTCTTTAATTTGCCGGAATCGATACGGAACAAAGACTGGAGAGTCACTGTCAGCTTAATGGAAGGAGCAAAGAAAGACGTCCGTCGCCTCATTCGTGTGGAGCCTGGTGATGCAACGGACCAGCATCTTGCCGTGGCCGTGGATATAGGGACTACCACGGTGTCGGCCCAGTTGTTGGATCTCGGGAGCGGAGCGGTCCTGGCAGAGGCATCCAATTACAATCCGCAGATCAGTTATGGGGAAGATATCATCTCCCGGATGGAGTTTGCCAGAAGAAAAGGGGGCCTGAAGACCCTGCAAAAAAAGATAGCCGAATGCCTCAACGGGCTCATAGGAGAACTCCTTTCAGATGCGGACCGGGGGAAGGACGCCTTGAGTCTGATTACTGTTGCCGCAAATACCGTAATGATTCATCTTCTTCTTGGACTTGATACGCGTTTTTTGAGGACCCAGCCCTATACTCCTGTCGCCACCCGATTCCCTCCGGTAAGGGCCATAGAGTCAGGCATAAATGTTCCTGAGCACGTGCGCGTGTTTTTAGGCCCCTGTGTTGCCAGTTACGTCGGTGCGGATATCGTGGCCGGAGTAGTAGGCGTAGGGCTTAACCGCCGCCCGGAACTTACGCTTTTCATAGATATAGGGACAAACGGAGAGATCGTCCTTGGAAATCAGGACTGGATGGCCTGTGCAGCCTGCTCTGCAGGTCCTGCCTTTGAGGGGGGCGGCATAAAGCACGGCATGCGAGCCACCACAGGGGCAGTGGAGGTGGTGTACATACATCCCGGGACTTTTGAACCCATGGTCTTGACCATTGGCGGCAGAAAGGCCAAGGGAATATGCGGATCAGGCATAATCAGCCTGCTTGCAGGCCTTTTCATGGCAGGTGTGCTGGATCAGCAGGGAAAGTTTCATACCGGCCTGGGGACGAAAAGGGTCCGCTTTGGCAGGGATGGCTGGGAATACGTGGTAATAGAGGCGGAATCCACTTCCATAGGTCAGGATATTGTGTTTACAGAGGCAGACATTGAGAATCTCATCAGGGCAAAAGGTGCCATGTTTGCCGGTTATTTTACTTTGCTGGAATCGGTGGGTATGGGATTTGAGGACCTGGAACGGGTAATACTGGCCGGCAATTTCGGAAGCTACCTGGATATTGACCAGGCCATCACCATAGGACTCCTCCCGGATATTCCAAGGGACCGATTCTTTTTCGCAGGCAACAGCTCTCTCCTCGGGGCAAAGGCCTCGGCTGTTTCCCGGTCTGTTATGGAAGAGCTGCACGAGGTCGCTCAGATGATGACACACTTTGACCTAAGCGATAACCCGAGGTTCATGGAACACTATGTCTCCTGCCTGTTCCTGCCTCATACGGATCAGAAACTGTTCCCCTCAGTCAGGCTGGACTGATTTCATTGCATTCCTGAAGGCCTCTGCGTAATCTTCCGGGTAGTGACCTGTGATCCATCTTTCCTGCCTTTCGCTGAAAGCACCCGGGGAACGGGATGCTCTGGGCAGAAAGCAGTAAAAGAGACGCTGGTCCATATCCGGATTGTCGAAACGTTTTGAGATCTCATAGCCCGTGACCATCTGGGCCCCCATACAGTCCAGGGTCCGGATTACGAGCCCGATGCACTTATCCAGTGACTTTCGGACCTCCGGGTCCGCCTCAAGCACATTACCCACCGGACAAGTGGTCATAATCTGGACCTCGCCATGGAAGCGCTGGGCCTTGGGGATATGGATCATGACGTTTTCATCCTCGTGAACAATCAAACTTGATGGCAGGTCTTTTTTCCCGTCCAATCTTTTGTTGGAACGGATTGCCCTTAAATATGTCTTAAAAAAGGGGTGTCCACAGGCCTTTTCGTAAAGAGCGGAAAAGCGGGCCACCTGGTCTCCTACTGCATAGGTAGAGATTGATTTTGAGCCGGCACCCCCTGTATCCACTGATTTCACATCGGGAGGTATAAGGGCAAACTGCTGGTGAATCTGTTGGTGGGATGCATGTAATCTGTATCCTGATGGAGAGAAATCAAAGCCGTAGTTCCAGCCCCAAAGGGTGGCTGTATAAGGCAGGCCCTCTCCGCTCTCAAGCCTATTTGCAACTTCCTTCAGCACTGACTGTCTCAAGGATTCAATCTCAGCGACCGGCAAAGTGTTCCTGCCTTCCCGGGAAATTCCCTTCGCAATATCGAGATTGACGGCCATTTGAGTATAGACCCGCTGGTAATAGAGGTGACGCAGGCCCGTTATATCATCGGGAAGCAGTTCCGCTGCCCTGTACCTCACACAGTCATGGGCCATATTAGATGCATAATGACCCCATGGAATATAGCTGTCTGCCCTGAGATATTCCCATACGTGTGTCTTGCAGCCGGATGCATATTCGCCGACAATCGGGCTGCTTCCCTGAATCCCCGGAATTAATACCATGGCAAGCTTATAATTATATGGACAGGCCATATTGTTACCAATCACATCAAAGAGTTCCTGGTCAAATAGGACCGGTTTGGGATGGCCCGGTTCGTCATATTCATATTTCACGCCAACCGGGTTCCCGCTGTCGTCAAGCTCAAACTTACATGCCAGATGTGCCATCGCCTTGAGGAGCCTGCTGTCCCTGGATGTCTGGGCCAGGGACAGGAGAACGGGCCTCGGGAGGTCTTTCAGGGAATAAGCCCTTTCGTTCGAACCCTTTAAGCGCCCATTCAACAGGTCTTCCAGTAATGGCGAACGCCTGCCGGACCCCTCGTCGCTTCTCCTGAATCCGAGTCTTTTCGGGTCCTTTGAAAATTGCTCTGCCTGATCATAAAGTATGTATGTGGCACCCCAGAAAGGAAAGGCATTCGGGATCTCATAGACTTTGCCGGCATTGTTGATAACAAGGTCGCCCCTGGGGAAGTTGACCCGGTTATTAATTGCATTGCCGTCTGAATCATGGCCCAGCACGGCCAAAGTTTCAGTCCGCCTGAGGTTTACAACTTTGTAAGATGGCTCGTGAAGGGCACAAATAAAAACCCCTGACGGATCTATGCACGTGCAAAGGATGTCTTGATTCACATTACTCCATCCTCAATAATAAATATTTATGAGTTATTTCCATTGACTCCGGATATCTCTTTATACTTGTACAGTCAAGGTGCAGACGATTATTCCAAGATTATAAACAATTTGCACGAGTAAATCATGTCCTGATCGAATATGTTATAGTTAATCATCGGAGGAGAATTTTGAATGGTAAATTAATAATTTCAGATTTTACACTTTTTCCTCCATAATTCAAAATTTAGCATTCAGTAACTCAGCATCATAATCTATTAATGTCTGGTATGTAAAAAAACATGATTATTATCGACGGTTCCTATGGAGAGGGAGGGGGCCAGATTCTGAGGAGCTCCCTGGCCCTTTCCATGATCACCGGACAGGCTATTGAAATCCTGAATATTCGTGCCAGGAGGCCGAAGCCCGGCCTTCGTCCACAGCATCTGACTTGTGTAAAAGCGGCTGCCTCGGTATGTGGAGCCCGGCTGGAAGGAGCTGAGTTCGGTTCGCAGCGCCTGGTATTTATCCCGGGTAAAGTAAAACCGGGTAATTATAGCTTTGCCGTAGGTACCGCCGGCTCTGTCATGCTGGTTTTTCAGACCGTACTTCTTCCTCTGGCCCTTTCCCCCGGCCCTTCTGAGATTACTTTTACGGGCGGCACCCATGTCCCGTGGAGTCCGTGCTTTCACTATATTGACCTTGTATTTAGGCCTGCCGTATCTGCCATGGGAATATTATTTGAAATGGAGCTTGAGAGATGGGGTTACTACCCAAAAGGAGAGGGGATAGTAAGGACAAGAATTCTGCCGTCAGAGGGTCTCGGTTCCTTCAGGCCGGTTCCCCGGAGAGGAGAAAAAGTCTGCGTTAAGGCCATTTCGGCCACGGCCCGCCTGCCTGGCCACGTCAGGAAAAGGCAGTCCGCACGAGTAAAATCTGTTTTGGAGGGCAGAGAAATCGAGGTAGATGTAGAAGAAAGGGAGGGATCTGCCATGTGCCCGGGCAGCCTCCTGTTCTGCTGGATATCCGGTCAGGGGAGATATGGTGGTTTCACCGGGCTGGGCGCAAGAGGCAAGCCTGCCGGGAAGGTTGCTGATGAAGCGGTTTCCGGACTATTGGCCTTTCTGGACAGTGGCGCAGCCTGCGACAAATACCTTTCTGATCAAATACTGCTCCCGGCAGTGCTTGCACGTGGAGAGAGTCAATGGTCCACAAACTCTATAAGCAATCACCTTCTCACAAACATATGGGTGACCGGACGCTTTGGGCTCGGCAAGGTGAAGCTGCTGGAAGAAGACGGGAAATCCGGCCTGATCAAATGTTACGAAACCGATTAAGACATCCTGGAAATTTGCAATCCGTTGTAATCATCGGTATCCGTCGTCAGTCGGCCTTTGCCGCCATTACGGAACGATAGGATCAAGAGGAGATGTAAATATCCGGTGAACCCGTTATATCCTGCCTTGGAGCGGTTACCTTTTTCCGGGTTTCAAAGCTCACTCATTGCGGACCGGAGAGGCAGTGCAATCCGGCCCGCGGTTGAAACCCTGCAAAAGGCAAACCGCTCCTGCGGCAGGGCACGGACGGCAACCGTTCACAGGAAGGGGATATTTCTTTGAACGGCTTAACGGAAGCCCCCGTAGTTTTCTCGGCTTTTGCTGTGGGGGAAACTGCATCGCCTGAGCGCAGCGTAAGGCGAATGCAGAGGGGGCAGGACATCCCCCATGTCAAAAGCCTTAAGAAAACAAGGGGCTGAATGGTGGAAGTGAAAAGAAATATCCCCTGTCCGTTAACGGTTACGTGGGGCCACGGGTTCACCGAATGTTTACGACCATATAGCTATTATGTATAATCGTCTTTTTTACCTTTTTTGCGTTCTGGTTTTCGCCTTTATCTTTTTGGCCTCGCCCGTCTGTGCAATGATGTCCATTGAAGAAGAACAGGAAATGAGGGATAAACTGCTGCGCATGGTTGAATCCCGGGTCCCGCTCATAAAGGATCCGGAAATTGTCGGCTATGTATCCGATATAGGCCAAAAGGTGCTTGACCAGGTTGAGGGCAAGCTCTTTGACTACGAGTTTTTCGTCATACAGGATGATGGCCTGAACGCCTTTGCCATGCCCGGAGGTCTCGTATTCGTGCACACCGGTCTGCTCGAAGTCATAGATACTGAAAATGAGCTGCTGTGCGTCCTTGCCCATGAAATAGGCCACGTTCAGGGAAGACATATAGCAAGGCGCATGGAGCGAATGCAGCGGATAAACATAGCCACTGCCGCCATAGCCATAGCCGGGCTCTTTTTGGGACAAGGGCAGGCCGGTTCTGCCGTACTCGCAACTTCAGGCGCCCTGAATGCATCTATAGCCCTTAAATACAGTCGTGAAGACGAAGAAGAGGCGGACCGGAGGGCATGTCAATGGATATGCAAGGCCGGTTATAACCCCCGGGGGCTTCTTACGGTCCTGCAAAAAATGCAGAAATATCGATGGCTCGGTACAAGTGCCATACCCAGTTACCTCTCCACACACCCGGGAGCCAGCGAGAGAATGACCTATCTGGAGGATTTCTGGAACACAAACAGATGCGTACAAAAGTTCCCGGAGGACCGATTCAGGCTGAGAAAGATACAGGTCAAGGCAAAGGTCTTAACGCATGATCCGACAGTCATGATAAAATACTACAAACGGGAACTCAATACCACTCCGGATGATATATTCCTCCTCTATGGGCTTGCCCAGTCGCTGCTTGCCGCCCGGGAATATGGTGAGGCCCTGAAGGCATTTGACAATCTTGTGTCTTCAGCCCCGGAAAGGCCTGAATTTCAGGCGGAACGGGGGAGAGCCTACTTTGCAGCAGGAAAATATCAAAAGGCCGTCTCGATTATAGGTCCATACAGCAAAAGACATCCCGGAGATTCAACTGCCAGGTTCTTTCTGGCCAGGTCATACCTTGAGCTGCAAAAGCCGGCCGAGGCCCTTCCCATGCTCGAGGCCCTGAAAAAATCCTGGCCGGATCCCGCAGGTATTTACCTGCAGTTGGGCAGGTGTTTTGCCGCCCTCGACAAACAGGGCGAGGCCCACTACTATTTCTACCTTCACTACAAGGCCGCGGGAAATCAACGATCCGCCCAATATCACAAAAACAAGGCCCTGGAGCTGCTCCCGCGGGACAGCGGGCTTTACAACGACCTTAAGCGCGGCAAGGACCAAAAGAACCCGCATAAAGAAAGGGATGGTGGAAAGAAGGCGCCTAAAGACAGCGAAGACCGATGAACTTGTTCACCTCTTTTTCAATGAGACCCTTTTTGTTCGCGGTTCTTTTGGTTGTACTTGCAGACCAGATCAGCAAGGCCGTAGTGGTCTCCAACCTCCAGCTCCATGAAGTAAGACCTGTTCTGCAAGGATTTTTTAATATTACTTATATAACCAACACGGGGGCTGCTTTTGGATTTATGGCAGGGGCCGGTAAATGGGGACACATATTTTTCCAGGTAATAAGCGTTGTCGCTCTCTGCGGCCTCCTTTATCTTTATCGAAGCTCCCGCTGCCGCAGCTATCCGCTTGTATGGGGAATCTCGCTGGTATTCGGCGGAGCACTCGGAAACCTGATAGACAGGATCCGCTATAGATCTGTTATTGACTTCCTGGACTTCTATGCGGGTCCGTACCACTGGCCGGCCTTTAACATAGCGGATTCCGCCATAACTGCCGGCGGAATCCTCCTGGCGTGGCATTTCTTCCGCATTGCCAACAAACAACACTGATCCCAGATTATTAATTATGGACGATTTTTGGGACCAGCTATGCATGGATCTCCTATTATTCTTTGCAATATATCTTTGACAGTCCGGCCACAATCCGTTTACCTGAAAGACCATCCCAATATGGAGGTATTTGTCCTTTCTTGCCCCTTCCGGACATGATTTCCCTGGCTGTAGCCAGGATTCTGGCAGGGCCTGTGCCGTGGGTTTGGTCAATGCAGTGAATCCTTACTTTTATTGACATTTTGGGTACTTCGCTGTTTAATGTAGGATAACCTTAATCATAACGATTGTGCTATCCACACTAAGTAGCAACTGAGTAGCAAAGAGGCGCATTTCACATTTTTTGCTGACTTTCAGTATATCAATAAACTCAATGTCTCTGAAAAAGGGGAAAAAGTGTCAATTAACCGACAAGATAGTTTATATTGTCGGTCCCTTGAGGCTGCAAAATGATCTGATGGCCCTTTTTTTAAAGCGGGAAACCGGGGCAAAATGCCTGGTCGGTAAAGATCTCAGTCATATTCCGGTCCCAGATGATGAAAATATCAGCCAACCAAAGCTGGTCCTCTTGGACTGCCTGGGAAAAGATATGGAAAGTCTTTTGGTCGAGATTGAATCTGATGGTAAAAAGATATTATATCAAAACCTGGCAGCACTCTTTAATGTAAACCCCGGTTGGCGAATTGAAGAAAAAGCTGTAGGGCTTGGACTACGGGGGGTTTTTTATGAAGGGGACACACTGGACCGGATCACAAAAGGTGTTTATGCTATTTTTAACGGGGAATTTTGGTTTTCCAGGGACATTATGGCTAGATGTCTTCGGAAATATAAAGTGCAAAGTGATCCCTTCATGAGGGATAGAATAAGCGTCACCCCAAGAGAGATCGAGGTACTTACCATGGTCGCCTTAGGGGCCAAAAATGAGGAGATTGCCCATAAACTTTGTATCAGCTCTCATACGGTTAAGACCCATATCTATAATATCTTTAAAAAGATCAACGTTTCCAACCGCCTCCAGGCCGCTTTTTGGGCCGCCAAAAATCTGCAGCATCTAATAACAAAATATTAACTACCGTTTACCTTTCTAATACTATTTTCTTAGCCATTTCTGACCTGAAAATACGAATAAAAATCATGCCATCTCCCTATTGCCTTCCTTTTAAAAAATAAGGAATAATCAGATACTATGAAATTTTTGGGAACTCCAGGGTAAAATCTCAATTCGTGGCTTTGAGTTTATGTATGAAAGAGCGTAGAAAATTAGAAAGATTTACCCTTAAACTCCCTACTAAGATTGAAATGGTGATTTCGGGTCAGGAAAAAAGGATATTTGATCTCCAGACCAGTAATATATGCGCTGGCGGGGCCTTTTTCCCCACTACCCAGCCGATTGCTGAAGGTACACGGGTCAAAATAGACCTGTTTTTCTCTTTTGATGACCTGAAAGCTATACTTGATAAGTTGAGACTTGGCGGTCAAGCTCATATGAGGGTCAAAGGGACGGTGGTACGATCCGAATCTGCAGGGATGGCTGTCTGTTTCGATGAAGATTACCAGATTATTCCTTTACAGGGCCCGTCAAATTCGGGCGGCAACCCATGAAAAGGAACTCGCGATTCAATTCTTTCAGATTAGTGATGAAGATATGGAGAGAGAATCGCAAACTATATCTATACATAGGATTGAGGTTTGAGGTTTGAGGCAACTGCCTTTAGCCTCCAACCTTTGGCCTTAGGCGGGCGATACCGGGTACTTTCTAATATCTTTGGCATTACAGTGCAGCAAAATTACCGGCCAGAAAGTACCATAAAATTCAGTGAGTTATATGCGATTGCAGAAAATGATGTAATCGAGGGAGCGGAGCTATGTATTTAGAGTGGTATGCAGTCCATACCGCCAGCCGCCACGAGCAGAAGGTACATGACCGATTGATTGAAAAATCTATCCACACCTTTTTGCCTAAAATGGAGGTGTGGAGCAGGCGCAAAGATCGAAGAAAGAGAATTCAGATCCCTCTCTTCCCCGGCTATCTATTCGTAAAGGCATGTTTGGACAGTCGCATATGGTTAAGGATACTGAGGACACCCGGAGTAGCATATATACTGGGGAATAATGGCAAATTCACCCCTATACCTGAAAATCAAATAGCCTCTATCCGGATGATCTTGGAAAATGATGTGTTAATCCGTCCTTATCCCTATCTCAAGATAGGACAAAGAGTAAGGATAGTTAATGGTCCCCTCATCGGGTGCGAGGGTATCTTGGTCAGAGAAAAGCCAAATAAAGAAAAAATAGTCATCTCTATAGACTTACTCAAGCGCTCCGTATGCGCCGAGATACACGAAGCGGACGTAAAACCGATATAGCTCAAGGCCGGAGGCTCTTAATGTTCTCTTCCCATCAAATAAATATGAAAGCAGCGCTTATCTCCATATGGGCAGCCATTTTTTTTGGAACCATAGTGCTATGGAGGGTTATTATCCTTAAAACCCGGTTATTTTCCTACTTGGATAAAATCGCCGAGCCCTTGGCCCTATTATTCGTGGGCTGTGGGTCAGTGCTTTTCACCTACATTGTGGGAAAAGGGGCAAAAAAACATAAGACTCCATAAACTCGATCAACCCAATTAATTCAGGTAACCCAATACCTGTTTACCATTCACTATTCACAAAATGCTGTAAGCCGTTTCCATGATACGCTTTTTAAGACAATATTACCCCATCCGTGGCGTCATCCTGTTTACAGGTGAGACTTTGCTGATATTTACCAGCATCTTATTGGCCACCATTGTGCGATTTGTAGGAGCGGACTATCTGGTCACAAATTTCTGGATTCTTCTTCCCAAAGCAGTTCTGATTGTCGCTGTTTGCCAGTTAGTTTTTCATTATACCGACTTCTATGATCTGCAAGCCGCTGGTTGTCCGCTCAAACTGGCCCTAAGACTCATTCAATCCCTGGGGGTTGCTTCTATAATATTGGCGTTTATATACTATTGTGCCCCGAATATGGTTATAGGCCGGGGCGTCTTCTTAATAGGCATAAGCTTTATCGCCATTCTTACCTATGGTTGGCGCTTCTTAATCCACTTGCTTTTCCGGATAAAAAGGTTTTCTCAGAAAATTCTTATTGTTGGGAGTGGAAATCTGGCCAAACATGTGGCCCGGGAGATTCTTGCCAGAAAGGATTTTGCTTTCAAGATACTTGGCTTTGTTGACAAAGATCCGGGAAAGATTGGGCAGACTGTCCTGAACCCCAAGATAATCTGTAGCTATGACCAGCTTTGTGATATTGCGGAAAGGCACTTTCCAACCACACTGATTGTAGCTATGGATGATAGAAGGAATGGTTTTCCATTAAATGAGCTTTTGACGTGCAAGATGCGCGGTATGACCATAGAAGACCATTCAACCTTCCTGGAAAAGCTCACTGGTAAACTCATGGTAGAAAACCTGAACCCCAGTCATCTTATCTTCTCAGATGGTTTTAAAAAATCCAAGATAATACTGACCACGAGAAGGCTGACAGAAATATTCTTATCTCTTGCAGGCCTGATTATTCTATCACCTCTTATACTCCTGGTATCTATAGTGATCAAGATGGACTCCCAAGGCCCTGTATTTTTTAAGCAGGAACGGGTAGGTGAAAATAACAGAAATTTTAATGTATATAAATTCAGATCTATGAGAAGTGATGCCGAAAGTCATACAGGGCCTGTTTGGGCCGCAGAGAATGATCCCAGAATAACACGGGTGGGCAGGTATATCAGAAAATTCAGAATAGATGAGATACCCCAGATCTGGAACGTCTTAAAGGGTGATATGAGCTTCATAGGGCCCAGGCCGGAAAGACCTTGTTTTGTGGAAGAGCTGACTAAAATGATTCCCTATTACAGTCAAAGGCATTCGGTCAAACCGGGTATCACAGGATGGGCGCAGATCAAATACTCATATGGGGCCTCTGTGGAGGATGCCATGGAGAAGCTGAAATATGATCTTTACTACATCAAAAATATGTCCCCATTTTTCGACCTGTCTATCCTCTTTGAAACCGTTAAGATAGTTCTGTTCGGCAAAGGAGCCAGGTAGCCTATGAGCGTGAGGTAAGATCGGGAATCCAGCCGGCGATCAAATACATTTACTTACTTGAGTAAATATTCTTATGAACCCGTAGTCCACTGCGCAAGCCGTTAAGGAGCAAGGGATATTTCTTTGAACCCGGATTATGTACTTCAAATGCTGAACATTTTTGCTGGGTTTATATCCTGCCTTGAAGCGGTTTGCTTTTTTCGGGTTTCAAAGCTAATTCGTTGCCCTTACCAGAGCCAGTGCAATTTGGCCCGCTACCCAAAAC
>Ga0209410_1001366_pt1 | contig 11838 bp, 10 predicted proteins | sample Mar14436cmmetaG_FD_184135 | JGI IMG/M metagenome (GOLD analysis project Ga0209410, IMG submission 184135) | Marine hydrothermal vent microbial communities from Guaymas Basin, Gulf of California to study Microbial Dark Matter (Phase II) - Marker... ... | reverse complement strand
CTTCCAGGCGAGGGCCCACGTCGCTCATCGAATATCCCTTCTTCCGCAAATAGGCCCGGAGTGCCACCTGTATGCACGAAGAGCAAGTTCTCGTTCCTCCCGAACGCCCCCTTCCTCACGAGGTCCACGAGCCCCGCCATCGCCTTCCCGGTGTAGACGGGGTCCAATAACAACCCCTCTGTCCTTGCGACGAGCTTTATAGCCTCGACACATTCTTCCGTGGGTATAGCGTACCCCTCACCTATGTAGTCGTCGTAGATTACAACATCCTCGGGAGAAAGCCTCGTCCCTATCCCGAGCTTCTCGGCCGTCCTGTTCCCCAGATCTATAACTTGCTCCTTGAGAGGGTCCTCCTTCTTGCTCACGCTGATGCCTATGACCTTCACCCCGCTCTCCAGGGCCTTGAAGCCCAAAGCTAACCCAGCTTGCGTCCCGGCGGAGCCGTTCGCCACGAGGACGTGGTCGAAATTTATCCCCCTCTCCTCCATCTGGGAGACTATCTCCAAGGCGGCCACGACATAACCGAGACACCCTGTGGGGTTGCTCCCCCCTAAGGGTATGACGTAGGGCCTTCTCCCCGATGCCTCGAGCTCGGAGCCGACCTCACGAGCCGCCCGGTCTATATCCTCCACGTCGAAGAAGCGAACCTCCGCCCCGAGGATGGAATCCAAGAGGAGGTTCCCCTTGTACATCTCCGGCTCCCTGCCCCTCAGAACCAACACCACATCCAGTCCGAGCTTCCTCGCAGCTGCGGAGGTCTGGCGGGCATGGTTGGACTGAACCCCCCCTGTGGTCACGACGATGTCCGCCCCCATCTCCAGCGCCTCGCCCATCAGGAACTCCAATTTCCTCACTTTGTTCCCTCCGAAGGCGAGCCCCGTGCGGTCGTCCCTCTTTACGAAGAGCCTTGGGCCTCCGAGGACGTTCGACAGGTTTCTCATCTCGTCTAAGGGGGTGGGGAAGTATCCTAGGCGAACCCTCGGGAACCCTGCGAACCTCATCTTTCCTCCCTTTCTTGGAATTCGAGCTTAGGCGTCACCGTGACCTTGGTCCCCGGAGGAACCGAGGATGTGAGCCAAACGTTCCCACCTATGACCGAACCCTTCCCTATCCTCGTATCCCCCCCTAATATGGTCGCCTCAGCGTATATCGTGACCCCGTCCTCTATGTCGGGGTGCCTCTTTCCTCCCTTTACGACCTTCCCGTCCGGGCCCTTGGGGAAGCTGAGCGCCCCTAAGGTCACGCCTTGGTACATCTTGACATCGTTCCCTATGGTGGTCGTCTCACCTATGACGACCCCCGTGCCGTGGTCTATGAAGAACCTCTCACCTATCTTGGCCCCCGGATGGATATCTATCCCCGTCTCGCTGTGGGCCCATTCCGTCATCATCCTTGGGATGAGGGGTATACCACTTTCGTAAAGTTCGTGCGCCACACGGTAGGTGGCTATGGCCGTGATGCAGGGATAGCTCAGCATGACCTCCTCGTGGCTCTTGGCCGCAGGGTCTCCGTCGTATGCTGCCTGGACGTCGAGCCAGAGGAGTCGCCTCAGCTCGGGTATCCTCCTGAGGAGCCTGAGCACGCTCTCCTGAGCTATGCTCCTGCACTCCTCCGGGGACCTGTCCCCTTGGTAGAGCAGGGCCTTCTCGGCCTCCTCGGAGAGCCTGACATATATGGAATCTACCAAGGCCCTCACGAAGAACTTGACGGTCCTCCTGGAGGGCGGCCCCTTGCCCATGTATCCGGGAAAGAGGAGCCTTAGGAGGTCCCTCAGGACCTCCAACACTGTCTCCCGGGAGGGCAGGGGTCTTTCGTCCAAGTGGGCAGTCCTCTTGTATCTGTCGTAGGATTCGGTTATTTCTTCGGCTATGCGGTTCAGTTCGTCGGTTACCTTCATTTCCCCTCCGAAGAAAGTCTTTCGCCACATGTTAGCCGTCTACGCCGTAAATACTGCCTCCCCGACCTCCACCACATACATCTGCCTGTGGCCTTCGTGTGCCGAGTCTATGCAGACCTCCCTCCCGTCCCTGCTCCACCTGGGATGCAGGTCGCACCTTATCTCTCCCCTGAGTTCCGGAGGGGAGAAGAACTTCCCCACCTCCAGAAGCTTCCCGTCCTCGGGCCTGAAGAGCAGCAGGTGCCTCATGGAATCGTGGTCGGGGTCGGTGTCGGTGAGTATCCACCTCCTGTCGGGAGAGTACGAACAGTGTCCGTCCTGGGTGAGTACCCCCTCGCCCACTACCTCCCTCCTTCCGGTCAGATCCTCGAACAGGAAGAACCTGTCCCCCACATCCCTCTGTGTGGCCCAGGCGAGGATGTGGCTCTGGTCCCTCCAGTCGAAGTGGGAGACCATCCCGTGGTCCGCCACACAGTAAAGCTCCGAGCCGTCGGGACGGGCCGTGAACATCCTGGTCCACCAGCCCCCATCCGGCCTCTTCCACCTGTGGAGGAAGAGGAACCTCGTCCCGTCGGTGTTGACCTGGATGTGGTTGAACCAGTGTTCGGTATCGTCCATCGTGGGGTCGTGCCCGAGGGAGGCCACCTCCGCAAGCGAGATTATGAGCTTGTGTTCCCCCGTCCTCATGTCCATCCACCATATCCCGTCCCCCTCGGGGGCGGGCTCGCCCTCGTGAGGGTCCGGAACGCCCACATATCCGTACCCCGGCCTCGTGCGGGCGACCCTGGAGAAGTTCAGGGTGAGGGCGTAGCTCCCGTCAGGGCTGAGGGCGTAGATAGGGAGGGGGAGGATGCGGGACCTTCCGGTGCGGACATCGAGGACCCTGGACACGAACCTTCCTCCCTCCCTGTCGTTGTAGATTATCTCCTCCGGGGCCGAGGGCATCCACTGGAGCATGCAGCCCTGCTGCCAGCACCAGGCCTTGGTCTTGGCTATGGGGTTCCACCTGGCCCCTTCATTCAGGTCTATGAGTCCTATGACAACTTCGTCCTCGGGGGTGGGAGGACGGTCCACGAATCCTACCTCCATCCCAAGCATGTACCTTCCGGTGGAGTCCCAGGGGGACTTGTCGTAGTACCCGAAGAAGTGGTGCTTCGGGCCCGAGGTCACGGGCCTCATACGGAACGGAGGGTTCAAGGCGAAATCTGACATCGTGGCCTCCTTTTAAAACTGTCCTTTTAATATAATTCCTTTGCCTTCCTCGGGCAACCCGGTTTGAAGGGTCGAAAAGCTTGACAAGGCGACGGTGAAGGGTATATATTTTGAAGGAGCCTTCGGGAAACCAAACGAAGTAACCAAGGGGGAGAATTGTTCGGAAGGAGAAGGGAGAAGTCCTACCAGGAGATCGAGGAGTACAGGAGCCTGATGGAAGTTCCCTCGGAGTTCGAGGACGGGTTCACCCTCAAGACCTTCTTGGGGGTGCTCTTCGTAGCGTTCGTAATGATCCCGGGGAACATTTACCTCAAGCTGATGATAGGTGGCAGTATAGGGGCGGCGGCAGAGTGGGTGACCATAATACTCTTCGCCGAGATAGCCAAGAGGTCGTTTACGACCCTGAAGAAACAGGAGGTTTACGTCCTCTGGTACGTAGCAGGGGCACTGATAGCAGCGGACACGGGGGCGTTCGAGGGCCTCATGTGGAACCAGTACCTGGTACAGTCCCCGGCAGCCAAGCAGTTCGGGATAACGAAGCTCATACCGTATTGGGTGGCCCCGCAGCCCGACTCCCCCGCCATAATAAACCGGACCTTCCTCCACAGGGACTGGCTGGCTCCTATCCTCCTGCTCATAGCTGGCATGCTCATATCCAGGGTCTCCTGGTTCACCATGGGGTACGCCCTCTTCAGGCTGACGTCCGACGTCCAGAGGCTTCCGTTCCCCTTCGCCCCCATCACGGCCCAGGGAGCCATAGCCCTGGCCGAGAGCACAACCGGTCAGGAGACGTGGAGGTGGAGGTGGTTCAGCATAGGGGCTATGATAGGCCTGGCCTTCGGGGCGATATACGTCGGCCTTCCGGCGGTCACGGGGGTGGTGCTCACCAAGCCCCTCCAGCTCATCCCTATCCCCTGGATAGACCTCACCCGGATCACGAGCAGCTTCGTCCCGGCCACTCCGATAGGTTTCACGGCCCACCTGGGCACCATATTCAACGGGTTGGTGCTCCCGTTCTGGGCCATAGTGGGGACTTTCTTGGGAGTGGTCGTGCACACCGTAGCCAGCCCCATCCTCTACAAGGCCGGCCTCCTTCCACATTGGAGGCAGGGGATGGGGGTCATAGAGACTTTCTTCGTCACCAGGGTGGACTTCTGGATGAGCTTCGGGATAGGGATAACCTTGGCCATAGCCCTCATAGGCTTCTACCAGGTCTTCTCCACCCTCTTCAGGCGAGGTGCTAAGCTCAGGTTGAGGGCTTCGAAACCGCCACCGGGCCGTGGGGACTTCCCGGTATGGATAGCCTTGGGGCTTTATGTGCTCTCGACCTTCGCCATACTCGGGATAGCGAAGGTCCTGCTTCCGGACTTCTCCAGGTTCGCTTGGTTCTTCCTCTTCTTCGGGTTCATATATACCCCCATCCAGTCCTACATAAACGCTATGCTCTGGGCCACGGTAGGACAGACGGTCTCAATACCCTACGTCAGGGAGGCGACCATAATCCTGAGCGGTTATAGGGGTGTGGACATATGGTTCGTGCCGATACCTGTGGCGAACTACGGCGTTACCGTCCAGAAGTTCAGGGTCACGGAGCTCACCGGGACCAAGTTCACCAGCCTCATAAAGGCCGAGGCGTTCATGGTCCCCATAACCCTCTTCACCAGCCTCCTATATTGGTCGTACATATGGAAGCTCGCCCCCATACCTTCGGCCTCCTACCCCTACGCCCAGCTCTTCTGGAGGCTGAGGGCGTACCAGCAGTGCCTATGGATAACTGGGACCTTCAGGGCCGAACTTAAGGTCAGGGGGGACACGATAGCTTGGCAGCCGGCCAACCTTACGGACAGGTCCTGGTGGTACTGGAGGGTGAGGGCCGTGGACATGGACAGGCTGGCGGACGCCCTGATAGAGGAGGGCAAGCTCTCCCCCGAGGGGAGGGAGTCGTTCGTCACAGGAAGGCTCGACAGGGAGGCCATAGAGAAAGCCTTGGAGTTGGACGACGTGATGGGACCGTGGTCAGAGGTGAGGGCCCTGTTCACGGACTTTGAGAACAAAGGGAAAGTGCCCGAGAAGTTGAGGACCCTCCCGGAGCTTAAGGAGAAGGTGCGGGTGCTTCCGGACCTCAAGGTGGAGCTCATAGGGCCCGAAGATGGAGTGGTGGTCAGGACGGCCATACCGGAACTCAAGATAAAAAGGACCCCGAGCCCAGAAGGAGGTCACATACGGTACTATTACGAGATAGACCTCGACCCGACTTTCACCAGCCCATGGAAGCAGACTTCCACCGACGAACCTTGGCTCTTCCAGGCCATAAAGCCCAGGGTGATAGGAGCTGGGTTCGTGATAGCTTTAGGGAGCTACGTAATCCTCTCGCTCTTGGGGCTTCCCGTACTCCTCATATTCGGGTATGTAAGGAGCCTCACCAGCGTCCCACATTGGTTCGCTACCGAGATAATAGGAGCCCTCCTTGCGAGGTACTACTTCTGGAAGAAGTACGGGAAACAGCAGTGGAGGTTGTACGCCGCCGTCTTAGCCGTGGGGTTCGCATGCGGCATGGCCCTCACGGGTATGGCGGCGATAGCGATAGCCCTGATACAGAAATCGGTGTCGGTGTTGATATTCTGATCACCTCGCTCGGTTCCCCATGAAGTGGACATGGTTCGGATGGCAGGGGCTCTCGTTCCCGGTCCCCGAGGAATGGAACCTCGGCAAGATAACCGGGGACGCCCGGTCAGGCTCTGTGAGGCTCGACGACGGAGAGGTGGTGAGGGTGGAAGCCGAATGGAGGGAACTGGAAGGGAGGGTCCCGGGCGTCACAACCTTGGTGGACAGGTATGTGGAGAAGTTGACAAAGAGGGCGTCCAAGTCGGGAGCCCGCATCGAGGTTAAAAGGAGGGTCCAGCTCATCCCCGAAGGAAGCCTCCCCGACAAGGATTGGGAGGTCTTCGTGTGGAGGGGGGAGGCGAGGGCCTACAACCTCGCATGGAGGTGCAGGACCTGCGGGAGGATAGGGCTCTTGAGGGTCTTCGCCAAGGGCAGCGAAGATATAGGGAGGTACGCCGGGAGGATCTTCTCGAACTTGGAGGACCATCCCACCGAGGGCAGGAGGCTCTGGGGGATATACGGGATGGTCCTGATGGTTCCGGAGGGCTTCAAGCTGGAGGAGCACAGCCTTCGCACGGGACATATAAGGCTCGCCTTCAAGGAGGGTGGAAGGACCTTGACGGTGGATAGGGTGAGCCTCGCCGACATAATGCTCAGGGGTAGGACCCTCAAGGATTGGTTCCTGGATTTTTTCGACAAGTCCTTGAGGGACTTCGAGAGACCCTCATTCGAGGGCACGTCCTTTTTGGGCCATCCGGGCTTGAGGGTCTTCGCTCCTCCCAAGAAGCTTTGGAAGAGGCCCTTCTTCCCGACCTTCGACAGGGTGAGACGTTCGCTGTTCCTGAGGGGGTGCATCTGGCGCTGTGACGACACTAATACGCTCTGGGCGGTGATGGCAACTTCCAAGGAGAGGGACGACCTTTTGGCAGAGGAGGTCACGAAGGATGTCTCGTGCCACAAAAGCTCGCATAAGCCGGGAAGCGATGCTCAGGTCCCGTCCGGTTCGCAATTCCCAGGTCAGATGGGAGCTGGACGATAACGGGGAGGTGGTGATAACTTTGGAGCTCAGGAAGGACTGGAAGACCAAGCTCCTCTCCAAACTCTTCTACATCCCCAAAAGGCGACGCATAAGCTTGGACGAGGTGGGCTCCCGGATATGGGAGCTCTGCGACGGGGACCACACCGTTCGGGACCTAATAGAGTTCCTGAGGAAGAAGTATAAGCTCAACCCTAAGGAGGCCGAGGTCTCCCTCACTAACTATCTCAAGCAACTTGGCAAGAAAAGGTTGGTCGCATTCGCCGTTCCGATGCGGGAGGGATCATGAAACTTTTAGCTTTTCTTCGTCGGCCGCAGCCCCTCGGCGAGGAAGGTCACGGTGGAGTAGCCGAGGCCACGGCCTTCAGAAACGCCCTTACCTTCTCCGGATCCTTGACTCCCGGAGCCCTTTCCACCCCACTGCTCACGTCCACCCCGAAGGGCCTCACCTTGGCTATCGCCTCGGCGACGTTTTCCGGCGAAAGCCCTCCTGCCAAGATCACCGGTCCGTATTCCTTCGCCCTCAGGACCGTATCCCAGTCGGCGAGCTTCCCCGTTCCCCCCGGAAGCTCGGGGTGGTACGCATCCAGAAGGAAACCGTTCACCCTGTAGAGAGCAAGCCTCGAAGGGTCGAACTTCTTTCCCGTCCTGAAGGCCTTTATTATCCTCACGTTCCACCCTGTGCAGTACCCAGGAGGCTCCTCCCCGTGGAACTGGAGGACGGACAATCCCACAAATTTGGCTATCTCCTTAACATCCCTCCTCGGAGCGTCCACGAACACCCCGACCACGTCCACGAAGGGAGGAAGGAGACGGGCTATCTCCCTCGCCTTCTGAGGGGATACGTACCTCGGACTCTTTTTATAGAACACCAGCCCTATGGCGTCGGCACCCGCCTCGACGGCTGTGAGCGCATCCTCCGGAGAGGTTATCCCGCATACCTTAACCCTTACCCGCATTTAACGCCTCCTTCCAACCCCTGAGGAGTTCCTCCGGAGCATCCGAACGCATGAGGGCCGTCCCGACCAGGACGGCATCTATCCCGGCGTCCCGGAGGCGCAGGAGGTCCTCGGCGGAAGAGATCCCACTTTCCGCCACCACGAGCCTATCCTCGGGGACGAGCTTGGAGAGGCGCAAGCACGTGTCGAAGTCTACCGAAAATGTCTTGAGGTTCCTGTTGTTTATGCCCACAACCTCCACATCCGCCTCTAAGGCCATCTCCAGCTCGTGCTCCGTGTGCACCTCCACCAGGGCCTCCATTCCGAGGCTGTGGGCTATCTCTATGTAGTCCGTCAGTTGAAAGCGGGAGAGGATGGAGGCTATAAGGAGGATCGCATCCGCTCCGGCGGCCCTGGCGTAGTATATCTGGCGCGGATGGACGACGAAATCTTTGCAGAGCACGGGAAGCGTACAGGCCTCCCGTGCCCTCCTTACATCTTCCAGACTTCCTCCGAAATACCTCCCCTCCGAGAGAACCGAGACAGCGTCCGCTCCTCCCTCCTGATACCTCCTCGCCCTCTCCGCCGGGTCCGCACGAGGGGAAAGCTCCCCCGCCGAAGGAGCCCTCCTTTTGAACTCAGCTATTATCGAAAGCCCCTCCCCCTTAAGGGCAGCTCGGAAATCCCTCGCAGGCGGGGCACTCAGGGCATCGGAGATTACGTCATCTATCCTCCTTAGGTCCCTTCCTACATCCTCCGCCCTGTTCCGGAAGATCTCCTCCAGTATCGTCATCTTCACCCCCTCGTAAATTTCCTAAGTTCTTCAACCTTATCCCAGGCCTTACCGGTATCTATAGCCTCCTCGGCCATCTTTATCCCTTCCTCCCAGGAAGAGGCCTTCCCGCCCACCCATATGGCAGCTCCTGCGTTCAACACCACCACATCCCTCTTAGGCCCGGGCTCCCCCTTTAACACCCTTTCGGCTACCTCTACGTTCGTCCGGACGTCCCCTCCGGAAAGTTCTCCCACCTTCGCCCTTCCGAGGCCGAAGTCCTCCGGAACCACCTGGTAGGTGCGCACCTCCCCGTCCCTAAGTTCCCCTACGAAGGTGGTCCCGCAGACCGTGGCCTCGTCCATCCCTTCCCCGTGCACTACCAAGGCCCTCTCAGCTCCGAGGCCCTTCAGTACCTCGGCCATCTGTTCGACCCTTTCTGGGGAGTATACTCCCAAAACCTGTCGGCGCACTCCAGCAGGATTAGTTATAGGGCCCAGGAGGTTGAAGAGGGTCCTTACTCCTATCTCCCTCCTGGGCCCTATGGCGTACTTCATAGCCCTGTGCAGCAGGGGGGCGAACAGGAACCCGATCCCTACCTCCTCCACGCACTGGGCCAGCTTCTCGGGGGGAAGGTCCAGCCGGACCCCTAAGGCCTCCAGGAGGTCGGCCGAGCCGCATCTAGAGGAGACCGAACGGTTACCATGCTTGGCCACAGGGACGCCTGCGCCCGCGACCACGAAGGCCGCCACCGTGGATATGTTGAAGGTCCCCGCACCGTCCCCTCCTGTGCCACAGGTGTCCACCGCATCTACTCCTACGGGGACCTCGGTGGCCTTCTCCCTCATGACCTTCGCAGCTCCTATGAGTTCCTCCACCGTCTCCCCCCTCATCCTCAATGCCACCAAAAAGGCCGCTATCTGGGCGTCCGTGGCCCTTCCCTCCATGATCTCCTCCATCACGGCCCTGGACTCCACCTCAGAAAGCGTTCCTCCGTCCACCGCTCGTGCTATAGCTTCCCGTATCATAGCTCCTCCTATAGTTCCAAGAAGTTCCTCAGCAACATCTTCCCCCCCTCGGTCATTATGGACTCGGGATGGAACTGGACACCTTCTACGGGCAAGTCTCTGTGACGCAATCCCATGATGAGACCATCCTCCGTCCAAGCCGAGATTTCGAGGCAGGGGGGGAGGCTCTCCTTCTCCACCACGAGAGAATGATACCTCACCGCCAAAAAGGGCAAACTCAGCCCTTCGAATAAGGTCTTCCCATCGTGGAACACCTGGGAGACCTTCCCGTGGACAGGGGCCGGGGCCCGCACCACCTTCCCCCCGAAGGCCTCCCCTATGCACTGGTGTCCTAAACAGACCCCGAGTATGGGCACCTTCCCAGAGAGCCTCCGGATCAGTTCCACGCATATCCCGGCCTCTTTTGGGGTGCAGGGCCCCGGGGAGAGCACGATCCGCTCGGGAGACATCCGGGCGACTTCTTCGACGGAGACCTGATCGTTGCGCACGACCTTCGGTTCTGCTCCCAGTTCTCCCAGATACTGCACCAGGTTGTAGGTGAAGGAATCGTAGTTGTCCACCACTAAGACCATAGCCCCTCCTCATCCCGATTCCTCGGCCATCTCGACCGCCCTTATAAGGGCCTTGGCCTTGTTCAAGGTCTCCTCGTACTCCCGTTCGGGGAGGGAATCCGCCACGATCCCAGCTCCTGCCTGAATTTGGGCGATGTGGTCCCTTATCACCACGGTCCGGATGGCTATGCAGGTGTCCATGTTCCCCGAAAAGTCCAGGTATCCCACGGCACCTGCGTAGATACCCCTTCGTTCAGGTTCGAGCTCGTCTATTATCTCCATCGCCCTCACCTTAGGGGCGCCGGAGACGGTGCCGGCAGGGAAACAGGCCTTCAGAGCTTCGATGGCGTCGGAATCCTCCCTCAACTTCCCCCTAACGCTCGATACCAGGTGCATCACGTGGGAGTACCGTTCGACCTCCATGAACGCAGGTACGTGGACGCTTCCGAACTCGCTGACCCTTCCTATGTCGTTCCTCCCTAAATCCACGAGCATAAGATGCTCCGCCCTCTCCTTTTCGTCACCTAAAAGTTCCCTTTCTAGCCTTCTGTCCTCCTCCTCGGTGCGGCCCCTGGGTCTGGTTCCGGCTATGGGTCTGGTCTCCACCCGGCTCCCCTCCACCCGGACCAGCATCTCGGGGGAGGCCCCTGCAAGCTCCGTATCCCCCGCATCCAAGTGGAACATATAGGGCGAGGGGTTCACGAGCCTGAGCCTCCGGTATACGTCCAGTCCTCCCACGGACACTTCGCCTGAGAACCTCTGGGAGAGCACGACCTGGATGACATCTCCTGCGTAGATGTATTCCCTGGCCCGGCGGACCATCTCCGAGAACTGCTTCCGGGACATGTTGGACTCCGGAGAGAAGGACCTCCTTCCGGGCGAGGGGAGGGGGTCCACCGGACGAAGCAGGAGGCGCTCCCATTCGGCCGTGCGCTCCAAAGCTTCCTGGTAGGCTTCCCTTGCCGGAAGGTCCGACCTGGCCAGGGCGACGATGACAAGTTCCCTGCGCACGTTGTCGAAGGCCAATATCCTGTCGAAGAACATCCAGAACATATCGTCGCAGACGGGTTCCCTTCCGTCCGGGAGGCGTTCCCAGAGCCGGACAGCGTCGTAGGACATAAAGCCGACCGCCCCCCCTACGAAGCGAGGAAGTCCGGTTAATCTTACAGCCCGGTGCTTGCGCAGGAGACACCGAAGGACGTCGAAGGGGTCCCCTTCTACTTCCTCTACCCCCTCCGGTCCCTCTACGACCACCCGCTTCCCCTGGGATCGGAAGGTCAGGAACGGCCCTACGCCCAAGAAGGAATACCTTGCTATGTGCCGTCCTCCCTCTACGCTCTCCAAAAGGAACGCCCTACGGCCTCCCCTGCGGAGCTTTAGGTACGCCGAAACCGGAGTCTCGGTGTCCGCAAGCACGCTCCGGGCGACCGGGACGAAGGTTCCTGATTCTGCAAGTCTCTGAAATTCTTCGAAATCCGGCCTGACAGTTGACATCTCCCCTCCTTTTCCCCAAAACAAAAGGCCACGGGCGGGAGGATATGCCCGTGGCCTTTCTCTGTTGCCCTATATTTCTATCCGCCGGCAGGGCATACCCTCCCGCCTGTGTGGCCACGCCACCACCAGCACCAACGGAAGGATATGCCCTTGCGGACGGTCATCGATGAAATCCCTCAGTTGTACCTCGACGGTCTAAAGATAACCTCTCTTTCCGTCCTTGTCAAGCAGTTTTCGGGCTACTGATAGCGACAGCGTCCCTAACTACAGATGTATAAAGCCTAGTTCCTCTTGCGAGTTTATTTG